>MDTG01056734.1_pt1 | contig 18199 bp, 14 predicted proteins | sample 811421 | NCBI WGS metagenome assembly MDTG01 (sample SAMN05326645, study PRJNA326480) | marine metagenome | isolation source: seawater | place: Pacific Ocean: South East | collected 2011 | reverse complement strand
TATTTTATTTTATTTTATTTTATTTTATTTTATTTTATTTTATTTTATTTTATTTTATTTTATTTTATTTTATTTTATTTAAAAAATTGGTTGCCCTGTTACTACTTCTTGTACTAAAATTCCAATAAAAGCAATCATTGCAAGTCTTCCATTATTTAATTCTTTATTTAATAAAGAATCATCAATTTTACTCATATCATAATTACCCAAATTTCCCGGTTGATAATCTTCTAGAAGATTAAATGTTGTATTTGTAGAAAATGGATTTTTCCAACCTCTTTCCATTCTAATTGCTTCATAAGAAGAAATACCTAGCCAAAATGGTGCTTGATGATATAAATCCAATGATGATAAATAATTTATTCCTAAAACAGAAGAATGTTTATCTAAATGCTCTAATAATGGAATAGATAATGTTCCCAATATAGCAAGACGACCATGTTGAAGTTCTGCCTCCCGAGTAAATTTAATACGATTTTCACTTTTATTTTCTAAAATGTTTAATGGATCAAAATTTTCAAATGGTTTTGTTGAACCAACATATCTAAATGTTTTAATTTTAGGTGAAGGAACAAAAGCAGACGTTGATAAAATAAATGTATAAAATAATAATGTAGTTAGCATTTTAATTTATAAATTAAAATATGTATATATCTTTAAATTATTTAAAAATAATCTTTTTACAACTTTGAACATTTAAAACGCCGATTTTTATTATAAAATTGATTTTGTATTTAAATCATTTTAAATATATATAAAATGATTTATATATACGCAATCAAATTAGAAAAAGGGAAATACTATATTGGAAAAACCAGTAATCCATCATTTCGGTTACAAAGTCATTTTGATTCAAATGGTTCATATTGGACAAAAAAATATAAACCATTAAAAGTTATAGAGATTATACCAAATTGCGATGATTATGATGAAGATAAAATAACTATAAAATATATGGATAGATATGGAATAAATAATGTTCGTGGTGGTTCATTTGTTTCAGTAAAACTAGATGAATCAACAATGAATACTTTGAAAAAAATGAGTAATGGAACAAATAATAAATGTTTTGTTTGTGGAAAAGATGGACATTTTGCTAAAGATTGTCAAGAAAATGAATATTGGGAAACTGATAGTGATGAAGAATATGAAGTATGGTGTTGTTCTTATTGTGGTAAAGAATTTGATACTAAAAAAGGTGCTACATTTCATGAAAATGTCCATTGTAAAAAGAAAAATTGTAGTTATTATGAAGATTCTGATGAAGAAAGTTATGGGGATTATGAATATAATGGTTTTCAAACAAATAAAATATCATCAAATTGTTATCGTTGTGGCAGAGAAGGACATTACTCATCAAATTGTTATGCCAAAAAACATATAAAAGGTTATTATCTCGAATAATCGGAGTTTTAAATGTTCAACGGTGTAAAAAATAAAAAATAAAAAATAAATGTTCTAATAATCATATTCATAATCACTATCTACATCATCATCGTCTGGAATAGCAGCCATATCATATGCCTCTTCATCTATTTGAGCCTCGTTTGCCATTTCTTCTTCTAAATCCATCATATATATTTCTTTATTCATATCAGTAACTTCATTTTTTTTATTCAACATTTTTTCTTTTAATGCTTGTTTTTCCATTGCATCTCTTTCTTCATCGTAATTTTTTTGAACATATTGTGTTATTCCTTTCTGTAGCCCTTTACTCCATTTTTCTAATTTATTATTTTTAAATAAATTTTCGAGTTCTCTCTCCTCATCCGTCAAATTTCTTGAATAATCAGTAATTAAATCTTTCTCTTTTTCTTTTGATATTAATACTTTTTCTTTTACTTTTTTATAATTAGAATTTAATAATTTATTATGATTATTCATAATTCCAAAGCTTTCAATTAAAAACGTAAAAACATTTAATTTAAAAATATTTTTATCATAAGATTCATTATCTAATACTTCCATATTAAATTCATCACTATCAATAATATTTATATATTCATAAAATATGGATGTAAAACAATATATCAAAAAATATTTTATTATTTCTTCATCAAATATAGAATTGATTAATATTTCTTCTGAAAAATAATTAGATTCGTAATAAATAAAATAATTTATTAATTCTAATAATATTTTACATTTATTATTAACAATATTATATAATATTGAAAATTCTTCTTGCATTGATAATAAATTTATTTTTTCATAATATTTTTTCATAATATTGAAAACATCATTATTATGTAAATCTGATAATTGCCAATGTTTTGGTGGATTTAAATAATTGACATTTTTATTTATTATAATATTTGGAAATGTTATTAAAAAATTTCTAATATATTCTTTAAAAAATAAATAATTATTTTTATCAATATCAAATTTAAATAAATCTACTAAATTTTCATAATCTTTTTTAGAAAAATTTGGCGTCAATTTTGCAAATTCTAATATATTTTCTTTCATTATTGCATTTACTGTTAAAAAGTAATTTTTCAAATTTTTTAAATTATCTTTATTAGAATCATATCCATAATTTTCTACCAATTCTTTTATTTTATTTAATAGTTGTTCATCTAAAATATATCTCTCTTCAAAACTTTCATAATTTTCTATTATTAGTCTTATTTTTTCTACATTATTTATTATATTTTGGTCATTATCTAAAAATTTAAAATTTCTTTTATTTATTATTTCTAATAATTCATCCAAATTAGACTTACCATATATTTTACCTTCACCTTTTAATAATTCTATTTTTTCTTTTATATGTATATTAGTATCATAATTAGAAGGTTTATTCATACATACACTTTTTAATTCATCATCTATTGGGATATTATTTTCAAAATTGCAATAATAAATAAATGCTTTATAAATTATTTCTTCAGAAAAATCTAATTCAATTTTTGCTATTTCTAAATTAGTATTAGTATTATCATATAATATTTTTGGATTTTTTAAATCCTTAAGCTTATTTATTAAATCACTATAATTTTTAATTAATTTATTATTTTCATATATAGTGTTATCTTTTGAAGCAAAATAATTTATAGCATTATTTACATTATTACAACAAGCATTTTCCAAATATGGTTCTCCACTTTTTGATTCTAATAATATTGCTTCTTTTGCAACAATTTTTTGTATGCTCTCTATTATTGCATTTGATAAATAAATTATTTTTGACTCAATTATATCAATATAATTATTTTTTTTTCCTTTTGTTATATTTTCTAATAATTCATCTTTAAAACCAGAACCAATTGGTTCTAATGATTTTGGATCAATATTTAATTGCATAATTGGTGGCATAAAACTATTCCAGTTTTCCAAAGCATATTCTTTTTCCAAATCTTCTACTTCTTTATTTGCATTCAAATAATCACGTTTTTTTTGCATAAGGTCAATTATTGTCGGATTTAACAAAATATTTTTCTCTATTAATGCATCCATTTTCTTAACAATTGTTGACTCGGACATTTTTAATATAGTATTCCAGGGTTTTATAGAACTTTTCATTTTACTAGCAACACATGCTATATATATAATAGCAGTTTTATCTTCTGTTTCATCAAATGGATAACCTCTAAAAGATTTAATACATCCAGGAAATGTTTTTTTAGTTTTTATTGATGGAATATTAATTTGTATTGTTACAAGAATAAATACCAAAGTAAGCAACAATAGTGATAAATTATATACATCTTCATATGGAGGTAAAGCTTTTGATTTATCAGTTTTTTTATTATTTGCTTTTACCATTTTTTCATATTGCTCTTTACTAACAACATTCGAATTTTGTATTTTAATAATATTATTTATTATCATTTCATAATGATTGGATATATTTATTCCAATTTGCTGTGTAATAGATTTTAACAACATACTGATTGTATTTATATCAGTATTAAATAATTTAGAATTATTTACATCCATAACATAATCTCCTTCAATTATTTCTTTTGTATTTAATTTAAATCCTTGTTCATCATAACCTTCATCACTACTAAAATCTATACGTTTTATTATATAACCGCTATATTTATCAACCCAATAATTATTATCATCACTAATAGTTCCTTGTTCTGCGCAAATTGTATCTAAAATTATTTGGTAATTATTACTACTTATATATGCATTTGCTAATTTTAATAGAAATTTCGGAATTAATTTTGTATGTGTTTTAATACAATATAACCAATTAGGTTCTTCTTCATTAATAGCATTTCTTGTAAATTTTAAGCAAAATAATCTTATATATTCTTGTTTTTTTGGAAAATCTTGAATAGATAAAACATAATCTCTCAATTCTTCTTGTGGAGATCTTACAACATTTAAATCCAATTCATTATCATATTCTAAATAAAGTTTATTTATTTTTTCACTATTATTTTGATTTAATAATTTCATTTTTTTTATATATTTTTTTGAAAGTTCGTAGCTATCATTTACTTTACCTTTTATTTCTTCTATACTGAGATTATATTTAAATTCAAAATTCTCTAGAACTTTATCCACATCTTTTTTTATACTATTTTTTGAAATTTTATCACCAGATAAACAATTCTCTCCATCTGAAATACAATCTTTTGAACTATCACAAAAAATTTTATTTGAATCAATATAAAATGCATCTTTAAATTTTTCATCTAATTCCCAAATATTATTTTTTCTAACATAAATATAATTTTTTTTACTTTCATTATCTATTAAAACAGCATAATCACCATCAATAATTTCTTTTTTTTCTTCCATTATTGCTTTTGCTTCTCTTAATGCATTTTTTTTTGTAAAATTCATAACTTCCATTATTTTTAATGTTAAAAATTCAAAAAATTCTTTTGTACTCATAGTATTTCTCTCATTTTCAAAATCATTAATTATACTATAAAAAGTTTTATCATATATAGAATCAAAATATGTTAATTTATTGTTATCTGATTCTAGCTCTTGTAAAGAATTATATTTTTTACTCAAAAAATATTTGTCACAATTATCTTCATCTTCGTTTTGACCTTGACCTTGACCTTGACCTTGATCTTGACTTTTTTCTTTATTTACACTCAAATCTTTGCTTTGTTTAATAAAATTTTCCAATAAATTTGATACTATTAAATCCATAATATTTTTATTTAGCGCATTCATAAAAAACTTAGCATTATCTATTTTCAAAAATCTATTATATAATTCTTCAATGGAATTATATTCATAATTTTCTTTTATTTCATAATATTCAAATACATCTGCTTTTATTTCTTTGTTCAATAAATTAAAACCATAATAATTGTCTTTTTTAACATTATCTTTATAATCGTAACTATATAATATTTTTTTTATTAAGTCTCGATTATTCATGTATTCGCTTTTAAAAAATTTTAAATTTTTATCAAATAATGATTGAATTAGTTTATAGTCATTATTATGTAAATTATGAATATCAATATTTGCACATTGAATTACATTTATTAATTCACTAAAATTATTAATTTTATATTTTTCAAAAATTTTAGCAATTATTTTCATCTTTGTTGGAATAAATGATTCTAATAACATTTCAAATTTTTCTTCATAACTATCACTATTTAAATCACCTATATTGAATGAATTAATATTATCAAAAATAGTATCATTATGAATATTTATGTGACTTTCTAAAAAATTTGTTTTATTATTATCATCAACTGAAAAATTATTTACATTTGTAAAACTATTTAAAATTCTTGAATAATTAAAAAAATTATGCGACAAATTACATTTTTCATAAAGACTAGTATATTCCATATTGATTTTTGAAAAATTAAATATTGGTAATGGAAGTGTTAAAAATGCAATACATGTTATTTTATCATTTGTTGTTAAAATTTTTGTTTTTAATTTTTTTTTATTAGTGCTATCAAATTCAAACATACTTAATCCGCTATTAAAAACATCAATTACAAATCTTTCTTCATTTATTTCAGTATTTTTAACAACATAACTATAAAAATTATTATATAAATCATTTATTACATTTATATTATTAGTATTAACTTCAAGATTTATATTATTTTGCTCATAATTATAGATTGTTGTTTCACAAATACTATTTAAATCAGATATAAATTTTTTATAATTTTGTATATTTTTAATAGATGATTTTTCACTCCATTTATCTGCTATTTCTATAAATTTTTCCAAAAATTCTCCATTATTCATAATAACAATATCATCATTCGAAGACTCTTCATCATCTTCCATATTTTTTCCAAATAAAATTTTTTTATTATTTATTACAGGCAATAACCAGTATAATTTTTTATTTAAATTTATTAACACTTCTTTTAACGGTTTAAAATATTCATTTTTTAATTCTCTTTTGTTTGCATTATTATTTTCATCAAAATCAGAAAAAAAATTTCTCAATTCATTAAAGCGTAAAGCTTCCAAATTTATCTTATTTTTTACAATATTATTTAATTCTTCTTTTTTAATTTCATCCATTCTACTATCAATATAATCATTTATTTGTTCTTCTAAACTATATCTCTTTTCATCCTCTGATACATATACATTTTGAATATCTTCAAATTCTTCATCTTCATCAAAATCAATACTATCATTTAAATTTTCATCTATTTTTTCTGCATATACATTAAACAATAAATCATTATCTAATGCGTCTTTATTGTCAATATTTAAATAAATAGCTTCATTATCTTCCAAGACTTCTTTATTTTCTTCTTTAAATTCAATTTCATCTGCTGCACTATCTCTAATTACTATTTTTTCAATATTTAAATTTTCTGGAATACCAGAATAACCAAAGTCTATATATATGATATCTTTATTTGGAAATAATGTAATTTCCATCATATCTTCTTCAATATTTGTGATTTTTCCATTTAATACTTTGGGTAAAGGTTCACCAAAATAAATAGAAATATTGGAATTTAATGTTAAGTTGTTTTGTACAATATAACTTGGACTTGGATTTCTATATAAAATTATTATATTTTCAATTGATTCTTCTAAAAAATTACCTTCGTCGCTTATTTCTAATGTAATAGTTTTTTCACTATTTAAAAGTTCTATTTTATTTTTATTTATAAATTTTATATAAAACTGTTTGTCATGTAAATCCATATTAGATGGAGCATTTAATTGAATAATATCACCCAATTGTAAATCAAAAATTTGCTCTTGCGGTTCTTCTGATTTTTCTGATTCTTCTGATTCTTTTTGAGGTGTTGGCAATTGTTGTGGTTTTGGTAATTGTTGTGGTTTTGGTAATTGTTGTGGTGTTGGTAATTGTTGTAAATTCGGATCTTCTTCTTGTTCTTGTTCTTGTTCTTTTTCTTTTTCTTTTTCTTTTATATTTATTGTTTTAGTTATTTCTTCATTCATTATAATATATTTATACTATAATTATAATATATTATTAATTCAATATAAAATTAATATATTTTAAAATTATTAATAAATAGAGTTAAAGAATAATTTATATTACTATATAGATTATAATATTGATTTAAATATGTACTCATTTAATAAAACAATTAATGTTTATAATATTTTAAATAATCAAAATGATGATTATATTACAAAAAAATATACATTTAATAATGTTGAATATATGATTATTAAATATAATAAAGAAAAATTGAAAAGTTATGAATCAACAGATATTGAAAAATTTCAAGAAATTTCTAAATATCGTTCTGTAATTGTTAGAGACAATAAAGTTGTTGCATATAGTCCTGAAAAATCCATAAATTATAACATTTTCAAAAATATTAATCATAATACAAGTAATTGCTATGTTGAAGATTTTGTAGATGGAACAATGATTAATGTTTTTTTTGATGTTGTAAATGAAACTTGGGAAATTGCGACACGATCATCTGTGGGTGGTAATATTGTATTTTTTAATGATACAAAAAATTTTAAATATTTTGATAACAATTATGAAAATAATAATTATAATAATGATTATTATAATTCCACATTTAGATCTATGTTTTTTGAAGCATGTAATATAAATAATTTTAATTTAAATAGTTTGGATAGAAGATATAGTTATACGTTTGTATTACAACATCCATTTAATAGAATTGTAACTCCCTCAGCAATACCATTAATTTATCTTGTTAAAGTTTATGAAATAAAGAATAATTTGAATGATTTAACAAAAGATGTTATTATTAATGAATTAAATTTACCTAACTTTATAAATACTCCATCATATATTTTCCTTAATACAAATGTAAAATTTGTTAATAAATATAATATTACTAATTATGAGGATGTTGAAAATTATTATAATGGAGAAAATATTCCATATTATCGTGTTGGATGTATGATTTATAATATTGATGGAACGCGAACAAAAATTAGAAACAATAATTATGAAATTGTTCGTAAATTGCGAGGAAATCAGCCTAAACTGCAATATAATTATTTGTGTTTAAAACAAGAAAATAAAGTAAAAGAATTTTTAAAGTATTATCCAGAACATAATGTTATTTTTAATAAATTCAAGCAATTAACATATAATTATACAAATGAACTATTTATTAATTATATTAGTTGTTTTATTAGAAAAGAAAAACATCTAAAAGAATATGAATTTCAATATAAAAATCATATGTATAAACTTCATGAAAAATTTAAAAATGAATTAAAACCATCCGGTAAAACCATTGATAAGAAAATTGTAATTGATTATGTAAATTCTTTACATCCAGCACAGCAAATGTTTATAATTAATTATAATAATTATAATAATTATAATAATAAAAATAATAATGATGATAATAATGAAGATAATAATGAAGAATTAATTATTTCGGAAAATCCAGAAAATCCAAATAATAGTCCGGTTTCAATGGGTGAAATAGAAATGGAAGTTAGTATAAGTTAAAGACAATTATCACTTAATAATTCCCCCATTAACATTCCTGTAAAAAATCCATTTGCTGCACCTAATCCATTATCATAATATGGTTGTTGATTTATTACAATAACATTTGGATTATTTGGATTATTTAGATTTTGTATATAAGGATTATTTAGATTATTTGGATTATTTGGATTATTTGGATTATTTGGATTATTTGGATTATTTAGATTTTGTGTATAAGGATTATTTGACATATCAAAATATATTGGTGTGCCAATAGGGACACTAGAAGCATAATTAGAATTATAATAATATGTATCTGATTTACTTTCATAAAAATTTTGACTATATTTTTTTAAAAATCCAAAGCAATTTCCCATTATTTATATTTTAAAAATAAAAAATATAAATAATTTAAATAATTATTTTTTATAATAAAAAAATTATATTTTTTTATTATTATTCATTATTCATTATTCATTATTCGTTATTTATTATTCATTATTCATTATTCATTATTCATTATTCATTATTTATTATTCGTTACTAAAATAGGTGCGAATAGAATTAATTAAAAGCACACTATAATTTACACATTCTTCCAGCATAAAAATTATATCATCTTTGGAATTGATTTCTTTACAAGCAATTTTAATAATACTGAATGTATCATGAGGATGTTTTTTGAGAAATCCAACATAACTTAACTCTTTTTTATCTTCAAAATATTTTTGATATAAACAATATTCAAGAATTTTGCCAACACTATAATCTTCATTTTCTAGTGTAATAATATAGCAATTTTCCATAGTATCTGAAGCATCTTTAATTAAATCACTATTTCCTTTTAATGATTCTAGTGTGTTATATAATTTTTTTATTAAAATAGCACATGCTAATTCCATTAATTTAAAATTACTATAAATACCAATAGATTCTATAATAAAATCAAAACTATCTTTTTGAAAAATTCGTTTTGCATCTAAAAGCAACCAATCTTTTTTCATAAATTCTATTTCTTCTTTACTATGCTGATTTGATAGTTCTTTTTCTTTTGTTTCCCAAACTTCTTTAATTTTTACTGCATCTAATGTATTACCATAAGCACATGTACTAACAACATTAAATACACCATCATCTAATGCATTTGAAATTGTTAATTTAGCATCAAATATTAGTGATTCTCCTTCCATGGAATCACTTAATTTGGGACGTAGACGAACTATATCAATATAATCACCTGTTATAGGATCAGGAGGAAATAATTGCCTAACTTCACTTGTTTCTAAATATTTATCGAGATTAATATTTTTTATTTTAAAATCTTCTGTTGTTGCATAAATGATATTTGTAGTATCATTTGTTTTAGATAATTCAACAACATAATCATCTACTTGAAAACCTTCTAAATCATCTACATGAATAGGAATACTACTAATTCTTTGTTTTAATAATTCATTATTAAGTCGTGTTTTATTTAGTGTAATATTTACATTATTTTCTTCATATGGTTGTGTTTTAAATACTACACATGGAATATTTGATAATAAAATTCTTCTTATTGAATTTGCATAACTAACATTAACATTACTTAATGTAAATTTCAATATATCATTTGTTTCATCTAAATTACTAATTTTAGCAGGAGAACTCATATTATTAATATAACAATGTTTTTTTATTATTTTAAATTTTAATTATTTAGTATCAATTTTAATAAATTTATAATAAAATAAATTTTTAATAAAATAAATTTATAATAAGTTAAAAATAAATAATTATTAATAAATAAATATATTAAATTTATTATGAGTAGCATATTGTATTATAGTAATTTTTGTGAAAATTGTAAACAAATATTATCAAAAATTTCTAAATCAGATGTCAAAAATAATCTACATTTTATTTGTATAGATAAACGAATTGAAAAAAATGGTTCAATTTATGTTGTATTAGAAAATAATCAACAAATTGTTCTTCCAAATACAATAACATCTGTTCCTTCAATATTATTATTAAATGATAATTATAAAGTATTAAATGGAAATCAAATATTAGATTATTTAAAACCTGTAGAAAAAATAGCAAAAGAAAAAGCTACAAATTTTAATGGTGAACCATCTGCTTTTGCAATAGATACAGGATTTTCTGGAGTTGTTTCTGATAATTTTAGTTTTTTAGATCAAAATAGTGATGAATTATCTGCAAAAGGCGATGGTGGAATGCGACAATTATATAGTTATGCTACAATAAATTATAATGATAAAATAGAAACACCACCAGATGATTATGTTCCAGATAAAATAAATGAACAAAGTTATAATGATTATGAAACAGCAAGAAATAATGTTCAATAATAATAATAAATAATAAATAATAATAATAATAATAATAATAATAATAATAATTATTTGATCATTTTATTTAATAATTATTATTATTTTAATAATTTAAAGTTATAATATTATTTTTATTATTAATGGTTACCAATATAGAAACAAAAAATAATATAGATTTTGAATTAACAAAAGAAAATACTATTACTTTATTAAATTTTTATAAAATTTTCAAAGATTTGATTATTGATTTAAATGAATGTTTTAATGATAAATTAGGAACTATTATAGAAAATAATAAAGATTATCAAAATATTATAAATTATTGTTTGCCTGATTATAATAATGATAATGATATAGACGAATATGTAGAAACTATTAATTTAGAAATTTTAAATAATGATTTTATTATATCATTAAATAATATATATAATTTTTGCAAAGAAACATTTCCAAAACGTTTTTTTGATATTATTTATCAAAATGAAGATATTTTTCTAAACAATTCAAGAAATAAAAATAATAAAAATAATAAAAATAATAAAAATAATGAAAATAATGAAAATAATGAAAATAATGAAAATAATGAAAATAATGATGAATATTCAGATATAGATACTGTATTTTTTCCTGAAATTGATTTTAAAACATTATATTATGATGATACGAGTGAAAAAACAAAAGAAACATTATGGAAATATTTACAACTTATTTTATTTAATATAATAACATCAATTGATGATAAAGATTCTTTTGGAGCAAATGCACAATTATTTGAAGCAATTAATAGTAATGAATTTAAAAATAAGCTTCAAAGCACTATTAAGGGTATGGAAGATTTATTTAATTTTAAAAAACCAGATGATGATTCAAATTCACAATTTCCAAATTTTGGAGATTTATCGGGTATTGATATGGATTTAAATAATAATTTTCCAGATATGTCTTTTGATTTACCAGAAATGTTTGAATCGATGAAACAAAATTTAGATAGAGATTTTTCATCAAATAGTTCAAATCCAATGCCTGATAGTGAAGAAATATTTTCACATATTAATAACTTAATAAATGGTAAAATCGGTTCATTAGCAAAAGAATTAGCTGAAGAGACCACTAAAGACTTGGATATTGATTTAGATGATACAAAAGATGTAGGTGATGTTTTTAAAAAACTATTTAAAAATCCTTCTAATCTTATGAATCTTGTAAATAATATTAGTAAAAAAATAGACACTAAAATGAAAGATGGTTCTATTAAAGAAAGTGAATTATTAGAAGAAGCAAGTAGTATTTTCAAAAATATGAAAAATATGCCTGGTATGGGTAATATGGAAGAATTGTTTAAATCTATGAATATGGATCAATTTATGCCAAAAGGTGGAAAATTTAACAATAATGCTTTTCAAAGTATGATGGATCAAAATATTAAAATGTCAAAAATGAAAGAACGTATGCGTAAAAAAGCCGAACAAAATAAAAATAATGGTACAACATATTCTGCTAATTATAGTGAAAATAAAAGTGAAAATAAAAGTGAAAATAAAAGTGAAAATAAAAGTGAAAATAAAAGTGAAAATAAAAATATGAATGAAAATCCTAATAATTTGAATGATCTTAATTTAAATTTAGCATCTTTAATGGAACAAATGCAAAATTTACAAAAAGAATCTGCTTCCAATAGTAGTTTTATAGATGATATTATAAAAAAACAAAATAAAGATTCTTCCTCTACAAATCAACAAAATAATAATGAAGAAAATAGAAAAAGAAAAACCAACAATAAGAAAAAAGTTAATAAAAAGAAATAATTTTAAAAATATCTATTATTTTTTGTTACTTTTTTTAGTTTTTTTAGTTTTTTTAGTTTTTTTAGTTTTTTTAGTTTTTTTAGTTTTTTTAGTTTTTTTAATTTTTTTAGTTTTGTTAGTAGTAAAAAAAATTGATTTATATTTTTGTCTTATCTATAACCTATATTCAAAATTATAAATTATGGAATTACAATCACTTCAAGAGAGAATTCAAAAACTTGAAATACAAATGCAAGATTTATTATTGAAAAAATATAAAAATAAATTAATTGAAAATGGTTATGTAATTATTCCAAGCATGTTATGTGAAAGTGAAGTTAATAAAGCAAAAGATTTATTCTTTAAATGGAAAAATTCTATTCCAAATTTTGATAAAATTCATAATACTATTGATCCCCATGGTATTTATAAATTTTATGAAGTAGGACATCAAGAATTTGCATGGTACATAAGAACTCGTCCTCAAATTATTAATATATTTAAGAATTTTTGGAATACTGATAATTTAGTTGTATCTTTTGATGGAGCTTGTTATATTCCAAAAGATTGTAAAAAAAATGATAAAACATGGACACATAGTGATCAAGCATCAAATAATTCAGATTTAAAATGTTTTCAAAGTTTTGTTTCGCTTACAAATAATGAAAATCGTACTTTTGTAGTTTATGAAAAAAGTCATATGCTTCATGAAAAATATTTTAAAGAAAGAGGAATTAAAAATTCAAAAAATTGGAATTTAATAGATCACGACTATTTGAGAGAAATTGAAGATAGTAAAAGAATTTTAAAAGTAAATGCAGGCGATTTAGTTATTTGGGATTCTAGAACATTTCATCAAAACCAATACGGCTCTCCTAATTCAGAAGAAAGAATTGTACAATATGTTTGTTATCTTCCAAAAAATGTACCAGAAAACAATAAAAATATTAGACAAAAAAGAGAGAAGTATTTTTTAGAAAGACGCACTACTAGTCATTGGCCATATCCATTGAATGTTAATAGTTTGCAACCACAAACTTATGGTGACAATTCAAAATTAATAGATTATTCTGCTTTGCCAAAACCTAATTTAGATGATTATATTGATATAATCAAAACTCTTATTTAAAAATTAAAGTAATGTAATTAAAACTAATTGATAATTTTAAAAATATTTATTATTTTTTTATTTTTTTAGTAGTTAAATAAAAATAATTATCAATATATATAAATATTAATATATATAAATGATGCAAAACAATGAGAAAAAAATAAATAATGATGAATCTTGTGAATGTGGTAAAATAAATTATGATTGTAGTAAAAATAACAAGATTGTAGAATTATGGATTAATGATCCATCTGTTTTTTTTGATAAAAAAAAATTACTTGAGGTTTGGCCAAATGAAAATATGGATCGTGAAGAAAAAATAAATACAATAAGTCGTTTAGTTATTTATATGACTTTTTTTGGAATGTTAATTTTTAATAATATTAAACTTTTAATAACTGGAATAATTACTTTAGGAATTTTGATTGTAGTATATTATGTTTTAAAAAAAAAAAATAATGAATTTTTAGAAAAATCATTAAAAGAAACTTTTAGTAACGAAGCACTTTATGAAAAATACAAACACAATTTCACAAATCCTATGACTAAAAATCCTTTAATGAATGTAAGTTTACCTGAAATTAATGACAATCCTCATAGATTAACTGCTGCTCCAGCTTATAATAAAGCAGTTGAAGAAAAAATTAATAACTCAGTTCAAGATATTGTTAAAAATAACTTTAAGGATCCTAAAATAGCAGATAAATTATTTAAAGATACTGGAGACAAATTTGAATTTGAACAATCAATGAGACAATTTTATACTACTCCAAATACTTTAGTCCCAAATAACCAAAAAGATTTTGCAAACTTTTGTTATGGTAATATGGCATCTTGTAAAGATGGTGATACAGAAATGTGTTTAAAAGCAACATATCGCCATGCTAATATGTAAATTATTTTAATATTTACTTTTAAAAACTATGAAAATAAATATATTAAATTTAATATATTATAAAAAAATAATATATTAAACTATTATAAATGAGTCAAACAACAGCATATCCTTATACATTTGATTCTATGTCTAGAATAGGCAATGATAATGTATCAATTGATCAAAGAACAATTCAAAATATGAATGGAGCAAATCATCATTTAGAAAATTATTATCCTGCATGTCCAATGAATAAAGCTATGGATTTTGCTTTAGCACAACCCAATGTTTTTTATAAAGGTTCACATGAAGGCGGTGTTAAAGGATGTACTATTGAAGATAATAATGAATTAAAATTTACACATATTAGTCGTCCTGCTTGTAAATTAAATTTAAATAGTAGACCATTTTTAACTGTTCCATATTTAGGCAGAGGTTTAGGTGACCCTGAAGAAGAATTTAGAATTAGAACAGGTGATTGTGATTTAAATAAAAAAACAGTAAATAATACTATGGAAATGAATTTTAGTGAACATCGTAATTATCCATTAATGAATGATTTACAAACTACCGTAAATAATAGTGCATATAAAATAGAGAGTGATGCTATGGAAGGCTGGGTAAGAGGTGGTATGAGTGCGCGTGAATTTGCTCGTAATCTAGATAATAAACATTAAACATTAAACATTAAACATTAAACATTAAACATTAAACATTAAACATTAAACATTAAACATTAAACATTAAACATTAAACATTAAACATAAAAATTTGATATAATTATTGTTCTCTCAATAATTATATAAATATTTAATTCTTATAATTATAAATACATAATGTCAAATAATTGTAATTATAATTGTAATTATAATTATAAGAATAATTATAATCCAGATTTTTTAACAACATATAAATCATTTAACGATGATTATTATAGTAATTTGTGTTATAAAATTCAATTGTTACAAGCATTTAATATGCAAAAATATGATGAATTTATTTTACAAGAAAATATTAAAAAAATATATTATTTAATGAGAGAAAATGAAGAATTAAAAAAAATGTATACTATTCTCTCAAAAACAAATTCACAATTTGAATTTATGAAGCAATTAATTTTAAATAGTGAATTAAAAGATGATTCACCTGAAGATATAGTAAATATGTTTTTTTTTCAATTATTATTTAGCTTTGATTATTTTGATGTTATGCATAAATGCTTATCAAAATATTTAAATGATTTATTTAAAAATAAAAATAATATTGTTGATTCTCTCTACTTTGAAGAATTAAAAGAATATATTATTAATAATACTTAATAATACTTAATAATAATTAATAATAATTAATAAAACTTAATATTTTCATTCTATACTATCTTTAATATATGTTTCTTTGCATAAATTTTTTATTACTTTAGTATCTATAGTTTCTGTTGGTTTTCCTATTGTAGTTATTGTTTTTGTAAAATAATCGGTTTTTGAATCATTAATCAAAAAATCGGGATTTTCAGTTTTCCAATCTTGTAATGCATTATAATTTTTTCCAGAAGCCTTTTTTATCGCTTTTTTAATTTTTTCTTTATTATTATCTTTTGCCCACTCATCTTCATCTTTTATATATAATGTTTCTCGTTTTACATCTGTACAATGCATCGGTCTCTCAAAAACACTTAATTTATTCATATTATCCATAATAGTTTTACTCAATCCATTTGCTAAACCATTTTGCTTTGTAAAATCCAATTGCTCTATACTTACTTGTATTGATTTAACAAAATCAGTCATATTGATAGCATCTTTACATTTTTCATTTAAAAATACATTTATATTAAATTTATTATTTTGTGTATTGTTATTATTACCTACTTTTGGTATTAGTTCACTTATTTGTTCTTGTTGTTTTCCGAGCTGTGCTTGTTGATCAACAATTACATTTTTTAATTCATTATTATCGTTTATTAATTTTATTATTAAATCATTTGATAATATTAATTGATTATTAGAAATGTCATTTTTTTCCAATGTTATTATACTGTTTTCGTTATTATTTAATTCTATAAAACTACATTTTTTTTTATGTCTTGATAAACCAGATAAATATAAATAACTTTTATTACATTTTTCACATGAATAATATTCATTATTTGGAACATTTTTATTATCATTTGTTATCTTTTTATGTTTAGTTGTCAATAAATGACGTTCATATTGACTATATCGTGATGTAAAATAGTTACATTTTTCACAAAAAAATTTATTGGAACTTTTTTGAACTTTTTTATTATCCATTTTTTATATATTATGATAAAAAAAAGTTCTTAAATCATAATTTTGGAACTTTTTGGAACTTTTTTTTATCATTTTTTATCATTTTTAAAAATGGTAACATATTTTTAATAAAATTAAACTAATTATATTATCATAATACATATGGTGTTTATTTAGTTTTTTATTTTGGAACTTTTTGGAACTTTTTTTATTATCCTAAATTACCCTCCCACTATTTTCAAAATATTTTAAAAATTTCAAAAATTTTTCATGGTAACAACTATTTTTTTCATTTTTAAAGATTTTGAAACCTTTATGCTTAGAAAACTCAAAAAAAGTAAAATTTCAACTATTTTTCTATATTATTGTGTTCAAAGTAAAAATGGACATTTTTAAAATGTCCAATTCCATTTTTTTTGACTTTCGATTAGAAAAAATAAAAAATCACTTTTTAAAATATTTTATTTTTATTATGATAAATGGTCATAAAGTGAAAAATGCCATTTTTTGGGCTTAATTTCTTTAAGTTCTTTTTATAAATATATTATTTTATGAATTTAAAGAAATTTTGAGAGATTAACAATAAATATTAATAAATTTTTTAAAAATATTAATAAATTTTTAAAAAATAAAATATATTAATACTTTAAAATATAGTATATATATTATGGCTTCAACGAGAAACAAAAATACTTCTCTCGATTATAATTTAGAACAAAATAAAAATAAATTATTTGAAGATCACTATTTATATTTACATTCATCATCAGGAAGACCTATTAGCGAATGTATGCCAAGTGTGGGTTATATTCCAAGTCATATGAGCAGAGATGCTTTAGCAAATAATCCAATTGATATAGAATCTTCTTTATATGGAATAGGTTCTACTAATTTGGTTAAACCTTGCGAACCCGTTGTTCCAAGTAGAAGAAAT
>MDTG01428750.1_pt1 | contig 18200 bp, 14 predicted proteins | sample 811421 | NCBI WGS metagenome assembly MDTG01 (sample SAMN05326645, study PRJNA326480) | marine metagenome | isolation source: seawater | place: Pacific Ocean: South East | collected 2011 | reverse complement strand
GTTCTCCCCCGACGGGCGTTCCTACACCTTCGTCCGGCTGCCCCTGGAGGCCAACCTCTCCGCCCGCCTGATGCGCCTGGAGCTCGGCACCGGCCTGCCCCCGGTGCAGGTGGGCGCGATCCCCCTCAGCCTGGTCGGCTTCCAGACGATCGAGGAGGTCAACCGCGGCTTCGCGTGGCTCGACAAGGGGACCCTCGCCTTCATCACCCAGGCCCCCTTCAAGGTGCTCACCCTCGACTCCAAGACCGGCGACGAGATCGCGCGGGTCGACTTCCAGTCGGACACCGAGATCCAGCCCACGCTGATCCACGGTGCGCTCGACGAGGACCACTTCATCGTGGGCGTGAACTTCTACGACGAGCGCGGCTACCTGCAGGATGCCTACTGGGTCAACGCGCGGACCGGGGAGTCGGGCCTGCTGGTCGATTCCGCCCCGATCGCCCGGGTGGTCGGCGGGGACCAGCTGCTCTTCACCAAGGGGCAGACCCTCTACCGCGCCGGCTACGACCCCGCGACCCGTTCGGTCACCGGCGCCGCGGAGCCGGTCTTCACCGGACTGCGCACCGCCAACTCCTGGAGCTCCGGGAACTTCGACGTGGCCGCGAACGGGACCGTGGTGCACCTGCCCGGCGGGCTCCAGGGCGGCAGCCGATCGCTGTGGACCTCCGAGGGACTGGAGGACGAACCCCGCCCGCTCGAGCACCCGAGCCGACCGTTCGAGGAGTGGGTCTCGGTCAACGCCGACGGAAGCGAGCTGCTGGTGACCCATACCAACGACGCCAACGACATGTGGGACCTCTGGGGCGGCACCACCGACCCGCCGCGGATCCGCCGCCTCCAGTCGTTCCCGGATCGGGACATCCATGCCCCGATCCTCTCGCGGGACGGTCGGCTCGCCGCCGCCCAGATCACCACCACCCAGCCCAGTCGTCGCAGCGAACTCGTGGTGCTCGATCCCCGCTCACCCGGCCGGGAGCTCACGGTGCTCGACGTCCGGGAGGGCGGGCGATGGCTCACCCCCTACGACATCACCCCCGGCAACGACCGGGTGGTCTACGGCGACCGGGACGAGGGGGGGACCACCGAGGCCCTCTACGTGGTGGGGGTCGAGGAGGACGCGCGACCCAAGCGGATCGCCGGCGGACGGGCCCTCCAGCAGAACGCCCGCTGGAGCCCGGACGGGGCGCTCCTGGCCTGGACCAGCAACGAGTCCGGACGCTCCGAGGCGCTGGTCGCCACCTACGACGACACCGGGCTGGGACGGGTGGTCCCCGCCTCCGACGGCCTGGCCCACACCCTGGGCTGGTCGGTCTCGCCGGAGGGGACGACGACCCTGCACTGCTTCGCGAACAACCTCGAGACGGTGCGCGAGGTCTCGGTGGAGGACGGACGGGTGGTGCTCGGGCCGATCCGGTCCGGTCGCTCGCTGGGGGCGGACACCTTCTTCACCGCGGTCGACGAGGACGGCGGCCTCGCCCTGATCCGTCGCGGTGCCAACGAGGCGCCCGCCACCCGGCTGGAGCTGATCAGCGGCTTCTTCGCCCCCGGGACGGACCCGACCCCCGCCGACTGACCCCTACAGGTCCAGGATCGCCCGGTAGCGGACGTGGCCGTCCTTCAGCCGGGACATCGCCTGGTTGATCTCCGAGATCGGGAAGTGCTCGGTCATGGGCGCGATCTCGTGTCGCGACGCGAAGTCGACCATCCGCCGGGTGTTCGTCGGGCTCGCCACCGGTGAACCGGAGATCGTCCGCTGCGCCATGATCAGGTCGAAGGCATGGAAGGGGATCGGTTCGAGGGTGGCCCCGACCAGGTGCAGTCGTCCCTCGGGCTTGAGCATCGCGAGGTAGCTCGCCCACTCCAGCGGGACGTTGACGGTGGAGACCAGGAGGTCGAACCGTCCCTCGTGCGCCTCGAGCTCGGCCGGGTCGCGACCCAGCACCACCTCGTGGGCCCCGAGGGCCCGGGCCTCCGCCGCCTTGGCCTCCGTCGAGGTGATCGCGGTGACGTGGCAGCCCCAGGCGTTCGCGAACCGGATCGCCAGGTGGCCCAACCCGCCGATCCCCACCACCGCCACCCGGTGGGTGGGGTGGGCGTACTCCGTCAGCGGGGTGAAGACCGTCCCGCCCCCGCAGAACAACGGGCCCGCCTCGCCCGCGGGAATCCCGTCGGGGATGGGGAAGGTCCAGAGCGCCTGGGCGCGCACCCGGTCCGCGAATCCCCCGTGTCGTCCCACGATGGTTCCCTCGGTCTTCGGGGAGAGGTTGTGCTTGCCGGCCTGGCACATCGGGCAGTCGAGGTCCGACTGGGCGAACCACCCCACGCCCACGCGGTCCCCGATGGAGAGGTTCGTGACCGAGTCCCCGACCCTCGCCACCCGGCCCTCCACCTCGTGCCCTCCCACGAAGGGGTACTCGGTCAGCCCCCAGTCGTTGTTGGCCATGCTCAGGTCGCTGTGGCAGATCCCGCAGTGCGCGACCTCGATCTCCACCTCGTCCTCACCGATCGGACCCAGCTCGTACTCGAAGGGGGTGAACGGCTGGTCGGGCCCCAGGGTCGCGAAGGCGTGGACGGTGGTGGTGTCGGGCATGGCAGGCCTTTCTGGTGAGGGTCCCGGATCGGTCCCGATCGGGCACTCGAGTGGATTCGAGGGTAGTCGATCGTGGGGGTTGACGCCTCCCTCGTCCAACCCCGGCGGTCGTCGGTACACTCGGGCGGCCATGATCGATGCGTCCCCCCCGAGCCGGATCCCCCCGCGGTCAACGACCCCACCCGGCCGCGTGCCGGTGGTCCGGCGGCACGAGGTGGCGACCTGATGCCGCCGACCCTCACCCGTCCGGTGGACGTTCGCAACGCCTGGCTGATCTGGCTGGGCTTCGCGATCGGGGTGGTGCTCTTCGCGTGGAGCGAGGGGTTCAGTCGCACCGTGACCGGCGCCTACCGCGGGGGCGCGGAGCCCTGGCTCGCCCACCAGCCGATCTACACGGTCTCGGAGTGGGGGGGCTTCCTCTACCCGCCGGTGAGCGCGATGCTGTTCGCCCCGTTCACCCTCCTGCCCCACGACCTGGGGGAGGCGCTGTGGCGGCTGACCAACCTCGGGGTGCTGGCCTGGGGGGTGCGACGGGCCTCGGCCGCCGCCTCGCGACTGGCGGGGGTCGAGCTCTTCCCGCTCTCGACCCTGCTCTGCCTGGCCGCGCTGCTGCCCGCGGCCCGCAACGGCCAGGCGACCCTGTTCATCACCGGGCTGCTGCTGGTCGCGGTCGAGGCCGCGGTCCGACGTCGCTGGTGGACCTCGGGGGCGATGCTCGCGCTGGCCACCGTGATCAAGCCGATCGCGGTGGTGTTGCTGCTGCTCTTCGCCGCCCTCCGGCCCCGGGTGGTGGTACCGGCGGTGATCGCCCTGCTGGTGTTGTGCTCCCTGCCCGCCCTCCACGACGGGGTCGCCAAGGCGACCGCCGACCTCGGCCAGTGGGTCGAGAAGCTGCGGACGGTGTCCCTGCCCCCGGAGTCCCTGCGGGTCTCCGACGTGTTCGGGGGGTTGACGGCCTTCGGGATCCGGGTGCCGCCCGGGATCGCCTACGGGATCCGGCTGGTGGCGGCCGTGCTGACCCTCGGGCTCTGCTTCGTGTCGTTCCGGAGGTTCGGGCACGCGCCGGGGGTGCTGCTCACCGGCGCCTTCGGCCTGAGCTACATGCTGCTCTTCAACGCGCGCACCGAGAACAACACCTACGGCGCACTCGCTCCCGCGCAGGCGATCCTCGCCTCGTGGTTGATCCTCGCCCAGTCCCGGCTGCTGCTGGGGGTGGTGGTGGCGTCGCTGCCCTTCATCGGCCTCTCGGGCTACGAACTCGGGAAGTTCATCACCCCCGGACGCGAGACGTGGATCGCGCCGCTCTCGGGAACGGTGTTCCTGGTGGTGCTCTGCCTGGTGGTGTTCATGGCCCGCCCGGTGCGGACGCGCGGGACGGCCGGTGCCACGACGGGGTCCGGGGCGTCATCCGCCCCGGGGTGAGGTGCATCGCCCGATGCACCGTGGGTCGCGGTCGTTCAGTGGCCCTGCCGGTACCACCAGTTCCACCCCAGTCCGGCGGACAGGAGCACCACCACGGTGGCCAGGAACTGGTACCACTCGGCCGAGGGATTGCCGATGAAGCCTTGTGCGAACTCGATCATGAGAAACCTCCCGTGTTCAAGCCCACTCTACGGGTGACTTGAGCGGCTTTCAGCAGATCGGGGGCGGTTCGCGGGGCAGCCCCCAACTTCATCGATCTTCCCGGACCCTCGGCCGGATCATGGACCGGGGTGACGACCGACGTCGTGCCCCGGGGGCCCGGTCAGGACCCCGATGCAGGGGGGGACGCCTCGAAGTCGACCGGCACCGGTGCCGCCTCGCCGGGATCATCGAGGGTGAAGAAGTCGAATTCCGCCGATCGGAACCCGCCCGTCCCGGCGACCAGCGAGGAGGGGAACACCTCGCAGCCGTTGCGGTACGAACGGGTGTTGGCGTTGTAGAAGCGTCTCGCCCGTTCGATCCTGGTCTCGGTCTCGGCGAGTTCGTTCTGCAGCTGGATGAAGTTCGCGGAGGCCTTGAGGTCCGGGTAGGCCTCGGCCCGCGCGAGCAGTCGGCCGATCCCCGCGCCGAGCTTCGATTCCGTGCGTGATCGTTCACCCTGCGGGCCCGATTCCCCGGCCACCGCCGCCTCCCGGAGGCTGGTCACCTCCGAGAGCACCCCGGACTCGTGCGCGGCGTAGCCCTTGACCGCCCCCACCAGGTTCGGGATCAGGTCATGCCGCCGGCGGAGTTCCGCGTCGATGTCCGCCCACGACTCCCGGCAGTTCTGGCGACGTCGGACCAGGCTGTTGTAGGTGGCCAGCGCCCACCCCCCGATCAGGACCACGAAGAGTCCGATCGCGATCGCGAGGTTCGCGCCCGCTGAGAGGCCAAGCAGGGGGGTCGTCACTCGGGCGAGTTCGGAATCGATCATGATTCGTTCAGGTCCTTCCCACCCCGCGTCCGGCTCCGGTCGAACCGGGAGCACTCCGCACGGAGATGGACGAGACCTTATCCGACCAACCGCTTCCCGGTCACCCCGAACGCCCTTCGATCCGTCCATTCGAGTGGCTCGCTTCGCCCCTTTTGCCCCTCGGGATCGAAAATTGCCCTTGGTCGATTCCTCCCCCCCGTGTTAGGCTTTGGTCACTCCCCACCTACCTCCAGACAAGGACCCCGCCATGAAGCCGATCCTCCCCGCCACCCTCCTGGTCGCCGTCCTGGGCACCACCACCGGCACCGTCAGCGCCCAGAGCGTGCGCCAGCTCAACGTCGACGGCCTGCAACGCGAATACCTCCTCTACCTGCCCACCAACTTCAACCCCGCGGAGAACCTCCCGGTGATGGTGTGGCACCACGGTGGCGGCGGGACCAGCGATGGCGGCCTCTTCGAGGCCGACTTCAGGTCCCTCGCCAACTCGGAGCGTTTCATCGTGGCCTACGCCCAGGCGTACCCCGACGTCCTCGAGGGCTGCAACTGCTGGGGCTACGAGGAGGCCGGAGGGTACACCAACGGCAACTACGACATCGACCTCGCCTACACCAGCGCGATGATCGACGACCTCGTCGAGACCTACAACGCCGACCGCTCCCGCATCTACGCCGGGGGCTACTCGATGGGCGGCAGCTACGTCTGGGACCTCGCCTGCGCCAAGAGCGACGAGATCGCCGCGGTCGCCCCGGTGGCGGCCAACTGCTACCCCTGGACGTTCGCCGCCTGCGATTCGGCGGCTCCGATCGCGATCTGCCACATCCTCGGCACCAACGACTTCTACGCCCCCTACAACGCCGGCGGCTGGACGCCCTCCGTCGCCGAGCAGTACGACTACTGGGTCGCCAAGAACGGTGCCCAGACTCCTCCGGAGATCGTCAGCCTCGGTGGCGGGGTGACCCGCTACACCTGGTTCGCCGGCGAGAACTGCGAGGCCGGGTACCAGCACTTCCGCCGCCAGGGCGGCGGGCACGACGTCCCGGGCAACGCCCCCCAGCTGATCTGGGCGTTCGTCTCCCAGCACGCACTCGAGAACGTCATCGACTGCGTCGACGATTCGATCCCCGGCGACATCAACGGCGACGACCGGGTCAACGGCCAGGACCTCGCCCAGGTGCTTGCCAACTGGGGCTCGATCAGCACCCCCCTGGCGGACCTCAACGGGGACGGGGTCATCAACGGCCCCGACATCACGATCGTGCTGTCCTCCTGGACCGGTTGATCGCCGGACCCCGCTCCACGCCGACCACCCTCACCGCCCGCCCGGTCACCCGGCGGGCGGCGTCGTCTCCGGGCGCCCCCTCGACCGGTCCCGGCCCCCGGTGACCGGTGGTCGCCGGGATTGGGGGAACCCGGGGAATCCGGCGGAGTAGTATGTCGACGGGGCGTCGATCAGCCGATGAGCTGGCTGGTGCCGTCGTGCCCCGAGGAGTCCCCATGCCCCCCGTGCCCACCCAATCCCTGATCGAGGCGCTCCGCGAGGCGGTGGGGGGGCGGAACGTGATCACGGAGCCCAGCCGCCAGGAGCCCTACTGCCGGGGATTCCGCTTCGGCGAGGGGTCCGCCCTCGCGGTGCTCAAGCCGGACTGCCTGGTGGACCTCTGGCGGGCGCTTCGCGCGTGCGTGGCGCACGACGTCATCGTGGTCATGCAGGCGGCCAACACCGGGCTGACCGGGGGCTCCACCCCCAGCGGCGACGACTACGACCGCGAGGTGGTGGTGATCAACACCATGAAGATCGACGCGATCCACGTCATCGACGAGGGTCGGCAGATCGTGGGCCTCGCGGGCAGCACCCTCTTCGGGCTGGAGCAGCTGCTCGAGCCCTACGGGCGGGAACCGCACTCCGTGATCGGATCCTCCTGCATCGGCGCCTCGATCGTGGGGGGGATCTGCAACAACTCCGGGGGTGCGCTGGTGCAGCGCGGGCCCGCCTACACCGAGCTCTCGCTCTACGCGCAGGTGGGCGACGACGGGGCCCTGGAACTGGTCAACGAACTGGGGATCGACCTCGGCGAGGACCCCGAGGAGGTCCTGCGCGCGCTCGAGGCGGGTGACTTCCCCCGGGAGTCGGTCCGGCACCCCGACAAGCTGGCCTCCGACAACGAGTATGCCCGGCGGGTCCGCGAGATCGATTCCGAGGAACCCGCCCGCTACAACGCCGACGGCCGCCGGCTGCACGATGCCTCGGGCTGCGCGGGCAAGATCGCGGTCTTCGCGGTGCGGCTGGACACCTTCCCGATCCCGCGCGAGAAGCAGGTCTTCTACGTGGGGAGCAACTCCGCGGAGGTCTTCGGCCGGATCCGACGCGACGTCCTCGCCACCTTCCGGAACCTCCCGGTCTCCGGGGAATACATCCACCGGGACTGCTACGACGCCACCAAGCGCTACGGCAAGGACACCTTCGTGGTCATCGACAAGCTGGGTTCGGGGTTCATCCCCAGGCTCTTCGCCCTCCGTCGCTTCACGGACCGCATCGCCCGCAAGGTCCCGTTCATGCCGGAGAAGTTCACCGACCTGTTCATGCAGCTGCTCTCCAAGTGCTGGCCGAACCACCTGCCGCGCCGGATGGAGGAGTACCGGGACCGGTTCGAGCACCACTGGGTGATCGAGATGGCCGACGACGGGGTTGACGAGGCCCGCCGCTACCTGACCGAGCTCTTCGCCACCGAGGACGGGGACTTCTTCGAGTGCACCCCCCGGGAGGGCGAGCAGGCGATGCTCCACCGCTTCGTCTCCGGGACCACCATCGGTCGCTGGCACGCGGTCCACCGCAAGCGGTTCGGGGCGATCATGACCATGGACATCGCCTTCCCCCGCAACGAACGGGACTGGTTCGAACGGCTCCCCCCGGAGATCGACGAGCTCTTCGAGGCGAAGCTCTACTACGGGCACCTCTTCTGCCACGTGCTGCACCAGAACTACATCGTGAAGAAGGGGGTCGACGCGAAGGCCCTGAAGGAACGACTGCTGGCGACCTTCGACGCGCGCGGTGCCCAGTACCCCGCGGAGCACAACGTGGGCCACGAGTACACCGCCAACGAGACCCTCCGGGGCTTCTACCGCTCCCTGGACCCCACGAACTCGTTCAACGCCGGGGTCGGGCGCACCAGCAAGCGTCGGAACTGGGCCTGAGGCCCGCGGGCCCGGTTCGATCGCTTTTATCAGCAGGACCCGGCAAATACCGTCGCAAGTCCCGGTTGGGCATTGATTTGGGCCGGACATCCGCGAGGATGAGGTCATCCACCACGACCCCGACCGGAGACTGATGATGTCCAATCGAACCGTCCGTGCGTCCCTGCTCGCCCCCGTGCTCGCCCTGGCCCTGGTGCCGGCCGCCCTCGGCTCCTCCGGAGACGACGGGGGCAGCGAGGATACCGGCATCCGCGTGGTCCTCCTGCAGGCCGGTGGCGACGGCACCGTGGTCACCCTCTCGACCAACTCGACGACCCTGGGTACCGAGTACAGCCTGGGCTTCACCGCCAACGCGCTGCAGTCGATCACCTTCGGCCTCGAGGTCTCGGGTGCCTCGAACGTGATCGGCTACGAGGTCACCGACAGCACCCTCACGCACCACCCGATCGGGACGGCCACCTACGAGCCCTACACCACGGGCGTCGGCACCATCCCCCTCGTGGAGGGTGGGCACCAGCTGAGCTTCGCCGGCCCGGGGTCGGTCACCTTCACCTGGACCGAGTCGGCCAACCCCGGCTCCGAGCCGTACCTCTCCATCCCGAACTTCTACCTCGACAACGGCACCGTCAGCTACCACCCCGCGGGCGAACAGCAGTGGCTGTGGTTCCATGGGTCCGGTGGCACCACCTTCGGCCACAACATCGAGCTCCAGGCGATCGGCGGCGACGTCGAGGCCTCGCTGGTGTGGGTGGGCAACGTGTCCGCGCCCTTCGCGCTCCCCGACGAGGCCAGCGACCAGTCCGGCGTGACCCTGCCGGAGGGTGCGGTCTACACCGTGACCCTGGAGGACGCGACCGGCATCCTCGGGATCCGCCTCGGGGACGGCGGGAGCTCCGACGGTGGTGACGGCAGCGACGGCGGCGGCTCGGGCGGCGGCTGTGCGGGCGACCTCAACGGCGACAACCTCGTCAACGGTGCCGACCTCGCCCTGCTCCTGGGCTCATGGGGCGTCTGCGGGGAGTGAGGCGGGGGCGTCTGCAGTCGGGGGGGCGGCCCCCGGCGCCGGCGTGGCCGGAACCGCGGCCGGGCGGAAGCCCCGGTTGTACGCCATGACCTCCTCGACCATCCCGGGGACGTCCGAGCGGTAGTCCCGCAGGTCGAGCCGGGCGGGGGGACGGTCGTAGAGTGCCTGCATCCAGGTCAGGGCGCAGAGCTCGATGAGCATCGGACCGGCGTGTCCCAGTCCGTTGTCGCTGAAGAGCCCGGAGCGATCCCGCGCGACCATCTGCTCGAGGTCGGGGAGGTCGCCGGACTCCATGCGAGCCTTCATCACCGGAGCCATCTTCCCGTACACCAGGTAGTCGATGCGCTGGTCGGGGTAGCGGCGTCGAAGCTCCTCGACCACCGGCCGGCCGGTCTCCGCGTAGCCCTCGATCATCCGATCGAACATCGCGGTCTCGGTGCGCTGCCCCCCGATCGCCCAGGGGATCCCGATGAAGAACCGGGTGTCTGGGTTGTGGCTCAGGGCCAGGTCGAACCAGCGGGCGAGGGTGTCCGCGTCGTCGGCGAGCCCGGGGGTGAGGCCGAAGAGCTCGATGTCCCCCTGCGCGAGGATCGCCTCCACCTCCGCCCGGGCCTTGGGCGCTCGCCAGAGCGACCCCGCGGTTCCCGCCTGCCCACCGCGGAAGACCAGTCGTGCCGAGTGTTCGGGGACCTGGTTGGTGCGGGCGAGGTGGTCGAACTGGATCGCGACCGGGCAGAAGAAGCTGTGGCCGGCGAAGAGGCAGCGGGCGCCCGGTGCCCCGACCGGTGGGGTCGTGGTCTCCTGCGCGATCGCGGCTCCGGCGGCGAGCCCGCCGTTCAGCAGCACGATCAGTGCGAGGAGGATCCGGCAGGGGGTACGGGAGCTGGGGTGGTCGGGGCAGGGCATCGGGGACTCCTTGGTCCGGCGGCCGCGTGGACGCTGGATGGTTCTGCGAGGAGGGTCTCCAAGCCTAGCCGCCCCGACCGGCCAGCGGAACCGACCCGGAACGAATCCGGATCGAGGGGAGCAGGGCTGGCAGCGCGAGGGACATCTGGAGACAGCGCAGCCCCGGTTCATGCCCGCCACCCCGGGGCGATTCCCCCGTCCATTCCGGGGCGCGGGGTGCGAACCCATGATTTGGTGAAAATCCACCCCTGGCGTGGTCGCAGGGTGGGGCCATGCCTAGAGTTCAGACTAGGGGACGAAGGGAGCCACGCCATGAACAAGCTGATCAGGAACCTGCGGCGCTTCGACGCGCTGGATGCCGACATCGCCCGGTGGATGCGGTCCACCGGCCCGGTGCTCCTTCGGTATTCGATCGCGGTGGTCTTCTTCTGGTTCGGATTGCTGAAGGTGCTGGGGATCAGCCCTGCCCAGGATCTGGTGGAGAACACCGTCTACTGGTTCAGCAACCCCGCGGACTTCGTGGTCGTGCTCGGGGCCTGGGAGATGCTGATCGGACTCACCCTGTGCGTCCCCGCCCTGACCCGGCTCGCCCTGCTGCTGCTCTTCCTGCAGATGCCGGGCACCTTCCTGCCCCTGGTGCTGCTGCCCGACGTCTGCTTCACGCAGTTCCCCCTCGGGCTCACCATGGAGGGACAGTACATCATCAAGAACCTCGTCCTGATCTCCGCCGCGCTGGTGGTGGGGGGCACGGTGCGACACGCCGCCTGGCCCGCGCGACTGCACCTTCCCGCCAGGGTCGACGTGGATCGCGCCCTGTGAGTCGAGCCTCGACCCATTCGCCACCGATCCGGACGGGTGCCTGATCGACCAGTCACCCGCCCTGGTTCACTACCTTCCGATCGCGACCACGGTGGTGGCCGTGCTGTTCCTGGTCGCCCTGCTGGTTCGATGCCGGCGCCGCCACTGGCCCCCGCACCTGAGCTGGTGGGCGATCGGGGTGTTCTGCTACGGATCGGGGACCGCACTCGAGTCGGTCATCACCCTCGCGGGCAACACCCCGGGCCTGAATCGCTGGTGGTACCTGGCGGGGGCGATCCTCGGGGCGTGGCCCCTGGCCACCGGCAGCGTGTACCTGGTGCTCTCGAAGCGGACCGCCGATCGACTGACCCTGCTCAGCGCGGTCCCGGTCGTGGTGGTGGGGGCCGCGGTGCTCCTGACCCCGATCGATTCCACCGCGCTCTCCGCCCATCGCCCGACCGGGGCGGTCATCGGTTGGTCGTGGATACGATTCTCGACGCCGTTGATCAACCTCTACGCGGCGTGCTTCCTGGTCGGCGGCGCGGCCTGGAGCTGCGTGCGCTTCTGGGGGGTGGCCGGGCAGCTGCCCCGGGTCCTGGGGACCGGCCTGATCGCCGTCGGCGCGATCCTCCCGGGGATGGGTGGCGCGATGGCCAAGACCGGCTTCGTCGAGGCCCTGTACGTCGCGGAACTCCTCGGGCTGCTCCTGATCTGGGCGGGGTACCTCTGCTGCAACCGCCTGCCTGCATCCGTCCCGACCGCCCCCTCGCCCCTGCCGGGATGAGGGGCTCCCCGACCCGACCTTGATGCTGGACCGGATGGGGCGGGCCCGACGGTCCCGGGCGCGTCGTTCAGGTCCCGGCGGCCCCGTGCGGCGTGGGTGGCCGTCGCCCCGTCGGCTGGACGGGTGTCGGGTCCCCGGCCGGCGAGTTGCCCGGGGGTTGCCGGGAACGGGTACCTTGGGAGTGGTTTTCCCATCCCCTTCCAGCCACCTGAATGGAGCCACGAACGATGAACCTCTACCTGCAACCCTGGCGAAAGTACGCGGACTTCGACGGACGAGCCGGCCTCGGCGAGTTCTGGGTCTTCACCCTGGTCAACGCCGCGATCGTCTTCGTGGTCGCGGTCTGCGCGGGCGTCGCCACCGGGGGCGCAGCCGCCGACGGCGAGGCCGGCACCTCCACCCTGGCCATCAACGCGTTGGTGACGCTCTTCGGACTCGCGGCCCTGCTGCCTTCGATCGCGGTCGGTGTACGCCGCCTGCACGACTCCGGCAAGACCGGCTGGCTGCTGCTGCTCTTCCTGGTGCCCCTGCTGGGGGGCCTCATCCTGCTGGTCCTCTACATCCTGCCCCCCACGCCTGGCGAGAATCGATACGGCGCCCCCTCGGCCCCGTGAGGTCCCGGGTGCGTCGGCGCCCTCGGCCCGGCACCCTCCCGCGCCGGACGGCGGGTGAACTCCCGTGCTAGGATGCGACTCCGGTACAGGAATCCCAGGCCCTCCGGAGAGGTCATCATGCGCATCCTGCACGTCATCGGCTCCCTGGATCCCGCGGACGGCGGCCCCCCGGTCATCGTGTCCCGCCTCGCCGCCGCCCAGGCGGTGCTCGGCCATGACGTCACCCTGATGACCTACGACACCCCCGAGGGCCGCCGCTACTGGGAGGCCTCCCGCCCGGTGCTCCCGGGCGGGGACGAGGTCCGCGTGGTCCACGTCCCTCCGGGAGGGGGCCTGGAACGGGTGTTCGGCGGGGCCGCGCGCCGCGCCGCCCGCGAGCTGATGGGGGGGTGCGACGTGGTCCACCTGCACAGTGTCTGGGAGTCGATCCTGCGGGTCACCGCCGAGGAGGCCCGTGCCGAGGGGGTTCCCTACACCATCCTGCTCAACGGCATGCTGGACACCTACCAGATGCAGCGCAAGGCGCTCAAGAAGCGACTGGCGATGGCCCTCGGCTACCGCCGGATGCTGAACGGGGCCTCCGCCCTGCACATGGGCAACGAGGTCGAGCGGAGGAACTGCGCCCCCCTCGGCCTGGATCCGCCCCCGCTGATCGTGCCCAACGGGATCACCTTCGCGGAGATCGATCCGCTGCCGGAACCCGGGAGCTTCCGCGCCCGGCACCCGGAGCTCGGCGACCACCCCTACATCCTGTTCCTCAGCCGCCTGCACTACAAGAAGGGGCTCGACTACCTGGCGGATGCCTTCGTGCTCTTCAGCCGCGAGGAGCCGGACACCCACCTCGTGGTCGCGGGACCCGACGGCGGGATGCAGGCGGAGTTCGAGCAGACGATCGCCTCCGCGGGGATCACGGACCGGGTGCACGTGGTGGGACCGCTCTACGGTCGGGACAAGAACGCCGCCTTCCACGACGCCGCCTGCTTCTGCCTGCCGACCCGGCAGGAGGGCTTCACGGTGGTGGTGAACGAGACCCTCGCCTGCGGGGTGCCGATGGTGATCTCCGAGGGCGCGCATCGCCCCGACGTCGGCGACGCCGAGGCCGGGATCATCGTGGAACTCACGGCCCGGAACGTCGCCGACGCCCTCCTGCGGATGATGGGCGACGAGGCGCTCCGCACCCGGATGGGCCGCAACGGTCGTGCGCATGCGGAGCGCGACCTCACCTGGGAGGCGGTGGCCCGGACGATGCTCGAGGCCTATGCCTCGTTCCCCGCGCGCAGCTGAGCGCCGGACGGTTGGATCCCGACCCCTGACCCCCCTTGACCGGCGACCGGGTTTTATCGACGGCACGGAAGGGAACGCGCCTTTCTGTGGCGAAAGGTGTCTGGCTTCGGCCCCCATGGGGTACAGTCGGTTCATGAAGCACGTCCTCCCGAGCCTCCTCCTGCTGCTGCTGGCGCCAGCCGGCCTGGCGCAGGCACAGAACATCGACTTCGAGCATGACGGGCTGACCCGTCGCTACCGCCTCCACCTCCCCGCGGGCCTCGAGGCGAACGCCCCGCTGGTCCTGGCCCTCCACGGCTACGGCGGCAACAACAACGAGATGCGGAACAACTACGGCTGGACCCAGCTGGCCGACCAGCGGGGCTTCGCGGTGGCGTTCCCCAACGGGACGCGGGACCCCTCGGGCAGCCGCTTCTGGGACGTCGACTACGCGTTCCACCAGGGACTCGAGGTCGACGACGACGGGTTCCTGAGGCGGCTCGCCCTGCACCTCCAGGCCCTGCACGACCTGGATCCGTCACGGACCTTCGTGACCGGGTTCTCCAACGGGGCGGAGATGTGCTTCCAGCTCGCCTGCCGGGAATCCGGGACCTTCGCGGCCTTCGCCCCGATCACCGGGATGATGCTGGATCCGCTGTTCACCAGCTGCGCCCCCGAGGTCACCCGTCCGATCCTCGCCATGAACGGGACCGCGGACGGCACCACCCTCTTCCAGGGGGACATGGCCAACACCGGCGGCTGGGGCGCCTACCGGTCGATCCCCGAGACCATCGCCTTCTGGTCGGCCACCCTCGAGGTCCCCGACCTGGACCGGAGCTACCTCCCGGACGCGGACCCCGACGACGGCAGCACGGTCCGGCTCGATGCCTACACCTCCACGCAGAACGACGGCCTGCTCAGCTACTACGTGGTGAACGGCGGCGGCCACGACTGGCCCGGCCGCGAGGGGAACCTGGACATCGATGCCACGGTGGCGGCCTGGAACTTCTTCGACACCGTCACCGGCGGCCCCGGGGTCGGCGGGTGCGACCCCGCCCCCCTGGTGCTGGGCGACAACGCGGTCGACACCACCCCCAGCCGGGGGAACACCCTGGACCTCGCCGGACGCTGCGATCCCGGCGAGTTCGGGTCCGATGCGTCGATGAACACCAGGTTCTACGACTTCGTCGCGCCGGCGGGCGGGGTCTACACGGTGTCCACCTGCAACCAGGCCGCGTGGGACACGCGGCTCTCCGTGCACGCCGGCTCCTGCGCCCCCGCCGACGTCGTCACCTGCCTCGACGACACCCCGGGGTGCGATGTCTTCACCACCACCCTCGAGTTCACCGCGACCGCGGGCAGCCGATACGTGATCGCGCTCGGCGGGTTCGCGATCTCCGACTACGGCCCCGCCACGGTGACGATCACCGGCTCCGGCCCGGCCTGCCCCGGCGACCTCGACGGCGACGGCATCGTCAACGGCCTCGACCTCGGGACCCTGCTCGGCTTCTGGAACCTGCCGGGCGCCGACCTCGACGGGGACGGCACCACCAGCGGCGCGGACCTCGCGATCCTGCTCAGTGCCTGGGGGACCTGCGGGGGGTGAGCTCCCGCGCGACACTCTTCGGACCCACGCATGCCTCGACTCAGGATCATCGGTTGCAGCGGCTCGGGGAAGAGCACCCTGGCCCGCGAGATCCATCAGCGCCTCGGGCTGCCCTGGCTGGAGCTGGACTCCCTGCACCACCAGCCGGACTGGACCCCGCTGGAGCCGGGCCGGTTTCGGGCGGCGGTGGTCGAATTCATGGACGCGCACCGGGACTGGGTGATCGATGGGAACTACCCGCTGGTCTCGGACCTGGTCGACCCGCGGTGCACGGACCTGGCGTGGCTGGATGTCCCGCTGCCCCGGGTGTTGTGGCAGCTGGGCGGTCGCAGCGTCGTGCGACTGGTCCGGCGAACGGAGCTGTGGAACGGCAACCGGGAACGCCTCCGGGACCACCTCTCACTGGATCCGGAGCGTTCCGTGCTGTTGTGGGCGACCGGGACGCATCGCAGCTTCCCGGCGCGCTTTCGATCCCTGGTCGCCGCACCCGAACTCGCGCACCTGCGATTCCATCGCATCCGGGTCCGCCGCGAGATCGCGCGGTTGGTCGATTCCATGGCCTCGGGTGGACGCGGCTGAGGGGGGCGGCCTGCCCCGAAGGGCGTGGTGGACCCCACCCATCGGGAATTGGCGAATCCAGCGGGACCACTCGTTGCTGGTCAACGACTGGAGATCCGGCGCGCGGTGACCGGCGCCGGCCACCATTGGCCGGGCCGCGAGGGGGACCGGGACCCGGACGCCACGGCGTCGGCCTGGAACTTCCTCGACCCCGTCACCGGCGGCGGGGAGCTCGCGATCCTGCCCGGTGCCTCGGGGTCCTGCCGAGTCCGGACCGGGGCCTCGCCGGACTCCTCGGGCCGACTCCCGTACCCTCGGCGGCGTCGGGATCATCCACGTCCGACCACCCCGACCCGGGGCGTCTCGATTCCCGGATTTGCCTACCTTCGGGAACGTCCAGCTGCTATCTTCGCGCCATTCGTGTAACCCAGGTACCTGGAGGATGATGATGATCGACGATCGACGGATGCGAGCCATGCTGCTCATCGGCTCGGGACTGCTTGTGAACGCCCTCGCGGGAAGCATCCAGGCCATGCCTGCGGTGCCCGCGTCCGGCCTCGATGACATCCCGGAGGGGGGCTTCAACCAGTACCTCGGCCCCGACGCCCTGCCGAGCGATGACCACATGTTCCTGGCGGGGTTCTTCTCCTACGTGGGCCTCTCCCCGATGATGGACTTCTTCTCCGAGCGAGCCTGCGGGATCCCCTATGAATCCTGCGCGGACTCCACGACCACGCGGGTGTCGACCGTGTGCGCCGCGGAGAACCTCCCCCTCCTCGAGCAGGGCCTGATCAACGAGTCGACGTTCTACGTGAACCAGGGGTTCTTCGTGCCGTCCGTCGCCAGCTGCACGAATCCGGTGGTGCGTCCCGACAACGGGCACCTCTACGTGAACGTGTGGTACGACCTCAGCAACGGACCGGTGCGGATCAGCTACCCGGAGCTGCGGTTCCCCTCGAGCGACGGGATAGGGCAGCCCGCGGTCTTCGCCGTCCAGTTCCTCGATCCGTTCAGCAACAACATCTTCCACATCGCCCCCTGGGGGAACCTCGTCAAGCAGGGTGGCGTGTACGGCCAGGATGGCAGAATCACCACGAGCAACGTCGAAGAGGGGTTCTACGACGCCCAGAACTACTACGTCTACTGGACCGGCATGGATGGCCTCGACAGCTTCCTCGAGCAGTCCGGGATCCCCGAACGGAACCTGATCGCGTCGGACAACAAGCTGGGGTGGATGCTCGGTCGCGTGGTCGTCCAGTACGACCAGCCCGACCCGACCCGGGCGCTGTGCGGCGAGTTCTGCGGCACCGCCATGGTGTGGGACGAGGATTCACGGACCCTGTCGGAGCTCGATCTGGCGTCCGCGAACTACGGATCGAACCCGCTGCCCCCCAAGGATGAATTCAGCGTCACCTGCGGCGCCATCCCGGACCCCCTCCTGTACCTCGACTACGCGGCGACGTGCCTGGGCCAGGTCACCTGGCCGGACGGGGTGGTGAACGACTACTACAAGCACATGATGGACTCCATCGGCGTCAATCCCGATGCGGGGGGGCCTTCCAAGGACCCCCACCTGGGTCCCGAGGACAAGGCGCTCATCATCGAGGGGTTCAGGTACGCCGAGGGCCTGCTCTGCGGCCCAGGCGGGTCGACGGACGACTACTTCACGGAGGGTTCCCCCGACGTGCCCTGGGTCAACCCCCTGAGCAGTACCGGCAACTACGGTCAGAAGCTCTTCTACCGGGCGGTGGTGGCCCAGCAGGGCTTCGGGGCCGAGACCAACACCTACGAGTACTACCCGACCGCGAAAGAGGACTCGGACAGGCACACGCTCACCTCCTGGACCGACGCCGGCGATTTCAACGAGTACCTGATCGTCATGGATGCGGACATCGAGGACGTCTCCGCGATGTGGTCCCTGACCATGTACTACTCCGAGAATGCCGACCAGAAGACCGCCGCGGTGCTCTGCCCGGAGCAGAACAACAGCTGCCTCACCGGGACCTGCGTGACCGACATCGGCACCTTCCACTCCAACTGGGAGGGAGGGGACGGTCCCATCAAGTTCAATGACAAGTACCTCATCCTCCTGAGCCCCGAGCCGCCCTCCGGCGAGCTGGCGGACAAGGTGAACTGGCTGCCCAGCCCGAATCGCTGGGACCCGGAGACCCAGGAGCTGGTCGAGGACACCGCGGTCTACTTCAACATCACGCTCCGGGTCTACAACGCCAGGATCACGGGGTCCAGCACCCTTTCCAACCACTGGACCACCCCCTGCATCCTCAAGTGGGACCGGAGCAACGGACTGCCCGTCGACTGCAGCGACGGCGCGGTGACCGGCTGCCTCGGCGACCTCGATGCCGACGGGTCGGTCGGTGCCAACGACCTCGCGATCCTCTTCGGGGACTGGGGCTGCCAGGAGGGGTGTGCCGGAGACCTCGACGGCAACCGCACGGTCGACGGTCGCGAC
>MDTG01309544.1_pt1 | contig 18202 bp, 19 predicted proteins | sample 811421 | NCBI WGS metagenome assembly MDTG01 (sample SAMN05326645, study PRJNA326480) | marine metagenome | isolation source: seawater | place: Pacific Ocean: South East | collected 2011 | reverse complement strand
TATACAAATTTTACATTAAATCCTTTATCTAAATATTGGCCTCTCTTCCTAAAATCATCCCAATACAAATCAGATGGTCGATAATAAAAATAGCTTGCCTCTAACCAATCAAATGGAGAAACTGTCAAGGTTCCGAATTTCCAAATTTCATTGTTGTTAAATGTAAAATACACAGATCCTGCAGGCCTAGAGTCTGCAGTTGGTATTTGTATTAATCCTACTTGACCAAAAGAATTGTATGAAGAATTATACAATTCTTTATCAAGCGGCCTGAGATAATCAAAAAAAGCAGAATAAAGTGGAAAACTTAAAAATAATAAAAAAAAAATTTCATTTTTTAATTAGAATTGTTTAAAACCGAGAGTGAAGTCAGACTCAATGCAACACTACTTATAATAGGTGCCCAAATTGATGCAGTCTCAAGACTATTTGCCAGATCTGATGACCTAGGTACATATATAATAGAACCAGGATATATAAGCAATTCCTGATCATTACTAGCTAAAAACGAAAGCCTGGAATTCATCTCAATACTCTTCGTTTCACCATTGGGATGTATTATAAAGACAGTTTCTAGATCAGCTGAATCAAGAGAACCACCTGAATTTTTAATATAATAGCCTATATCTTTTCCAGGAGAATATCTTATAGCTCCATTATTACTTACCTCACCTTGAATATAAACTTGTTGCGTTTTATTAGGAATTAAAATCTCGTCTTCATCTTCTAGGATAGTATCTTTTTCAGGTTGCGACCTAATAACATCTAAGTCAAACTCTGCTATAACTCTGCCATTTATCGGACTTTCTTGGAGCTGTTTTAAAATAAGACCTAAGCCTTTATCACTTTGACCATCACCAGAAAATCGAGCATTTGTAATAAGATTATTGAGAAATTTGTTATAAAGTTTATCTTTGGCATCAATATTTATCTCTAAACTATTTTTATTATTTAAAAATCCTCCAAATGGATATGCAGAATCTTCGTAACCTCCTGCAGATTCAACTAACTCACTTAAGGTTGTACCCAATGGTAATAAATATGTACCGGGATTTTTCACAGCGCCTTTAATAGTGACTGTATTATACTTGTACTCTCTTATAAAAAGACTATCACCTCTTTCAATGGTGTATGAATCTCTTTTATCAAAATCAACATTTATAACATTGCTTAAACCACTTTCAGCTCTTTTAATAACTACATTATCCGTATCTGCTCTTAAATTTAGCCCATTTGCATATCTTATTAAATCGTCGATTTTTTCATTTTCTTTTAACTCATACAAACCAGGCCTTAGAACACCTGATTCAACAGAAACAATTTTTTTAGCTGGCTTAACTAATATACTATCTCCTGATCTTAACTTTATACTAAAGTCGATTTTTCCATCAATTAAAACTTCATAAATATCAAGAGACTGAATTACTACATTATTTCTTATTAGATTAATTTCTCTATAACTGCCTGTTTCGTTTATACCACCGGCCATACTCAAAGCATGGAGCATATTTGAGTTACCATTTAGAGTATAAATACCTGGGTTATATGCATTACCAGTTATTAATATACCTATATCTCTAATGCTTGTGAGTGAAATAAATGCATCAGTTCCTATATAAGTACTTTTTACTTTTGCTTTAATTAATAAAATTGCATCACGCAAAGAAAGTCCGGCAAGAAAAACTTTTCCAATATCAACTATATTTATTGAGCCATCCCTTCTTATAGGGTAAATGTCAACACCGTCTTTTTGTCCAATAAGTTGTATTTCAAGCACATCTCCAAAATCTAGGATATATGTTGTATCCATATTTGGTTCACTTATTGGCATAAAAGAAGATTGAATTGTATCAAAAAACTCTTCCCCAAAAACCCTTGTTTTGATCTCATCATCAGAATCCTTGTCGATTTTAGTTGATGCGCTTCTGTATACTGGCTTATCAATATCCTCTTTTGCTTCAATTCTGTCTAAAACATCTTTTCTAATTTCTTCTGGAAGACTATCTAAAAATTCCTCGTCAAGCTCTTGAGCAGACATATAAAATGATAATATTATCAGGATAAACGTAATTATTAGTTTCATTAATTTATTGTTTTTCTTAGTTGATTCGATGGCCTAAAAAAAAGCTTATTCATTGGATATATTATATATGATTCTTTAGATTTAGGATTTCTTCCAATTCTTTTTGCGGTTTTTCGATATTCAAAAGACCCGAACCCACTTATTTTAGTTGTTTTTTTATGAGAATTATTGATTATTAGCTGTATGAATTTCTCAAGTAATTTTTTACTTGAAGATTGATCAATGTCTAAACCTTTATAAATTTGTTTTACAATATCAGCTTTTGTAGTCATTTGCTATTTAACCCTGGAATCTCAACATTATTAAAAGATAATGCTAAATTAATTATATCATTTAAAACTTTATCAACCTCATTATCAGTCAATGTGCAATCTTTTGATTGGAATACAAATCGAAATCCTACTTTTAATTCTTCTTTGACTTCATTTTCATAAAAGTCAAAAACAAAAACCTCTTTTAAAATTTTATTACTGTATGAAAGGATACTGGATTCTAATAATTTTAACTGTTTAAAATCTTTAATAGATAATGAAATGTCTCTTACAGAGTGAGGAAATTCAGAAATTTCTCTATAAGAAATGTAATTTTTTGGGTATCTTGAGCTACTCCTAATTTTTAAGATATTGTTACTTATGTCAGATATTTTTATTTCGATATAAAAAATCTTATTTTTAATTTTACTATCAAGTGAATCTCTAGAAATTTGACTAACTATCATATTTGGCTCATCTAAAAAAGGTCTAATAATTTCATTTAAATAGTTTTCCGAAATAGGTCTTGAAAAATTCAGATAGTTTTTGCCAACTCTTCCGCTAGCAATAATACCAATATATCTTTCAATATTAAGTTTTTCTTTATATTTGTATATATCAGAAATTTCAAATAACTTTACTGAATCTTTTTGTCTTCTTTCATTAAAAAGTAAATTATTAATGAGTGATTTTTTAAGATTAACTCTGAGAGAATTCTTATTCGTATCCAGAGGATTATCAATGATTATTGAGTTGGCATTTATTTCTTTTGAGAATGGATAATTGATAACTTCATAAAAACCATTATCTATCAATATGCTTTTAAGTTTTTCTTCAATTTTTCCTTTATTTTCCATATCAGTATTAATTTTTTTAATACTAATCTTAGAATTATCAATATTATTATATCCAACTACTCTTGCAATTTCTTCAGCTAGATCATTTTGACCAGCAATATCATTTCTATAAGAGGGTACAATTATTTTGTTATTACTTACTGTAAATCCAAGTCTAGTTAGATGATCTAAATATTGTTTTTTTGAAATATTTGTTCCTAAAATCTTATTTATGTTTTTTACATCAAACACAAGGACTGTATTTTCAAAGCCTTTATTTTTGTATGTATATAACTTTAAGTTTTTGATCTCTGAATGATCTTCTACAATTTTAGTAAATCTTCTGAGAGTTTCTTCATGATTTAATGGATCAACTCCTCGCTCAAATTTATAAGCAGCATCAGATTTGACATCATAGTTTACTGTTTTTCCAATAATTTTTTCAGGATTAAAGTATGCACATTCAACAATTACGTCCCTCGTGAGTTTTGAGCACGATGTACTTTCACCACCAATAACACCAGCCAAGTTTATAATTTCATTATTGCTTACGAATACCGCGTCGTTTTCATTTAGATTTATTTCATCACCAAATAAAGTTTTAAAATTATTTTCACCCCTACTCTGTTCAAAAGTTAATTCACTGCCTAGTTTTTTTGCATCATAGCAATGAGTTGGTTGTCCACATTCAAACATTAAATAATTAGATATATCTGTAAAGAAATTAACTTTATTCACTTTTAAATCTTCAAAATAATCATTTAAATATTTTTTATAAGGTTTAATATCATTTTCTATTTCTATTTTAAGAAATGAAATAAATGGACATGCCTCTTCATAATTGTTAACAAAATTAAAGTCAAATTTATCTATTGATTTATTATATTTTATTGAATGATTTTTTAACTTATAAAAAACAGAGAGGTCCCTTAACAACCCTTTTAAAGATAAGCAGTCGCCTCTATTTGGAGTGAATTCCATTTCAAAAATATTGTGCTCAATAGTATGTTCATGTCCTAATTGAAATAATTTGTCTGAAATATCATCCATGTTTGTATCAGAATAAATGGCATCTTGGATATACTTAAATGGAATTCTCATTTAAATTGACTCAAAAAATCTAGATTTGATCTATAAAACTCTCTTATGTCATTAATTCCGTACTTTAACATTGCAATTCTTTCAATACCTAACCCAAACGCAAGTCCACTATAAATTCTTGAATCGATCTTACAATTTTCAAGAACAACTGGATTGACTATCCCGCAACCTAATATTTCTAACCATTTACCATCATCTGACATAATATCCACTTCAGCTGATGGCTCAGTGAAAGGAAAATACGAAGGTCTAAACCTTAATCTAACTTTTTTACCAAATAAATCATGAACTATGGTGAATATTAAGCCTTTTAAATGAGAGAAAGTTACATTTTTATCTACATAAATTCCCTCTATCTGTTGAAACATCGGCAAATGAGTAGAATCGTCATCTTTTCTATAAACTTTACCACCTGAGGTAATCGCAAAAGGAGGTTTTTGTTCTAACATTCCTCTTACTTGAACTGGCGAGGTATGGGTTCTTAGAACAAATGATTTATCATTAACATAGAATGTATCATGCATTTGTCTGGCTGGATGAGACTTCTTAATGTTTAACATATCAAAATTAAATTCTTCAGTTTCTATCTCAGGCCCATCTAAAAATTCAAAACCTAAAGAAGTTAACAAATTCATAATTGAATTTTTAATATTATTTATTGGATGATACGCACCGTATTCTTTAACTAATTTTGGGGAATTGTTTTTACTTAGTGATGGCATTTGCTAGCCAATTAATTTAGTCTGTTGCTATTCTAACGACTTTTTCAAAAGTTGAAAAATCATTAACTGCCATATCAGAAAGAATCTTCCTGTTAAGAATAATATTTTTATTATACAAAGAATTTACAAGAACAGAATATGGAACACCAAGATTTTTTGAACCAGAATTTATTCTTGATATCCATAAACTTCTAAAATTTCTTTTTTTGTTCTTTCTATCCCTAAATGCATATTGCATAGATTTAATATTTGATTGTTTAGCAGTTTTAAAAAGTCTACTTCTTGCGCCATAGTGACCTTTAGTCGATTTTAGAACTTTCTTATGCCTTTTTTTCGCAGATAATGATTTTGTTACTCTTGACATGATTTTTATCTATTTATTAATTAATCTAGTGGCCATTTTTAAAACTGTGCCAGTCAACTTATTAAGACCTCTATTGTGTCTCTTTCTTTTGGTAGCTTGTTTTGTAAGAATATGATTCCTATTTGCACTTCTGCTTTTTAAGGAGGATCCAGTTCTTTTAAACCTTTTAGCTGCTCCTGAGTGTGTTTTTAATTTATATCCCATAATATCTTATTTTTTCTTAAGAGGTGATAAAACCATAAGTAATTGTCTTCCTTCCAATGAAGGCTCTTGATCAACTTGGGCAATATCCTCTAGTTGAACACGCAATTTGTTTAGCAAATCTAACCCCAAATTACTGTTAAGAATCTCTCTTCCTCTAAATCGAACGCTTATTTTAGTCTTATCTCCATCAAGAATAAAGCTTTTAATTTTTTTTAATTTAATATTGTAATCTCCAACATCAGTAGACGGTCTAAATTTAATTTCTTTAGTTGATGTTTTTTTTGGCTTTACCTTTGAGGATCCTGCATTTTTTTTCTTATCAAATAAATATTTGCCGTAATCTAAAAGCTTACATACTACAGGAGTAGAATTATCAGGAGATACTTGCACTAAGTCTAAAGATAAAGATGTGGCTTCTTTTAATGCATCTTCTATTTCAACAATTCCCTGTTTTTTTCCACATGCATCTATAAGCATAACTTTTTCAGCTTTTATGTTTTGATTTATCGGATTAATATGTGTTTTTTTACTTACGATTTAAATACCTACTAAGAATAGAAAATGAGCATTACGAATATATATCAGATGTAATAGTGGTATGAAGTTTTTGAATTATCATATTGTTTTGGTCCAATTTTAAACTAATTGTTAATTAAGGCAATGTTTTAAGGTTGAATTATGTAATCAAGCCATTCTTCGTTTTTAAATTCAAAAACTTCTCTTTTATTAATTCTGTTCTCATTACCTTCCCAAAATTCAAAATAATATGGAGTAAAAGAAAAACCTCCCCAAAATTTAGGTCTCTTACTTAGATCATTTTTTTTTGTAATGATACTTTGATATCTTTTTAAAACTTCTTCATAAGATGAAATTTTTTGAGACTGCTCAGAAATAATGGCAAGTGCATTCTTTTTAAAATCCCTATTCAAAAAATGTTCATCGGAAACTTCACTCGAAGTCTTTCTTATGTGTGCTTTCATTCTAATTTGTACATTTACTGTATTCCAATAGAACAAAGCTGATATCTGTTTATTTTCTTTGAAATTATTAGCTTTAGGAGAATTATAATTTGAAAAAAAAATCCAATCATTCTTATGAATATACTTTAAATTTACAAATCTAGATTCAACCTCATTCTGAATTGAATTGAAACTACTAATCACAATTGCTTCTATATTTTTTTGATTCTTTAAAACCGCATTATCATATATTTCTTTAAACTTAATGTAAGGATCAGAGGTGTCTATAGTTCTGAATTCAATCATAACTAAAAGACCTAGTTAGTTGTCTCATCATAGTAATGTAGTCTTTCAATATCATCCTCTATGGTTTTTTCGCCATATTGAATTTCAATAATATGACATGGCTCCTTATATGGATTTATTATTTGATGCCATGCTTCCTTTTTAATATGGAGAGTATCTTCTAATTTGAAATCAATTTCTTTTGCGTCATCAGCAGAACCTTCACTATAATTTACAATACATCTACCTTTGCTAACGAACCAAATTTCACTTCTAAAAAAATGTCTTTGAAAACTTAATCCTTTTTTTGGATAAACAATTAGCTCTTTAACTTTTACACCAGTTTCACCGGTATCTGTGAATAAATTATAAAATTTTCCCCAAATTCTCTCTTCAAAATCATATTTAAAATCTTTTAATATCCAACTTGAAGAATTCATTTTATTTTCTCCCCCAACCCCAAATTTAAAACTAATATTTGATATTGACATCTCAGGAATATTTTCTTTTGTTCTGTCTCCACCATTGCAAAAAATAATATTTTCATTTGGATAAAAATTTTTTATTTTTTCTAGTGCGTCACAACAACTTCCCATATCGTCATCTTCAAAATCAATTACTTCATCTACCATAGATAAATTAGTAATAATTTCTTTTCTTTCAGAGAATGGCATAAAAAACTTTCCTTTTTTACCAATTAGCCACTTATCACTATTCAAAGCAACAACTAGTTTATCTCCTAGCTCTTTAGCTGATTTAAAATAAGCAATGTGTCCGGAATGAATTGGGTCAAAACCACCACTTACTACGATTATATTCATCAATGTCCTCCCCCTTTAAAAATTAAGGCAATTCCTTTTTTAATAATCCACAGGTCTAAAAATATTAATCTTAAAGATGAAAATTTTACATATGCGTCTAAGTATTCATATTCATAATCTGGCAGCCCCATTTGGTCAGTTCCTTTATTTATATGGCCGAGCCCCAACAAACCACCTCTTAAAAATTTCCTTGTTACATTTCCTTGAGCCAGATCTCTTTTATAGTGTATTTCAGATAAAGGCCTAGGTCCAACAATGCTCATGTCTCCTTTTAAGACAAGAAAAAATTGAGGTATTTCGTCCAAATAAAATTTTTTAATAATATGGCCAGTGTAAGTTCTACAATCTTCCTTCCATTCTGATTGATATGCTCTCCAGTCACCAACTTTTGCAAGATCTTTATCAATACATCTCTCTTTAATAATTCTAAATTTATACTTTTTAAATTTTTTGCCTCCAGAAATACCATAATAATAAAACAACAGAGGACCAGCATTTTCAACTTTTACTAATCCCTCAATTAAATAGCTTAACTTCAACAGAATAATAATTGGTGATGATAATAAAATTAATACTAAAGCAAATAATTTATCAAAAGCTAGCTTAGATAATCGTATTTTTGGAGAGCTATCCAAATCAAAAATATAGGCATATTTTTTTTTGACTTCCTCCGAGGGAGGTTTGTAAGGAAATGCTATATCTGGTTCCATATTATCTCCAATCTTCAGGTAATTCTTTTTTCCAGTCCTCAAAAGAATTTTGAAGATCATAGCTGAATTTAAATTCATTGCTCTTGAGGTAGCTTGCTTCGATGTCGTTTGATATCAAAAGTTTTCTGACTCTCGCAGGGTGAAAAAAGTCTTTCATCATAAACAGTTTTGTAAAGAATGTAATTAAATAAGAAATCAGTAAAATAAATCCAAAGGGTACTGAAGGTGTAAATGCATTTTTCTTAAGTACTTTTTTTATTACATTCTCATAATCACAAATTTTTGGACATGGTTCAAAAGTTACATTTATGAGCTCCTGTTTATTTTGATTATTATTTATGGTCCATAAAATTATATTAATAAACTCTTTAATATAGATCCCTGCTTTTTTTAAATTTCTATTGCCAGCATAAACAAAAAAATTCTTTTTGATGGCTTTAATCATTCTTTCCATATTTCCATTCTCATCAGGACCAAAAATTACTCCAGGACGAAAAATTATTAATTTATTATTGTCATTTGATTTATTCCATTCAGAATGAATTTTTTCTGCAACTAATTTAGAAATTCCATAGGGTGTATTGGGCATAGTAAGACTTTTCTCATCTCTAGTTATACTTGAAGGACCGTATGGAGAAATCGAGCTTACAAAAATAACTTCATTGCAATTTACTTTTGTAGCAAATTTACAGACATTCTCTGCGCCTCTTATATTTGTTCTAAAATATTCTTCTGATTTGTGACCAGGTTCTCTGTGAATAGCAGCAAGATTAAATATAGCAGAAATCTCATAATTTAAATTAAGTGATATTTCTTCTCTTACATCTACTTTTTGATATTCATAATCTAGGTTTTTTATTAAGTTTTGTCTATAGAAAGAAATATCATCAATTGTAGAAATATCTGTTAAAACGACTTTGTCGTATAATTTTGATTCAATAATATTTTTTGCAAGAAATAACCCAACATAACCAAGCCCTCCAAAAATTACACATGCATTTTTCTTCATTTATTGTTTTTTTTTAAAGTTCTAATTACGTGTAACATATATACATATAATACCATTCCCTGAAATGAAAAATATATGATGTTTGAGTAAGACATTCCAATTATATTAAATTTTGAGACCATATATGGAGAAATAAATGCATAAAGCATTAGATTTAGAGTACACAAAATTGCAACTTCATATGATTTTTCCATTGCCCATAAAGATCTTACAAGCAATGTGGATATACCTGCACCAAATAAGGCATAAGTGAGAATTTTTAAAACCTCAGAAACACTAGCTACATCATCATTTGAAAATTCTCCACCGACAAAAAGATAATAAATTATTAGATCGGAGAAAGAGTAAATCAACAAGAAAGAAGGTATTGTTAAAATTATTATATTAATAATTTTTTTGTTAATGATAGATAAAACCTCATCATACTCTTGTGTGATTAATTTAGTGGTGATTAAACCTACTACTGGCAGAGATACTGCAAGAATAAAAATGTTAAGCGGTATCCCCCATATTTTTGATGCAAAATTAAAAATTGAAACCGCGCCTTCCTGAAAGCTACCTAAAACATTTCTCTCTATAAGAGTTGTCCCCCTACTTGTTATTGCCTGAACTAAAATAAAAAATAAAATCAGAGATATTTTTTTATCAAATTTAATTTTTAAAAATATATTAATTTTCGATAGAAAGTCAAAAATTATACTCTTATTATATAAGTGTAATATTATCAAGTTTAATATAGCGCCAATTAGTAACCCATAAAAAATGAATGAAAAAATAAAATTATCTATACTCAGCAACATGATGAATATAAGCCCAATGTTTAAAAAAAGTGGTTGGCAAACTTGAAAAAAATATTTTCCCTGCCTCACATAATGGTTGAGGTAATGAATTTGAATACACAATAAAAATGTTGATAAACTAATAACCGTATAAGCAATAATCCTAACTTTTAAACTAAAGTTGTATATATTAGAGTAATAAATTTCACAAAAAATAAGCCAAAAAGTAGAAATTGTAATAAAGAAAATTAAACAAAATAGGAATATAGTTGGATATAAATTTTTCACTTTTATGCTTTGAATCCCACTAGGAATATCTCTTGCCACCGTTGTTAATAAATCATACATAAGTGTATAAAGTAAGAAAAAGTCTAATTCTTTTGAAATACCTAAAACTCGAGCAAGAAGTACTTCCCTGACAAAGCCAAAAATCATTGATAATGAAGAAATTATGGAAATGATATATTGCTTAATCAAAATCTTAAACTTTCTAATTAAAATCATTTTTATTTATAGAAATTAAGTACATATAAGTGCATAAAGAAATAATTGGTATTAGCCAAAATTGAAAGAATAATATGTTATTAAGTTGAGAATAGAATATTGCTACAACAAACAAATAAATTTTCAATGGTATCCAATACAATAATAAATCTTGGCTGTTAGTTTTTACTGATATTATTGCTCTAAAAATAAAGAAGAACAGAACGATTGAAGGTATCAATCCAAAATTTACTATTATAGTTAAAATTGAAGAATCAAAACCTGACTGAACACCAGCATGTTCAGACACTAATGTTCTTGCCTCAGAAACTATATAGCCATAGTTATATCCAACCCCAAAGAGTGGATTCTCCAAAATGGAATTTATACCGATTAACGATGATTCAAGTCTTAATAAACCAGAAGCATCCTGGCTTATGGGATCCGATAGTCTTTCAATAATTTGGTCGAAAGACAAAATTACAAAACCTGACAAAAAAATGAATCCAGCGACTGATATAATGGCAATCAAATATAATGAGTTTATTCTTACTCTCTTTGTGTAAAAAACTGATTTTATAAAATAAATGAGTGAATAAATAAAAAACAACAATAAAAAAGACGCGATTCCACTTCTAGAAAAAGTAAGAAATAAACAAATGGAAAAAAATATCAGAAGGTACATTGATCTTAATCTAAATCTATTAAATAATTCTGTCACAATAAAAAATATGGGTAAGGAGACTATCATTGCAAACAAATTAGGATCTAAATATACTGAAATCAGTCTATTAACCTGTGGGTCTGCATAAAAATTAATCCCGAAATTCTCTAAAAATTTATAAAAGTCATATGCATGTGGAAAAAAAATTAAGATAACGATAGATATTAGTGAAATAATAAGATACAGATTCAAATAATCGTCTATAAAATTTTTTATTTTATCTTTATAAAAATCATAAATATGATAACCAACTAATATTCCTATCATGATTTGAAATATTGTTCTTAGAACGTAATATAAAGACTTCATGTCAAAACCATGTAAAAGCAAGCCATATAAATATGAGGATAGTATTATTAAAATAATAGGCGCGATATTCTTCAAAACCCTTATATATGTATTTGGTATCAAAAAAAACAATATTGAAAAGTAAAAATATAGAAGTAACTCATTAATTGGTAATGAACTACCATTAAAACTTATAAATCGCGGAATACTACCCATTAATAAATATGCTGCAAAAACAATTAAAGAGAACCTTGAGATACTTATTTGCATTTTGTTATATGTATCTAAAATATAATTTTCTTAAAATATAAAATAAGCTGTTTGGCATAATTAGCATTGGTAAAATAAATAGCCATACCAATGAGTAAAAAAAGTAGTGCTTGACTAATGTTTTGGCAATATTATAAGAGTCTTTTGTGGACAATCCATTTGATTTCAAAAATGCTATAGTTCTAGGTGCTCTTGTAAGCAGGATATAATTCATTATTTTTCTTACTTTCTTTTTGTCTTTAAATATTATTTTTAAAATACTTTTAAATCCCACAAAAGTTAATTCAAATCTATTTAAAATGCCCATTTTATTTATAAATGAATCATTTGCACTCCTATATTTTACAATTAAATCTGCACAAAAATACCACCCATGTTCTTCTTTATAGGCAGTAGAAATAATATACGGCACTACCCAATTATTAAATTTTGTTTTATTGGTTATATTGCTGGATGAAATATCAAAATATTTTTTATTGATAATTTGACAGGATATAAATCCAGTGTGAATTCCTAAGTCATAAAATAAGTCATACAGAGACAAATATTTTTTTGTTTTTTCTTCTTTTCTAGTGGCCTTAACAGTAATAATTTTATTATTCATTTTTGAATCATATCCTTGATAATTTAACGAAATTCCTGAAATTTTTCTTTTAGAAGAAAGAAAGTTAATAACTTTAGACAATAGCTGATCTGATAGACAATCATCATCACTAAATAACCAACAAAATTTAGAATCTGAAAATCTAATTGACTGAAGAATGTCATTATCTACGCCATTTTTATATTTAGAGTCATACAAGAAAATATTATTATTATTTTTTGAAAGTTTTTTAATAAACTCTTTAGTACCATCAGTTGATCCACCATCAACAATAACTATGTCGAATAATTCATTACTGACCTTTTGTTCCAGAATAGATGATATACAGTCCTTTAACTCATCTAGCCTATTAAGAGTGGGGATACATATTGATAAAAGCTTATTTTTCAGAAGACTTCTCTATAAATTTATTAACGCTATTTCTCATAGAATTTTGGAAACGATTTACTGAAAATTTCTCAGCATATTTCTGTATTTCATCTTTATTAAAGGAAACTTTTTCAAACTCATCTATTGCATTATTTAATGATTTTGAGTTCTGATCTCTAAAAAAAACTGAAGTCAGAATTTCCCCATTAATTTTTTGTTTATCATTCATTGTTTCAACAACACCTCCTTTCCCATAACATATTGATGGTGTTCCATAAACAGCTGCTTCAATGGGAACCAGACCATACTCCAGATATGGAGTATGAATAACTGCTTTTGCACTTTGTAGATAACTAGCTAAGCTAAACTTATTAATAAATCCTTTAAAAAAAATATTTTCATTTGATATTGATTTCAAATATTTTTCATCTGGTCCAGTTCCAATAATAACTAGCTTTTTTTTGTTAAAGTTAAAAGCCTCAATTGCATATTCAATTTTTTTCCACTTTTCTAATCTTGAAACAATTAAATAAAAGTCATCATTTATATTATTTGCATCTACCTTATCTGTTTCTACTGGCGAAAATAAGACTTCAGAATCTCTTCGATATATTTTTTTTACATATTCTTTGGTCATTTCTGATATTGAAAAAAAGTAATGAACTCTCGATGCTGCTTCAATGTCCCTTTTTTTGAAATAATTCATCATTAGCGAAAAGATAAATTCTTTTATTCCCGTCTTTTCAAAGTATGCATCGTAATTCCAAATTGCTCTAGTAGGAAAATAACAATAAGAAATATGAATCCCCTTAAAATTACTTATATACTTTGCAGTAGTAGCAGATGATGAAATTATTAAATCATAATCATTAAAATTCCAACACTGCATCAAATATGTAGATATAGGAAATGCTAACTTAAACTGTTTATGATTTTTGATAAATTTGCCTAGTGGATGGGTATTAATTTTTTTTTCTTTAAATTCAGGCCATGTTGAATCTTTGTTGTAGCATAAGGTAAATATGTCAGCCTCTTTAAATTCATTGGTCATATGCAAAAATACTCTTTCTGATCCAGCACATGTTAAAAGTTGATCTTGTAGTAAAGCTATTTTCATTGATTGATTTTATGTTCTACTAAAATTTTTAGAACATCATAAGAATTGTATTTAATTTCATAACCAAAAGATTTCAATTTAGATATGTCTGCAAGCATTTTTTTTTCACTCTTTTGATTTTCATGTAGTTCTTCAAATATATGATCTTTGTAATCTAATTTGTAAGATTTAAAAATATTTTCAACAAGCTCCTTTGCGTATATTGAATTTCCAGTAGCAATAATAAAGTCTTCATTTGTAGTTTCTATAGAAATTTTAGATATGATCTCAGCATATTCCTTTGCATAACCCCAATCTGAGAAAAAATTTAATGTTTTTATGCTAGTTTTGTAACTTTTATCTTTGATTGAATTTACCAAGATTTTTGCTATTTTTGGGATAAAAAATTCTGAGCCTCTTCTCAGAGAATCATGATTAAATGTATAAAATATAGACACATTTACTCCATAATTTTTTCTATAAAAATTAATCAGTTCATTACAGTAATTTTTTTGAAAAGAATAGACACAACTATTAACTCTTTTTGAGTTCTCATTAATTAAGTTTGAGTCTTTCAATTCAAAGACTTTTGAGGAACTTATGAAACTAAGTTTTGAATTTTTATTAGCTTTTAAAAATTTTAGAATAATTGCAACCACTGAAACATTTACGTTATATGACTCAATAAGTAATTCTTCGTAATTAAATCCATCAGATCCGTGAACAACGGAAAAATTCAATATTAAATCAGGATTTACTTCATTAAGGTAATCCTCAAATGCATCTAGATTATTTAGATCTAATATTTTATTTTTGAAATTCTTGTTAAAAATTGAGGACTTTTCTCTTGAAATACCAAACACTTTATATCCTTTTTCTAGAAAATAATTTGATGAGTAAAAACCATCTTGGCCATTACAGCCGGTCACAAGAACTTTAGTCACTTTCTCTCAATTACATCAATATCTGGGAGTGGGAATATGATATTGTGGCCAGAGAAAGCTATGTTTGACATAAAAAAATCTTTAAAATGCCATGGCAGAACTAAAAGATAATCTGGATTTGAATCAAGCAAATCTTTTTCAGAAACTATAGGTATGTTTGAACCGGGTGTTGAACAACCATATTTATTTGGATTAACTTCACCAATAGACTCAATTAAATTTGAGTCAATGCCATAGTATTGCAGTAATACGTTACCTTTTGTACTAGATCCGATGCCTGCTACTCTTTTACCTTGATTTTTAAGCGTTGTAAGTTTTTTTACTAATCTGTCACCAATTTCGTTAATTCTATTATTAAAATTTATATATTCTTCTCTCCAATCGATTTTATTTTCTTCGTTTAAGATTTCCTGACATATATTTTTTTGAGCAATAATGCCATTTTTATGTCCAACATTTACGCTAAATGAACCACCGTTAATATTATTAAAAGAAACATCTTTTAATTCTAAGTTTGCTTTATCACATATGTTTTTAATATCCTGGAGTTTGTAATATTCAATATGCTCATGACATATTGTGTCAAAGGAATTAGTCTCTAGCATTGATGGCATATAACTCTGTTCAAGACACCAAATACCGTCATCTGCAAGACAATCATGAACTTTTTTTGCAAAATTGACTGGATCAGGTAAGTCATAGAAGCATGAGTAACTTGAAATAAGTTTTGCCTTGCCAGAATTTAGGACTTCATCCAATGTTGGTGGTGGAAAAAAATGAGGTACTAAAATAGCTCCTATTTTTTCATATTTTTCTTTAAATTTTGATCCAGTAAAATCAACACCAATTCTTACACACTCCTCATCAAAAAAACTTAACGTAGTTGCATCATTACTTCCAATGTCAATAATGACATCGTTTTTTTTAATATTTAAATCTTTAATATGTTTTTCTGCTTTAGCTTTTAGGTGCTCTATCATTGATGAATTTAAAGACGACTCATAGCCATAACCATCTCCATATAAAAGATCTAAGTCATAAACCTCATTAATTTGAACGAGGCCACAATCATCACAAATTGACAAAGACATATTAAATTTTTCAACTGAACTTCCATCTTTGACAAAAACACCTGTTAGGGCCTGTTTCCCAAGATGTATAACTTCAGTCAGATTAGAAGATTTACAAATACGACAACATTTATTAATTTCAATCATTATTTTTATTTATTAGATAGTCTATTAAAATCACTGAGTATCATCTCTTTTACCAATTCTTCAAAACTGATTTTTGGTGCCCACCCTAAATCATTTTTTGCTAATGATGAATCTCCTAATAATGTATCAACTTCAGTAGGCCTAAAGTATATTGGATCAATCTTTACGATTGTATTTCCATTTTGATCAACTCCACATTCATCAATCCCATCACCAACCCAATCAATTTTAATATCTATATAAGATGCTGATTTTTCAACAAATTCTCTCACCGAATATTGTTTACCTGAAGAAATTACATAATCTTTTGGATTATCTTGTTGCAACATCAGCCACTGCATTTCCACATAATCTTTAGCGTGGCCCCAATCCCTTAGAGAATCTAAGTTACCCAGATATAAGCAATCTTTTAGTCCTAATTTAATGTTTGCTAAACCTATGGTTATCTTTCGTGTTACAAAACTTTCTCCTCTCAAAGGGCTTTCGTGATTAAATAAAATCCCGTTACAAGCAAAGATATTATATGCTTCTCTATAATTTACTGAGATCCAGTATGCATAGAGTTTAGCAACAGCATACGGACTTCTTGGGTAAAACGGTGTGCTTTCTTTTTGAGGTATTTCCTGAACAAGGCCATATAACTCAGATGTAGAAGCTTGGTAAAATTTCGTTTTTTCTACAAGTTCATTTGAACGAATAGACTCAAGAATTCTTAAAGTGCCTATACCATCTGTGTTTGCAGTATACTCTGGAACATCAAAACTAACTGCAACATGACTTTGTGCTGCTAAATTGTATATTTCATCAGGATTTAATTCAGCAATAATTCTGTTTAAATTTATTGAATCCGTTAAGTCTCCATAATGTAAATTAAAATTTGAATTGTTCTGTTTTTCATCAATCAAATGATCAATTCTCGACGTATTAAATAATGACGTTCTTCGTCTGATACCATGGACTTCATAACCCTTAGATAATAATAAATCAGAGAGGTAGGCACCATCCTGTCCTGTAACTCCAGTTATAAGTGCTACTTTAGTTTTTTTCATAAATTAATTCATCAGGATTACGTCTTAATACGACACATATTACACCAAATGTTATTAATACTGATATAAATATAGAAAACAGAATCCTCCTTGGGTATGATTTTTTTATGGCGACAAATGGACTGTCAATAACTCTAAAAGAATAATCTTTCTCATAACTTGCAAGCATCTTGGTTTGCATATTAGCTGAAATTAGATCATATATGGCATTAGATATCTCAATACTAGGACTTTTTTCTAGTTCAGAATTTAAAAAATTTATATATTCATTGGCTTTTTTTAAATCTCTAGTTCTAATAACGTTATCTAATTCTGTCAATATGAAGTCTAAAAGTTCTTTTGCATAGTATGGTGAATAATGAGTTGTGGTCATCATAATAAAATTATCCTCATCAGATGTAACTGAAAATATATCTTCAACATATTTTTTATGAACCTCAACGTAAGATGGGACTGTGTCTTTTAATTTTTTTTTCTTTCTTATCCATTTTGATTTTGACACATCATATACATTGCTTTTGTAAACTATTTGTTTGGTATTAAAATTGTAATCTTTTGCTGCGATCACGTTTTCAGAAAAACCATCTTTATTTATTAAAATTTTAATAAAATTCTTAGATAATGCTATTTCCATTATTTCTTTATATTCAGAAGGTCCATCCAAAAAGCTAGCAGCATTTGCCAATGCTGAAACATTACCAATCTGACCTAGGAGATCTGATGTCGCAGGCTGCTCTTGTGATAGGGGTTTTAGCAATGCATTAGATTGATATAAATCTTTAACAACTATTTTGCCTAATAAATATGAACCAAAAAAAGAAATAAATAAAACCGATAATATTAAAATCCTCTCAGACTTAACCTTTTTAAAAATTGCAGATAAGTCAATCTCCTTATTTAGTTCATCTTTATTAAATTCTTCTTTTGTCATTTGAATTATTTGGTACCCGGAGCCGGACTTGAACCGGCACGCTATTTCTAGCGAGGGATTTTAAGTCCCTTGTGTCTACCAATTCCACCACCCGGGCTAGTTG
>MDTG01175252.1_pt1 | contig 18202 bp, 13 predicted proteins | sample 811421 | NCBI WGS metagenome assembly MDTG01 (sample SAMN05326645, study PRJNA326480) | marine metagenome | isolation source: seawater | place: Pacific Ocean: South East | collected 2011 | reverse complement strand
TGTCATCCAGGAGCTCGAGCGGCGCTGCCGGAGCACCATCCCCGCGACCACCTTCCAGGACGCCGCCGAGGCGCTCAGCCGCGTGCGCGCGGCCATCGGGCGCATGTGCTCCATCGAGCTGATCGGCGACACGCCGCTCCAATGGATCGTGAGCTGCGGCTCGGACGACCTCTTCGCGAGCGGGCGCCACACCTTCGACCAGGCCACCGAGTGCGAGGGCGGCGACAGCGCCTTCGAGTGCCTCGGCGCGGGCCTCCGGGAGATGGCGAGCCACCTCGAGCACGTGGACGTCGCCGTCATCGGGCACGTGGACCTCCAGCTCCCGCGCGACCGGGCGCTGAGCTGCGAAGAGCTGCTCGCCGAGGGCTGGGCGACGCCGCCCTGGGCGGGGCGCATCCGCGGGCGCATGCGCGATCGGGAGGCGGCCAACGATCGGCTCGCCTGGTGCCGCGCGGCCCGGGCGGCGGCGGCGGTGAAGAGCGGCCTCGGCCCCGGCGCGCCGGTGCGCACGACGGCCGTGGGCGCCTCGTCGAGCTGGCTCCGCGGGCTGCTCCCGGACCCGAGCGCCGAGGGCGCGACCTGCCCGGCGCCGGTGGGCGAGGACGACGAGCCGGCCGAGGGCAAGTGCCAGGCGGCGCGGCGCGTCGACGTGCTCGTGCGCCTCGAGGCCGAGCCGAGCCAGGCGAGCACCGAGTGCACGCGGGAAGGCAACTCGCCCGCGGACGTCCTCTACTGCCTCGAGGAGTGCGCCGCCCGGCCGGAGCAGAGCCAGTCGGCGCTCGCGAACCCGAGCGCCTTCTTCGGCCCGGGGGGCACGAGCGAGGTGCGCCCGCGCCGCGGCTGGTACCTGACGCGGAGCCGCGGCGCGCCGGCCGTGGATCTCGACTCCGTGCTGCGCCGCTTCGGCGTGGCGCCCAGCGAGGGATGAGCGCGCCGACCAAGGCCGCCCTCCGGGAGGCCGGCTGGCAGGCGATCCGCGACGCCGGCGCGAAGCGCTTCCCGGGCGTCGAGGGGCGCATCCCCAACTTCGTCGGCGCCGAGGCCGCGGCCACGCGCCTGAGCCAGACGCCCGAGTGGGAGGCGGCCGAGGCGCTGAAGTGCAACCCGGACGCGCCCCAGCGGCCCGTGCGCCACGCCGCGCTGAAGGCCGGCAAGCGCGTCTACATGGCCGTGCCCCGCCTCCGCGAGACGAAGCCCTTCCTCTTGCTCGACCCGGCGCGGCTCGACGACCCCTGGCGCGCCTCGTCGATCCGCGGCGCGGGGGAGGTCGGCGTGCCCGTCGGGCTCGAGGAGGTGGAGCCGCTCGCGCTGATCGTCACCGGCTGCGTGGTCATCGGCGCGCGCGGCGAGCGGGTGGGGAAGGGCGGCGGCTACAGCGACCTCGAGTGGGGCGTGCTGGCGGACGCCGGCAAGGTCGGCGAGGGCACGGTGATCGCGAGCACCGCCCACGCGTGCCAGCGCGTCGAGGCGGCCCCGCGCGAGGCCTGGGACATCGCCCTCGATCTCCTCGCCACGCCCGAGGCGCTCCATCGCTTCGCGCGCCTCCCCCGCCCGCCCGGCATCCTCTGGGACGCGCTCGACCCCGAGCGCCGTGCCGCCATCCCCGTCCTCGCCGAGCGCGCCCCCTGAACGGCGCGCCTCCTCGGACCGACGGGCTCGCGGCTCGGCGTCGGTGAGCCACTCGTCGGCCCGGGGAGCGGCGTGCCTCCTCGGACCGACGGGCTCGCGGCTCGGCGTCGGTGAGCCACTCGGCCGGGCCGGGGAGCGGCGTGCCTCCTCGGACCGACGGGCTCGCGGCTCGGCGTCGCTGAGCAACCCGGGCGTCCCCGGGGCGAGCAGGAAGCCATTCTCAGGAGGTTTCCCGTGCCCGATCCGAACGTGCTCCTCGGCCTCGTCCCGCTCCTCGGGACGACCTTCCTCTTCCACCTCGCCGCCGCCCCGATGATCGTCGGCCATCTCGAGCCCCGCGCCGAGACCGGCTGGCGCGCCGCGGGCCTCGTCGCCGCTGGCATGCTCGGAGCGGCGCTGGTCGCGCTCTTCGTCGCCCCCCAGGCCGGCACCGCCATCGCGCTGCTCGTCTCGCTCGCGCTCCAGCTCCTCGTGCTCGCCCGGGGCTTCCGCATCGGCGCGGGCCTCGCGTTCGGCGTCATGGTGTTGCTCCGCCTCGCCGAGGCGGCGGTCGGCATCCTCGCGCTCGCGCACCCGCTGATTCCGATCCTCGTCGCCCTCGTCCTGCTCGCCGTCCGCGTCGCGAAGCGCCGCGCCATCCGCTACCCGGGGGCGGCGTGAGCGCCCGGCCCCTCGCGATCTTCGAGCGGCCCGAGCGCTACTGCGATCGGCGCTGTGAGCGCTGCCCCCAGCGCGGGCGCTGCTCCCTCGCCGCCACCCTCGCGACGGGGGAGGAGTCGCTGGCGCTCGCCGCGCCCCACGCCGACCCGGCGACCCTGGAGCCGCCCGGGTCGCCCGATTTCGTCGTCACCCAGATCGGAGCCGCGGAGCTCGCGGCGCTCATGGAGTCCGAGAGCGCGATGCTCCGGGGCTGTGGGACCACCTACGGGTGGCTCGTCCGGGCCCAGATCCAGGGGGTGGCGCCTCGAGCGGAGCGTCTCGAGGTCGAGCGGCTCGCGGAGCAGATCGGACCGTGCTGCAAGTCGATCTCCATGGGGCTCGAGCGCGACGCGGATGCGAGCCTCGACGTCTGGGGGCCGAGCCTGCTGGTCCTGGAGAACGTGCTGGCACGCCTCGACGCCGGGCTGGCGCGGCTCCTCGCCGAGCCCGAGCGGCGGATGCTCCAGGAGATCCGCGCCGACCTCGACCGGCGCCTTCGTCCGCTCCAAGAGCGAATTCCGAGGGCGGCGCGCGACGCGCTCGCCCGGGCCATCGCCGAGGGGAGGGCGCCGTCGCCGTTCCTCGTGGTGGCGCCGGTCTCGCCTGCCGCGTAGCGGGGGGAGGGCGCGCCGGTCGGGCGCCACCGGAGAGGCACCGCGGAGAACCCCCGCAGAGAGCCTCTGCGGAGAGGCACCGCGGAGAGGCACCGCGGAGAAGCCCCGCGGAGAAGCCCCGCGGGGCGCTCGACCGGCGCGTCTCGCCGCCCCTACTCCGCGCCGACGAAGGCCCAGAGGGCGGCCACCTCGTCGTCGTCCAGGTGGGCGTAGCTCTCCCAGGGCATGAACCGGTCGAGGGCGCGGCCCGCGCGGTTTCGGCCCTGGCGGACGGCGACGTCGAAGCTCTCGGCGTCCCAGCCCGTGGCCGGGCGGAGAGGCGGCGCGTAGGGAGCGCCCCCGGGGGGCTGAGCGCCCTCGAGCGCTTCGCCGTGGCAGTCCTGGCAGCCCGCGACGCGCGCGAGGTAGGCGCCGTGCTCGCCGGTGGGGGCAGGCGTCGGGTCGCCGACCGAGTCGCGCGCGTCCGAGCGCTTCGGGGCGAGGGCGCCGAAGGTCATGAGCATGCGAGCGATGGGGCCGGGCGCTTGCTCGATCCGGCGATCCACGGGCGATGCCGCCTCGATGTAGGCGATGAGCGCGCCGAGATCGCCGTCCGAGAGGGCGGCGTAGTTGGACGAGGGCATGATGTAGAGGCCGCGCCCGTCGTCGCCCACGGCCAGCGCGATGGCGCGGACCCAGTCGGCCGAGCCGTAGCGCGCGCCGACGCCGCCCTCGCCGCGGGTGAGGTTGGTGCCGTACCACTGACCGAAGGCGCCGTCGTCGATGAAGCGCGCGCCGCCGAGGTCCTCGCCGTGGCAGTGGGCGCAGCCGAGCGCCAGGTAGAGGTGCTCTCCCCGCGCGAGCGTCGCCTCGTCGCGGGCCACGCTCACCGGCGCGACGGCGACCTGGAAGCGCTCGCCGCGGACGCCCTCGCTGCGCAGCCAGACGAAGGTCCCGAAGCCCACGACGACGACGAGGAGCCCGAGGCCCAGGCGTTTCAGCCAGCGCCCGAGCCTGCCCTGCTTCTTCTCGCCGTCGCCTCCGGCGCGGATCGCGTCCGCGCGCTCGTCCGCCTCGGGCGGTACGTCGACCCCACCATCCATCATCCCACCTCCGGGGGAGAGGATACCGCGGGAGGCGGGGTCACGTCTCGGGGGCTCGAGGAGCGGGAGTGAGGGCCGCGCGCGGCTCGTTCACGCGCGCTCAGCGGCTCTCGGTCAGCGGGTAGCTGGACGAGTCCGGTACGCCGAGCTCCGCCATGCGCCGCCGCAGGTCCGCCGTCGCCCGCGCGTAGCCGCCCCCGGCGCCGTCGATGAAGTGCACGTGGTCGCCCTCGTAGTCCCAGATCAGGCACGTCATCAGCGCGTGGCTGCTGCTGTGGAACCCGTAGACGAGCTCGCCCGCCAGGTAGCGGCTCTCCAGGAAGTCCTCGAGCTCCGCGCGCGCGCCGTGCGTGAGGTCCACGACCATCCGCAGCGTGCCGTCGATCTTCCGGAAGTCCGACTGCTTCACCACGGCCCGCCGGTAGCTCGCCCCGTCGAAGTCCCCGGCGCTCCAGCCGCGCGCCATCAGCAGCGAGCCGACGCTGGTCACCGTGGCGACCTTCGCCTTGAACATGCTCCGTCCGAAGCCGTCCTCGGGCACGTAGAGCCGCGCCTCCGAGTCGAGATCCGCCGGGCGCTTCTTCAGGTGCGCCGTGTCCTCCGAGACCGGGCGCAGGTCCGCGTCGCCGGCCAGCCGCCGCAGCTTCACCACGATCGCGCCGTAGGTGCGGAGCTGCTCGACCGTGTCCTTGGAGGTCGAGCGGACGAGCAGCGAGACCATCTCCCCATGGCGGCTCGGGATCGGCTGCCAGCGGCAGTGGAGCCCCTCGAAGGGCTCCTCGAGATCGGGCTGCAGGCCCGGCCGCGAGAGCGTGTAGGCGGGTGCCGTGCGTGGGTCCTTGATGAGGCGCGAGGCGGCCTCGAGCCCGTCGCCAGCGAAGAAGGCCAGCGAGACGTGCTCGGAGAGGGCGTAGCGCGCGACGCGCACGTCGTGGCCGAGGTCGCGGAGGTCTTCCACGGGCACGGCGCCGATGCGCACCTCGAGGTCGAAGGCTTCGCGGGCCACGCGGACGAGCTCGTTGAGGACCTCCGTGACCTGGCCGCGCGTCTCGCGCGGGACGAGCACCATCGCCCCGTCCCCGCCGAAGGTGTAGGGCAGCCGGCGTCCGCAGGCGTTGAGGATCGCCGCGATGGAGGCGCCGCCGACCACGTTCACGTCCGCGTAGCGTCCCGCCGCGATGGAGGCCGTGGAGTCGATGACGTCGGTGACGACGACGAGCCAGCGGTCGGGGGCCGGGCGGTACTGGGCCGGGTCCGTGAGCTCGAAGAAGTCGTCGCAGGCGGGAAGCGCGTCGAGGAAGGCGTTTCCGGCGTCCGGGGGATCCGACATCAGCGTCGCTCCACTATACCAGAAGGGCGAAGCCCGTTCTCGTCTGACGTTGCGGTACGATTCCGCTCATGCAGAAGATCGTCTGGGGGGTGGGGTGGCTCTGGATCGGCGTGCTGGCCGGGGCCTGCGGGGGCGGCGAGGACGTGGGTGACCCGGACGGCGGGGTGACCCTGTGCACCTCGAACGCCGTGTGCTCCGACGGGGTCTTCTGCAACGGCGCGGAGCGCTGCGCGCCGGAGGAGAGCGGGGCGGACGCGCGCGGCTGTGTGACCGGAGCGGCGCCCTGCTTCGCGGGTCAGGAGTGCAGCGAGGACGAAGGGCGCTGCGTCACGGTGGACTGCTCGAGCCCGGACCTCGACGGGGACGGCGTCGACTCCATCGACTGCGGGGGCGAGGACTGCGACGACGGCGACGCGGAGCGCTATCCGGGGAACGCCGAGCTCTGCGACGACCTCGGCAAGGACGAGGACTGCGATCCGGATACGCTCGGCCCGGACGAGGACGGGGACGGCTACGCGCCCCTGGCCTGCTGCAACGGGACCCGCTGCGGCCTCGACTGCGACGACACGCGGGACGGCGTCTCGCCGGAGGCCGTGGAGGCCTGCAACGGCATCGACGAGGACTGCGACGGCGACCTCGACGAGGGGGCCACGGAGGTCTTCTACCGGGACCTCGACGGGGACGGCTTCGGCGACCCCTCCACGGGCGTCGAGCGGGCGTGCGTGGAGGACCCGCTCTTCCGCCGGCAGGCCGACGACTGCGACGACCGCGACCCGGCGACCCACCCGGGGGCCGAGGAGGTCTGCGATGGCGTCGACAACGACTGCAACCCGGCGACGGCCTTCGACCAGGACGGGGACGGCGACGGGCACCTGCGCGTGGACGCGCCCTGCGAAGGAGGCCCCTTCCCGAAGGACGACTGCGACGACGGGAACCCCTTCGCCCACGGTGGCGCGGTCGAGCGCTGCAGCGCCGTAGACGACGACTGCGATGGCGCCATCGACGAGGAGGCGGCGAACGATTGGTGCACGGCGCAGGCGCGGCTCGGGGACGACACGGAGGCGACGGCGCTCTGCGGGGTGGCGGCGAGCTGCGTGCTCTCGGCCTGCGGCGCGGGGAGCGCGGATTGCGACGGGGTCGTCGCGAACGGCTGCGAGGTCGACACGATGGGCGACGCGGCGAACTGCGGGGGCTGCGGCGTCGCGTGTTCTTCCGGGAGCTGCGTGGACGGGCTCTGCGCGCCGGAGCCGGGGCTGGCCGAGGACGAGCGCATGGTGGCGCTGCGCGCGAACGGGAGCGCCGCCTGCGGGGTGACCGACGGGGGCCACGCCATCTGCTGGGGCGAGGTCTTGCCCTTCGAGAGCCACGCGCGGCCGGCGCCGCTCCGCGACCGGGGCGGGTTGCTCTCCGGGGTGGTCGACGTGGGCATCGGGCGCGAGTGCCTCTGCGCGTTGAAGGACGACGGCACCGTCGTCTGCATGGGCAACACGGACGGCTTCGGGGAGCCCTCGCAGTGCGGCGCCACCGGGAGCGACGAGGTCTTCGTCGTCGATCCGCTGCCCGTGCTCGCGGGCGGGAGCCCGATCACGGACGCGTCGCGGTTGACGCTCGGGAACGGCTACGGCTGCCTGGTGCGCGGGGGCGTCGACGTCGGCGGAACGAGCTACACGGACGCGGTGATGTGCTGGGGCTCGGGGGGCCTCGGGGACGGCACCTACGAGGGCTCGAACGAGCCGGTGGTGGTGCAGCGCGCGGGCGGCGCGCCGCTCGATCGGGTGACGGACCTCGACGGGGGCGCCCAGGCGGCCTGCGCCGTCCGCGATCGCGAGGTCTGGTGCTGGGGCCGCGACAGCACGATTCACGGCACGGATGGGCGGCGCGCCACGCGCGTGCGGCGGAGCGGCGGGGCCCTGCTGCGGGCCGACGCGGTCGAGGTGGGCGAGGAGATCGCCTGCGCCCTCGACGGGAGCGCGCTCTGGTGCTGGGGCGTGAACTACAACGGCGTGCTCGGGAGCGGGCTCCTGGACGACTTCGCCTACGAGGAGGCGCAGCCGATCCCCGGCGCGTGGGCCGAGGTCGCGCCCATGCAGGAGCGCAACGGGCAGGAGGAGCACGTCTGCGGGCGCCGGCTCTCCGGGGAGCTCGAGTGCTGGGGCGACCAGGCCTTCACGCCCGGCGTGCCCTGCTACGGGGACGACCGGCCGTGCATCGTCGAGCCGCAGGGCGCGGCGCCCTTCACGACCGTGACGACGGGGAGCTCCGTGAGCTGCGCCCTCGCGGAGGGGTGGCCCTGGTGTTGGGGCTGGGCCGACGAGGCGCAGCTCGGCTTCGACACGACCTCCTTCGACGCGCGCTTCCCGCTGCCCATCCCCCGTACGGCGCCGCCGGTGGAGATCGCCGCCGGGTTCCTCGGGGGCTGCGCGCGCACCGCCGACGGCCGGGTCGCCTGCTGGGGGAGCGACCTCTATCGGGGCGAGGTCGGGCCCGATCCGGCCCGGGCGGCGTTCCCCATGGCCGGCGTCGCGGAGGCCGCGCAGGTGGCCGTCGGTCTCTCGAGCGTCTGCGTGCGCGGGGGCGACGGATCCGTCCGCTGCTGGGGCGGGAGCTTCGACGACGACTACGGCTTCCTCGGCGGGGAGAGCGCGCGCCCGTCGGACGACGCCTACGCCATCCCCGGCCTGCCGAGGGCGGTCGAGCTCGCGGTCGGCAACGCGCACGGCTGCGTCATCGGCGACGATGCCAGCGTGTGGTGCTGGGGCGAGAGCGCGGCGGGGGCGACCGGGGCCATCGGTGGAGACGACTGCGCCGGGACGCCCTGCACCCGCACGCCGCGGCGTGTCGAGGGGCTCCCGGGTACGCCGGTCGAGCTGGCGCTCGGGGGGCTCCTCAGCCTGCGGGAGCCAGGCTTCAGCTGCGCGCGCCTCGCGGACGGGCGGGTCTCCTGCTGGGGGGCGAACGGGCTCGGGACGCTCGGCGACGGAACGCGCGTCGACTCGGCGGCACCGGTGCTGGTGGAGGGCATCGACGACGCGGTCGAGCTCCGCGGCGTGGGCCTGCACGTGTGCGCGCGGCGGAGCAGCGGGGAGGTCTGGTGCTGGGGCGCCGACCTCGGCGGCACGCTCGGGACGACGGCGCGCCTGCCTGCATGCGGCTTCGCGCCATGCGCCAGCGCGCCGGTGCGAGCGACCGCGCTCGCCGGGACCGAGGCGCTGGCGGCCGGGCTGATGCGGACGTGCGCCTCGACCGCCACGGGCAACGTGTGGTGCTGGGGCGGGCGGGGCTTCACCAACCGCGTCACGAGCCTCGGCGCCGAGCCGCAGCTCGTGCCCGGGCTCGCCTTCCCGCGCGCGCTCGCGGCGGCCAACGAGGGGCACTTCGCGCTGACCGCCGACCAGGTCGTGGCGTGGGGCAACCCGCTGCAGGTCCCCATCGGCTTCGAGTCGGAGAGCGAGATCCTGGTGCCGCGGCCCGTCCCCGGGCTCTGACGCGCGGGCGCTGCGGATGGGGGCGAGGTGCAGGCTGGCGAGGGGGAGGGGCGATGACTATGCTCCCGCCTCCCGGGTGGGTAGCTCAGCGGTAGAGCGTCGCCTTTACACGGCGAACGTCGCAGGTTCGACCCCTGTCCCACCCACCGGCGGCCGACGCGGCGCGTGAGCGTCGCGGTCGGCGGCCTGCCCCGTCGGGGCGTGGCACCGCGGCGGGACGGGAGGCGACGCGGCGGGGGGAATGCCCGGGCGGCCGGGCTCCGTTGGGCGCGGCGTCATGGCATCGCGTCCCACCGTCTCGCTCGCGTCACTCTTCCTGATCGCCTGCGCTTCTTCGCCGCAGCCCGCGGGCCCGGCCCGGAGCGACCCGGCCGGCGCTGCTCGCTCGCCCGCCCCTCGCTCGCCCGACGCGGAGACGCAGGCGGCGCGGGCGGCGGCTGCGGCCGGGCTCCGGGGGCTCGCGGAGCGCGGCGAGGTGGAGCGGGCCGGCGTCGTCGTCCTCGACCCGCGATCCGGCCGGCTCCTGGCGGCCGTCGGCCTCGGCCCGGAGGGGGACGCCGAGCCCTTCCGCAGCGCGCCAACCGGCTCGACCTTCAAGGCGGTGACGATCGCGGCGGCCCTCGACGCGGGGCTCGACCCGGCTCGTCGCTTTCCGGGCGCGGCCCTCGACGGGGTCCGGGACTGGCGGCCGGAGCCCTGGCAGGACGCGCGGACGACGCTGGTGCGCTCCTCCAACGTCGGCGCGACGCACATCTTCGACGCGGTCGGGGGGGCGCCCCTCGGAGCGGCCGCCACGGCGCTCGGCTTCGACCGGACCTGGCGCGTCGGCGAGCGGGAGACGGACCCGCCGGCGTTCCCCTCCGACTGGCTCGGCGCCCCGGGCCGCGACGCGGCGGCGCACGGCGGCGAGGCGTCGCTCGTGCACCTGGCGGTGGCCTTCGGCGCGCTGGCGAACGACGGCGAGCGGGTGGCGCCCACCCTCGCGGGCGGGGGCGAGCACGAGCGCGTCGTGAGCCCCGAGGCGGCTGCGCGGACGATGGCGTTCCTCGCGGACGCGACGGGTCCGGAGGGCACCGGGGCGCGCGCCGCCTCGCCCGCGCTGCGGGTGGCCGGCAAGACGGGGACGGCTCACCTCGGGGAGGGCCCGGAGCGGCGCTGGGTCGCGCTCTTCGTCGGCGCGGCCCCGGCCGAGGAGGCCCGCTGGGTCGTCGCCGTGCGCGTCATCGGGCGCGCGGAGGCCTCTGGCGGCGCCGTCGCCGCGCCCGTCTTCCGTGACGTCGTCGAGCATCTCCGCCGTTCGAGCGCGGCTTCGCAGGGCGGCGCGGCTGGCTGAGGGCGGACGGCGGGCGGCCGGGTCGCCGTGCGGCGGCCGGGCCCGTCGCCCGCGCCTCAACGCCGGCGCCGCCCGAGGAGCACGATCGCCGCGGCCGCGAAGAAGAGCGTCGGCCCCGCCGCGGGCCGACCGGTGGCGCAGCCTCCGCAGCCGCCGGCCCGTTCCTCCTCCTCCGGGTCTTCGGGGCTCGGCGGCAGGTCGCCCGCGCCGGACGCCTCGTCCTCCCCGCCGCCGCTCGCCTCCGCGTCGGCCGCGGCGCCCAGCTCGAGCGACGCGATCCCGATGGTGGGGATGGCCTGCTTCAGGAGCGACGCCAGGCGCAGCTCGCCCCGCGGCGCCCGCGCCGTCCCCGTGGCGGCGGTGGTCTCCGGCTCGGACGCGCCCGCGCGCTCCTCGCCTTCGCCGGCCGGGCGCCCTCCCCAGATGCCGCGTCGCGGGTTCTCGCAGGCGACCTCGCCCTCCCAGGCGTGCCGGATCACGTAGCGCCCCTGGAAGTTGTTGAACGTGTCGGGCGTGGCGCCGCGCTCGAGCTCACCCTCCGCGCTCCGCCGCTCGCGCCCGCCGACGATGGCCTCGGCCGGCCGGAAGACCAGATCGTCCCCCAGCTCGCCCCGCCCGTAGCGGTAGTGCAGCCGCGTCAGGACGAACTGATTCAGCTGTCCGCCGGGGCTCCCGCCGCCGGCCGGGATACGGAGCACGTAGCGCACGGGCACCGTGCGGCCCGCCTCGGGCTGCGGGAAGCGCCAGCGCCGGAGCGCCGTCTCCACGCAGCCCTTCACCCGGGGCGCGTGGTCGACGCCCCCGGCCGACGGGCCCCTCACCGCGCCCGCCGGGTCGATGGAGAAGCCCAGCTCGACGACCGCCCCGGGCAGGCCACCCTGGCCGGCGCAGAAGCGGAGCTCGTTCAGGTGGCGCCGCACGACGCGCCGCACGACCTCGCTCGGGAGCCCCTCACCGGTCTCGGGCGGCCCGGGCTGCAGCTCGGTCGGCTGGGGCGGGGTCGGTGGGGTCAGCCCGAGCGCGACGTCGGCGCCGAGGGTCATCAGGTCCGACGCGGAGAGCACGGGCCCGGGGCAGGGGTCGCAGCCCGTGGCCTGCCAGGCGTATTCGGTGACCACCGCGTTCGGGTGGGCCTCGAGCGTCCGGTCGAAGAGCGCCGCGTAGAACTCCCCGAAGCGCTCCCGCGTCGCGTCGGCCACGTCGATGTTCGTCGGGATGGTCACGTTCTCGTAGTTGGCGACCTCGTAGCGTTGGTTCCGCGCGAGGACGTGCACGAGCAGGTCCTGGGTGCCGGACGAGTTGAGCATCCCGAGGCGCACCGGGAGCGCGAAGGACTCGGAGTCGTAGTGGATGCGCAGCGGCGAGAGCACCGCCCGGCCGTCCTCGAAGCGCGCGCGCTCGGCGTCGACCTTCGCGACGAAGAACTTCATCCCGCCCTCGACGTAGGGGCGGAGCGCCTCCCCCGCGCCCTCGGGGATGCGGTAGTCGTTCTGGCGCAGCCAGGTGTCGAGGTCGCCCGAGTCCTCGGCGCTGAGGATCACGATCTCGTACTCGCCGACCGCGAACTCCGCCTCGACGCGCACCTGCAGCCGCCCGGCCCCGCGCCCGTAGCCGGCGCCTCCGCCGCCCGCGCCGAAGCCGATGGTCCCGAGGTTGCCGAGGCCGATGGTGCCCTCGCCGCCCGCGCAGGGATCCTGCTCCCAGTACTCGACGAGGCGCGGCGCCGCGAGCGTGTCGACGCGCTCGAAGACGTCCCGCGGGAGCGTCTTCACGTCGCCTTCCTCGAGGATCACCGGCACGGGCACGACCATGGCGAAGTCCTCGGTCGGGCCCCGGTAGTCGTTCTGCATGGAGAGCACGGTGGTCGTGCCCTCGCGCAGCAGCACGACGTTCGTCGCGTCGTTGAAGAGCTCGGCGTCGGCCCCGGCGACGTAGAAGCCGCAGAAGGCGTGGCCCCGCGTGGCGGGCAGCAGGGCCAGCGCCGCGGCGGCGGTGGCGATCGTGAATGCGCGCATCTCTCTCCCCTCCCCGCGCCGAGTATGCGCGCGGTGGACGCCGAAGAGACAGCGCCGAGGAACAAAGGTTCGCGGCGGCGCCCCGCGCAGCAGGATCGGCCGGGCCCGCAACGGACCGCGAAGGGCCAGCAGGTTCTCGGCCCCGTCGCTGCGGCGCGTTCCGGTGTAGCCTGCTCGCGGCATGCCTCCGTCGCCTCGCCTCTTCGCGCTGCGTGCATCTCCTCGCCGCGCGTGGGCCGGGGCGATCTGATGGTCGACAGCCTCACCGATCCGCGGGCCTACCTGCAGAAGCGCGTCGCGCTCTTCACGGGCGTGACCTTCGTCTTCTTCGCGCTCCTCCTCGCGCTCGACTTCGCCACGCCCGCGGAAGGCGAGCCGCTCATCTCGAGCACGCGCATCGCCTCCATGGTCGTGCTCGTCACCCATGGCGCCGTCTGGGCCATCACCCGGCGCGGGGAGCGCTCGGTCGCCCTCTGCCGCGGCCTCGAGCTCCTCGCCATGCTCGCCGCCATGGCCGTCTTCGCGACGCTCCCGCTCGTGCCGCCGATCCCGGGTGTGGGCGGCGTCATGGCCATGTTCACCCCCGTCCCCATGGCCGTCCTGGTGCTCCTGCGCGCGGCCATCATCCCGAGCCCCGCCTGGCTCTCGGCCGCCCTCACCCTCGCCTGGGGCGCGCTCATGACCGCGAGCAGCGCCCTCGGCTGGGAGGGCGTCGAGATCGGCATGGTGAACCGGCTCCTCGAGGACGGCATCGAGCCCTGGATGGTGCCCGTCTCGCTCGGCGTCCTGACGACCTTCGCCTTCGCCTTCGTCGCCGCGGTCGTCTCGCACGTCGTCCACGGTCTCCAGAGCAAGGTGCGCGAGGCCATGCAGCTCGGGCAGTACACGCTCGAGGCGAAGATCGGCGAGGGCGGCATGGGCGTCGTCTACCGCGCGCGACACCGGCTGCTGCGGCGCCCGACGGCCGTGAAGCTCCTTCCGCCGCGCAAGGCGGGCGAGGAGGCCATCGCCCGCTTCGAGCGCGAGGTGCACCACACGAGCCGCCTCACGCACCCCAACACGGTCGCCATCTACGACTTCGGGCGCACCGCCGACGGCGTCTTCTACTACGCGATGGAGTACCTCGACGGCATCAGCCTGCAGGACCTCGTCGACGAGCACGGGCCCTTGCCACCCGGCCGCGTGATCGCGCTCCTCGCGCAGGCGGCCGAGGCGCTCGCCGAGGCGCACGAGGCGGGGCTGGTCCATCGGGACGTGAAGCCCGACAACATCATGCTCTGCGAGCGCGGGGGCGTCGCGGACGTGGTGAAGGTGCTCGACTTCGGCCTGGTGAAGGACGTGGGCGCGCCCGACGAGGTGGCGCTCAGCCGGGATGACGCGCTCCAGGGCACGCCGCTCTACATGGCGCCCGAGGCGTTGACGGATCCGGCGGCGGTCGACGGGCGGAGCGACCTCTACGCGCTCGGCGCCGTGGCCTACTTCCTCCTGGCGGGCCGGCACGTCTTCGAGGGGAAGCTCGTGGAGGTGCTGGGCCACCACCTACACACGGCGCCGACGCCGCCGAGCGAGCTGGGGGCGGAGGTGGAGCCCGCGCTCGAGGCGATCGTGCTGCGTTGCCTCGAGAAGGCGCCCGCCGCGCGCCCGGCCACGGCGGGGGAGCTACGCCGCGCGCTGCTCGCATGCCCGGCGGCCGGGGCCTGGGGGCGCGAGGAGGCGACGGCCTGGTGGGATCGGCAGCGGGATGCGCTGAGGGCCCGGCGCCAGCGGACCCTCGAGCCCGCCGAGCTCACGGTGGCGCCCCGCTCGCGCTGAGCCGGGGCTCGACGCGTCTCGGCGCGGATGCTCGCGCGACGCCGACGACCCTCGGGAGATCCGGGTCAGTCCCAGCGCGAGCTGACCGTCAGGGCGAAGCCGCGCAGCTCCCCCTCGCCGCGCCCGCCGACGTTCCGGACGAGCAGCGCCCACTCGCCGTTCACCATGTCGTCGCGGTAGATGCGCCGGTCGACGAAGCGCCCGGGGAAGGGCTCGGTGGCCGTCGCGCCGTCCCAGACGGTCACGGCCTCCTGGCCGGTCGGCGGCTGCAGGCCGATCCACAGGCTCGAGGGGTCGTCGTGCGCGAGATCGACCTCCAGGAGGATGTCCTCGGGCACGCTGGCCTGGCCGTAGACCCAGAAGGGGAACGCCATCGGCTCGTCCATCTCCACGCCGGGGATCGACGCGACGCCGCCCACCTCGAAGGTGTCGCGCATCCACGCGGCGGCGCAGTAGCCCTCGCCGTAGACCGTCTGCGCGATGCAGACCAGGCCCTCGGCGCAGGCCGCGTCCGCGTCGCACGAGGCGTAGGCGCCCTCCGGCGAGCGGGTGTCCTGGCACTTTCCGAGGCCGAGCCCGGGCGCGCGGCCCACGCAGGAGAGCCCCTCGGCGCACTCGTCGGAGCGCGCGCAGTCTTCCCCGCCGACCGGGCCGGCCACGGCGGCCTGCAGGTGCTCGAGCGTGCGCGGCCCGACCCAGTAGAGGTCGGCGAGCGTCGCGACGGAGTCGATGGGCCGGGCCTCGACGATGGAGGTGACGGCGCGGGAGGGGACGCTCGCCTCGCGGAGCGCCTCGGGGGCGGCCTCGTTCACGTAGGCGAGCACGGCCTCGGCCTCGGCCCAGGTGAAGGAGACGCCGTCGAAGGTGCCGTGGAGGTCGTCGTCGCCGGGCACGTAGTCGTTCGAGCGCGCGAACGCCGCGAGGCGCTCGAGGGCGGCCGGGCCGACCCAGGAGACGCCGTCGACCTCGGCGATGGTCTCGAAGAGGTCGTCGTCGTCCGTGCCGAAGCGGCCGTCGAGGCCGTCGCGATGCTCGACCAGGTGGGCGGCGGCGCGTCGGTCGAGGGCGACCACGTCGTCGAGGAAGACGAAGGTGGCGGACTCGCCGTCGTTCAGGAGCCGGAGCACGCCGTGGCCCTCGCGCGTGCCCTCCAAAGCCTGGGCCCCCTCGGCGACGCCGTCGCGCGGGTCGACGGAGGTGTCGGGATCGCTCGCGGCGGTGCAGGCGGCCAGGGCGACGAGGACGGGGGTGAGGCGGCGCATGGGGGAGGGAGGAGCAAGAGCCGGGCCGTTTCGCGTGGCTGGAGATCGTGGGGAAAACGCCTGGCTGGGGTGGCGGCTCGGGCTTCGGGGTGGCGCCTCGAGCGGCCGCCTGCGGGGCGACCTCGACACCACGCCGAGGCCGCCGTAGCGTGGGCCGATGCGACGCCTCGGGACGCTGCTCTTCGTGGGGATGGTCGGCTGCGGTGGCGGCGGCGGCTCGGAGCGCGTGGACGCGGGAGGTGCCGTCGACGCGGGCGCCCGGGACGCGTCGGTCGTCGACGCCGCGGTGGAGGCGGACGGCGGGAGCGACGCGGGCCCGACCGACGCGGGCGAGGCCGACGCCGCGACGGACGGAGGCACCGACGGCGGCGTCGACGCCGGCCCGGGGGACGCGGGGACCGACGCCGGCCCGCCCGACGCCGGGGTTCGGGACGCGGGTCCGCTCGACGCCGGCCCCGATGGTGGCCTCCTGCTCCCGCGCTGTGGCGGCGGCGCCGGCGACCACTTGCTCTTCTCGGGTCGCCAGCCGGGCTTGCCGCGCATCGCCTGGGACGGCGCCCGCTACGCCTATGCGCTCTTCTCGCGCACCGGTCCCACCGCCGCGGAGCCGATGGAGGGCTTCGTCGGCTTCGCCAGCGCGGCGGGGACGGCGAGCCCGCCCGCCCAGGTCACCCCGGACGACGGGGAGGCGAGCATCTGGCCGCGCGTCGTGGCCGCCGAGCGGGCCGGTGAGCGGCGCTACGGCGTCGTGTACCTCGACGACCGGGGCGAGCGGCGTGCCGCCTACTTCGCGCTGCTGGACGAGACGGGGGCGCCGATCCGCGAAGAGCTCCTCTCCAGCGGCGACGGGGAGCGGGCCGACGACCACGCGCTCGCCTACGCGCCTTCCGCCGGCCTCTTCGCTGCCGCGTGGTCGGGCTCCGAGGGCGTCCACGTGGCGCGCATCGCCACCGATGGCGCCGTGCTGGGCAGCACCCTGGTGGCGCCGAGCACTGCCGCGCTCGCGTACACGGGCACACCGATGGTGTGGGCCGGTGATCGCTTCGCGCTGGTGATGGGTCCGGCGGGCGAGATCGTCGAGGTCTTCCCCGATGGCTCTCTCGGGGATCGGCACCCGCTCGGCGTCTCGGGCATCCGCTTCGCGCTCGGCTGGTCCGGCAGCGAGTACGCCGTCGCCTGGCAGCAGGGCGGCGTCGTCCGCTTCCTTCGCGCCGACGGAGACGGGGTCATCGCCGACAGCGAGCGTGAGCTCGATCCGGGCCCGGACGGTGGCGAGGCCGATGTCGCCTGGGGCGGCACCGAGTGGGGCGTCGTCTGGCATCGGGGCAGCAGCACCATGCCCAGCGACGTCTGGTTCGCGACCGTCTCCGCCGCGGGCGTCGCGGGCGCGCCGCGCCGGCTCACGACCACCGGCGAGGTCGACTGGTGGCCCTCGCTGACCTGGTGCGGCCAGTTCGCCGTGGTCTACGAGCACGGCCGGACCGGGGTCGGCGAGACCGGGGAGCTCCGCCTGGTCTTCCCCTGAGCCGGCTCGCACCGCTTCCCGTGTCGGCGCCCGTGCGATAGGGAGAGGCGATGGCGAAATCGAAGATGCGTTGGGAGCCCGAGGCCGAGGCCATGATGAAGAAGGTGCCCTTCTTCGTGCGTCCGCTCGCGAAGCGGAAGGCCGAGGAAGCCGCCCGGCAGCGGGGTATGGACGCGGTGACGAAGGCGCTCGTCGAGGAGCTCCGTGACGCGAACATGCCGCGCTGAGCGGGCTCGGCGGTACTCGCGCGCGAGCGCACGGACCGAACGCCGCTCACGGTCCGAGCCGGCGCGCAGCTGCTAATCTGTCGCGCCATGCTTCGCCTCTTCGCCTTCTTCGCGCTCTCCTCCTCGCTCCTCCTCGCCGCCTGCGGCGACGGATCCTCGCCTCCGCCGCCGCTCGACGTCAGCTGGGTCGAGGCGCCCGTCGAGCTCGACACGCCCGCCCGCTACGCCGCCGGCCTCGCTTGCGGCCCCCACGACGAGACCGTCTTCGACGTCTTCGTCCCCGAAGGCGCCGAGCGCGCGCCGCTCGTCTTCTACATCCACGGCGGCGGCTTCACGGCGGGCAGCCGCACGGAGCTCTGGACTGGCTACGAGGACGAGCTCGAGGCCTTCCTCGCGGCTGGCTTCGTGGTGGCGACCATCGACTACCGCCTGCTCAGCGAGGACGTGGACCCGGACGGCGTGCTCAAGCCGCTCGGCGACAGCGCCCGGTGTCTCCAGTACCTCCGCTACCACGCGAACAGCTTCGGCATCGACTCCGAGCGCGTGGTCGCCATGGGCACGAGCGCCGGCGCCGGCACGGCCCTCTGGCTCGGCACGCACGACGACCTGGCCGATCGCGAGGCCGAGGATCCGGTGCTCCGCGAGTCCACGCGGCCGAGCGCCGTCGTCGCCATCGAGACCCAGGCCACCTACGACTTGCTCCGCTGGTCCACGGACGTCTTCGCCGAGTACGAGCTCGACCCGATCGAGGCCGCCGAGTTCCTCGGGCTGACCCAGCGCATGCTCAACTTCTACGGCATCACGGACGTCGAGGATCTGGAGACGCCGGAGATCCAGGCGTACCGCGCGGAGGTCGACATGCTCGGGCTGATGAGCGACGACGACCCGCCCGTCTTCGTGAGCAACGTCTGGGAGGACGCCTCGTTCCCCGGCACGGTCGGCTCCCTCTTCCACCACCCCTACCACGCCGAGGCCGTGGCCGACTTCGCCGAGGCGGAGCCCATCCCGGTGGTCGCGAACATCCCCAAGATCGGCGTCGACGCCAGCGAGACCGCGGTCGAGTTCGCGCGCCGCCAGCTCCAGTAGGCGAGCCGGCCGGAGCGGACGGAGCAGCTGGAGCGCCTGGAGCGGCCGGGAATCGATCGCGCCGCCTCGACGGACGCGACTCCGGAGGCGGTTCGTGGCCCGC
>MDTG01339748.1_pt1 | contig 18205 bp, 15 predicted proteins | sample 811421 | NCBI WGS metagenome assembly MDTG01 (sample SAMN05326645, study PRJNA326480) | marine metagenome | isolation source: seawater | place: Pacific Ocean: South East | collected 2011 | reverse complement strand
ACGGCGACCTAATACGGAAGTTTCTTCATCGTTTGCTTTCCCACCGGCAATATAACCACTGGAATCTAAAATTTCTCCAGTAAGTGTCACAAAGCGTAATCCCTCTATATTGATTTCTTGCGTTATAGAAAAAGCGGTATCCAAAGTGTCCACTAAATAGGTGGACGAAAGTAAATTGTTTATTAGTTCAGAAAAAGGTGGATCGATCCGTAAAAAACTGGTTAGAGACCCTTTTAAACCGGCTTTCGGAGGTATAGTTCGTATTTGTCGGTTTTGGCGGGGCCAATCTAGTGTATATATTCCAGCCCGAGCCTCGTTTTCTTTTAAGTAATTTATTGCCTCAAAAGCTGTCCTTTTATCTCGTGAGATTATGGCATTGATTGCTTCTCCTAAAGCTGCTTCAACAGCAGTGACGTAAATAGGATTGACTTCAATTTGATCGCCCAGAACACCGTTTAAATTAGAAGCTATTGGCGATTCTAACATAAGCGTACGAACGCCACTTGTATAGCCTTCATAACCCGAACGAAGCTTCTGTAGTGCTTGTCTGCGAGCCTCTATAGAAGCAAACTCAGCATTAGTTTTGGAATATTCGATTGTTAATTTTGATATATATTGATCAATTGTTTTGCTTAATTCGAAAATTTCTTGACGTTGAAAATCCAGTTTACCTATTTTAGCACGATTTGTCGCCAATTCTCGTTCGAAGCCTTCAAGCTGTTTGTGCATGTCACTTAACTCGGCTGACAGCGAAATCGATTCATTTTCAAAAGTTGTTCGGTTTTGTAGTAACGCCGTCTGTTCGGTTTGACTTCGTTCGAGTTTTAAATTACACTCATTCCTCAAACTAAGTGTATTCATTCGCTTCTGTTGTAGGCTCTCAGTTTGCTCTCTTAAATTATGAAAAGCAACGTCGATTTCTTTCGTTGTTTCTTCCTGTTTCTTAAGGCGTTGATCAATTTCTATTAATTCTTGCTTCGTTAGTTGGACATTTACTTCGTTTTCTTTGTATTGACGACTGAACTGTTCGATTTGTTTCGTGTAGTCTGTCATTTCACGTTCAGTTCGTTCTACAACATTTTCGGCAGCATCCTTTCTTTCTTGGGAGATTGCTAGCTCTTGTTCATCTTCATGAATTTGTTCGATTTTATTATTTAGATTTCTTCCAGTTTCTTGCAACTGATGCTCTGCATTGGTAACAGTCAGACGAGATTTTTCAAGAGAAGCTTCACGTGCCGTAAATTCAGTGTGTTTTGATTCACTATTCTTATTTATCTCAGCTAATTCTGCTTCTAAAGGTACTAATTCGGCACGAATTTTGAAGAATTTATGTCTCCCTAATAGAATCTCATTATTATCGAGTTCCTGTTTTTGTTCCTGATATTTGCGTGCGCGTCCAACTTGCCTTTGAAGATAGTCGACCTGACGTTTTACTTCGGAAATAATATCTTCGATTCTGGTTAAATCAGCTTGGGTAGCTTCTAATCGATTCCAAGTGGAACGTCTTCGTGTTTTGTACTTTGTGATACCTGCAGCTTCTTCTAAGATACGCCGTCTATTATCTGTTTTTTCGCTAACTATTTCGTCAATCATACCCTGTTCCATTACAGAATATGCGCCTTGGCCTAGACCCGTATCCATCAATAGATTGGTGATGTCGAGTAGTCTACAAGGGATACGGTTTAACAAGTAGTCACTTTCTCCCGAACGAAAGAGTCGTCTTGTTAATGCGACTTCTTTGTAATCAATAGCCAGAACATTTTCGTTATTTTCTATGGTAAGGGCAACTTCAGACATGCCTAATGCTTTCCGATTATTCGTCCCAGAGAAAATCACTTCCTCCATTTTATGACTACGAAAAGCACCGGCACGTTGTTCTCCTAACACCCATCTTATTGCTTCTACGACGTTTGATTTACCGCACCCATTAGGTCCGACGATCGCGGTTATACCAGGATGGAACGGTACGACTATTTTTTCCGCGAAGGATTTGAATCCAAATATTTCAAGTTGGGTTAACCGCAAATTTTGAGGCTCCGAAATTTAAATGAGAAAAGAAAAAAGTGAAATGATCGGATCGTAGTTTCTATCAAACCAAAACACCGTTCGTTGAGCAAATTGTTTTAGTAAAACAAGATAGATGAAGCCAACAAAAAAACACCATAGATTGGGTAGTGTGTTGTGTATAATACTGTATATTGGAGGGGTGGTCAAGGCTTTTTAAAATAACTTAGAACAAAGTGAATCCTTAAAAAAATACTGCTTGAACGGGGGTAACAATAATGGATTTGGAACAGGTTTATCAGCATGTAGTTGAACGATTGCCAGATAAACGGCGTAATGTTTTAGACAGATTGATTGGAGAATTTGCACCGTCAAAAACCATGCAAGTGATTATTGCTTTAGTTGCGGCAACTTCAAGAAGAGAGCGTCAAATGTTGCGGCTGATGATGGCAGATATTGAAAAAATGGAGGTTGAAAAAAACTAGTAGAGTATTTTTGATTTGAGACGATAACAGTAATATGTAACGTTTTAATCAATTGTTTTATTTTTTCAGGCAGGTGTAAATTGTTTGCTTACTTAATTGTTTTCGGATTGGTTTTATTAACTCTGGTTATTCGTTTGATTACTGCGAACGAAATAAAGAAACAACAAGAACGGCTTCTTCGAATAGACAATGCTTTCTCTGATCTTTCTGGTGAATTAGAGAGTTTATATGAGGAAATTCGTGGTGTTAAATTGACCAGGAGGCAACTTGAAATTAGACATTCACGATTGTCAGGTGATATTGAAATATCTCGTAATAAGTTAAAGAATGTATCAGTTCGAAAACGAGGTAAAGTAGCTGCATAAAATTTTAGTTTTATTTACTTTTTTTATAATTATCCTTAAAGTTTGTCGCTCATTCTTAATCACTGCTTTTTTTTCAGTTCGCTCCTTTACTTAAAGTTCACTTCAATTTCTACGTTTACTCAGCGATTTTCGGAACGAAATGAGATGCGCAACCGCATCTTCGGGACGCAAGGGTTGGTTCCACAATAAAATCACCCATTACTGCCACACCAAGATGGACAAGCAAGTCGAAAGACCTTGCGCGCACAGATGCATTTTATCATATTATCGGCAATATTAATTTACATGTATAAAAAATATAAGATATTGTAAATATGTCAGTTACATTAGAAGAGGTTCAAGGTGTAGCTTCGCTTGCTCGGTTAGAATTTACTATTGAAGAGCAGGAAGTATTGACTGGAGAGCTTAATAATATTCTACGCTACGTAGAGCAACTCAATAAATTAGATACGGATGCGGTCGAGCCTACGTCCCACGTTCTTCCTTTGGTTAATGCTTTTCGGGCGGACCAATCTGAAATTTTCTCTGTCTCGAACGAATTTCTAAGTAACGCTCCCGATAGAGATGGCTCTCAGTATAGGGTTCCACGAATTATAGAGTAAGATAGTAGTAGTAATTCCGATATTGAGATGGTTGAGTGTTAAGGAGCGATACAATCAATGCAAAAGTATGATGGTCCCAAATATGTAGTCGTTACTGGTGGGGTGATGAGTGGAGTTGGTAAAGGAATCACAACTGCATCAATGGGTAAGATTCTGTTAAATTATGGTTATAGCTGTACTGCTGTGAAAATTGACCCATATCTGAATTATGATGCAGGAACTATGCGACCCACCGAGCATGGTGAAGTGTGGGTTACGGATGACGGTGGTGAAATTGATCAAGATTTAGGCAACTACGAGAGATTTTTGGGGCTTGATTTACCTCGTCGAAATAATCTCACGACTGGACAAATCTATCACACAGTAATCGAAAGAGAACGTCGTGGAGAGTATCTTGGGCAGACCGTTCAGCCAATACCTCACATTACGGATGAAATTACCCACCGGATTCAAGAAGCGGGTCGTGGTTTTGACATTGTCTTAGTTGAGATTGGGGGCACAGTAGGTGATTATGAAAACGAACCATTTCTGTTTGCTATCAAGGCTCTTGAACGAGAATTGGGTGAAGAGCACTTTGTTCATCTTTTAATAACCTATATGCCTATTCCGCAGCATGTTGGAGAGATGAAGACCAAACCAACTCAACAAGCTATTCGTATGCTTAGTGAACATGGTATCTTTCCAGATTTCATTGTTTGCCGTGCAGAGAAATTTATAGATGATGTTCGTAAGAAAAAGGTTCAAGTCGGCGCAAATGTTGCCAATGACCACATTATTTCTGCTCCAGATGTAGAAACGATATACGACATACCGCTCAAATTAGAAGATGAAAATCTTGGTGTAAAGCTTTTGAAAAAGCTCTCGCTTAATCCTCGGAAGAAACCTGAATGGGATCACTGGGAAAAATTGGTTAGGCGCAGTCGAGAGCCCAATGATCATTTGCAAGTTGCAATGGTTGGAAAATATGTAGGTATAGGTGATTTTCAATTAACAGACTCTTATATATCAGTGAATCAGTCATTAGTTCATGCTGGAGTTGCCAGTGATGCCAGCGTTGAAATAACTTGGATAGATGGTCATGAGTTTGAAAATGGTGATAGGACATTGACTGAATTATCTGAATATGATGGTGTCATTGTTCCAGGCGCGTTCGGAGGAGGAGGTTCAGAGGGAGTAATTCAAGCAATAAGTTTTTCTCGGCAGAATGAATTACCTTATCTAGGTTTATGCTATGGTTTACAGCTTGCTGTTATAGAGTATGCACGTAATGTTGCCGGTATCCAAAAAGCGACCTCAGAAGAGTTTGATGAAGAATCAGAATGGAATGTTGTTTGTTGCCAGGAAAGTCAAAAAGATGCTGTGAATAACGGTCGCCTTGGTGGCAGTATGCGTCTGGGTGCTTATTCTGCCATTCTGAAGAAAGATAGTAAGGTTCTTAATTTATATGAAAAATCTGGTCGACTTGCAGAAGATTCTAAACGTATCGAACAGTTATTGAGTTTACCTGAGGAGGCACATCGTATTGGTATGCTAATGACAGATCGAGATAAGGCTGTGCTTGAACGTCATCGTCATAGATATGAAATATCACCACGTTTCGTTGAATTACTTGAAGATGAGGGTTTAGTGTTTTCGGGGTATCATCGTCGTTCTGATGGAACCAGATTAATGGAATATATTGAATTGAGTAATCATCCATTTTTTGTTGCGACCCAAGCACATCCTGAGTTTAAATCACGTATGGATAACCCTTCACCACTTTTTGCTGGCTTTGTTGAAGCAGCACTGTCTTATCAAAAAAGCCGTATAAAAAGCATTAAAAACAGATGACTACATCTTAACCTGAAAAACAATGTATGAAATCTTTATTCTCTGATCGCACTCTGTATTATTGGGTGCGTTTTTTTTTATTGGTATGTTTTTTTACTTATAGTTGCCAATCAAAAGAGTATGAGATTGTTTATGAAGATCCACCAATAGAAGATTTTGAGGCTTATGGGGTATTGCTTCATGTGCTCCGCCCAACAGAAAATGCTGAACTTGTTGCTTCAGAATATCGTGAGTTTAACAAGGACAAACATGCAATTGCTTCAGGAAATGTGGCAGTTCTATTGCGTGGTGCGGATGATGAAAATACTGTCAAATTTATAAGTGATTTTTTAAAGCTTGATCATGAGAAAAGGAAATGGTTTCTGAGTGAAGGTGTTGAGGTTCAATTAGATGATAACGTTTCTGTTTTCTCTGACTCTTTAATTTGGGATATTGAGCTTGATCAACTGAGAATGCCTGACTCTTTGTTAATTGAGCATTTAAATGGTCGGGAAAAAGGAACAAATTTCCAATCCAATTCGTCTGCTAAAACTTGGCAACTTTCAGATGTGGATGGTTATTGGATCTCCAGTGACGTTGATGATACTATACACGTGGTAGCAAATACAGGACAGGGTCACTATTTGAATGGAGAATTACAAGTTAGTTATTCTGATGCGGTCTTTAGGACATTGGGAATGGAATTGTTTGCATCTAAGGCATATTGGGAAACTGAAAATTTTGTTTTATCACTCGCTGATGGTGTGAATGGTGTGAATGGTGGCACTTATTTCGATGTGGAGCAAATGGAAGTCAGTATCAATGAACATCAATTTGAAGCAAAGGGTCCGATATCCATTAGCAGTGATTCAGTTAGTATCTTAGCTGAAGGGTGGAAAGAAAACAGAATTATAGGTGAGACTGAAGTTTGGGGTGTTCCAGCGAATTATTATAGAGGTCTTGCGAATATTCAAGGTCGCAGATTGACCTATAGAGAAAAAGAGGATCTGCTATTTGTCGATAGTATGGGAGTTTTTCAGGATACTGAGTATCACATAACTGCAAGAAAAATGACTTTTAATGGCAATGATCAGAAATTAAATGCAAAAAACGATGTAGAAGTGCGAAATTCTAATTGGGACGGCATCTTTAAAGGGCAACATCTTACTTTGAATCTGAAAAAGAATAGTGGGGATTTTGATGGTAGTCCTCAGTTAATTTATTCTCAGGAAGTTTTTGTATTTTCAGCAAATCGTATGCAATTCAATGGAGCGCTAAATGAAGTGACGGGTATCGGTTCAGTTCTTTTTAAAAATGAAAGTTTGATAGTGGAGTCGGATAAAGCAGTTCTATCTCAGGACGGGAATCAAATTGTTTTTTACGAAAACGTAGAAATAGAAGAGGGTAGGATAGAAGATAACTATACATTAGGGATGTCAGCCGATACGTTGAAAATAGATTTAGTTGATGGTAAGGTTATGCGCGCGAATCTCGGAGGTGAACTTTTTGGAATAATTGACAGCAAATCTGAATATATCAGCTCTATATCGGGTAAAAGTGGGACAGCTTTTTTTTTAGATGAACATTTAACTGAAATAGAATTGAATACGAACGCAGGTCTGACCTATGGAAAGGGACTGACTGGAACAGAGAATCAATTTAAAGGTCAAATAATCAAATTAATTTTTAATAAACATGAAGGCTTGAGCAATGTTTTTGTAGATGGTAACGCAGAACTTCTTTCGCTAAGGGAGGAATCAAACGAGAGTGAGGATGTGAATCATATATTTGCGGAAGAAATGAATGCTTATTTTAAAGATGGTCGAATTGAGAATATTGAAATTGGTCCTTCAGCTCAAGGCGTTTACATTACTGAGGATACGTTTTTAAAATGACTCTTAGAGCTATAAATTTAGGCAAGCAATATAAGGGACGTCGTGTACTGGATGGCGTAAGTATAGAGGTGTCGCCAGGGGAAGTCGTAGGATTACTAGGTCCTAATGGAGCTGGCAAAACAACGACATTCCATAGTATTGTTGGATTTGTAAATCCCGATCAGGGTAGAATTGAGATGGAAGGACAAGAAATAACGAAGATGCCAATGCATTCTCGTGCGCGTGCCGGTATTGGATATTTGCCACAGGAAACATCAATTTTTCGTAAATTGACGGTTGAAGAGAATATATATTCTGTCTTGGAAATAAGGGATATGACTCGATCTGAACGTCAACAGTGTTTAGATGAATTGATTGCCGAATTAAATTTAGAAGGTCGAGCCCACCAGCAAGCGGACACATTGTCAGGAGGAGAGACAAGAAGAGTAGAAATTGCACGCGCTCTTGCCTGTGAGCCACAATATATATTATTAGATGAGCCTTTTGCAGGTATTGATCCTCGGACAGTAGAAGATTTACAAAATATCGTTTCGGATCTGCGAAAAAGGGGCCTAGGGGTCTTGGTTACCGACCATAGTGTTCGCGAAACCTTAGCTATTACCGATCGAGCCTACATCATTATAGACGGAAAGATTCTTACTTTTGGTTCGGCTGAAGCATTGATAAATGACGAAAAAGTACGTCAGTTGTACCTCGGCGCACGTTTTCAAATGAATTCTTAATTCAGAGGAAATACGAATCCACTTTATCAATCCTACTTGACACTTTCTCTACTTTCCTATTATTATCGAATACATAAGCAATATTTAGACCAGTGTTATAAATATATAGAAACTATAAAGATAGACATTTTTTATGCTCCGAATCTCTCAAAATTTGAGCCTTCAACAGAAGATGGCTCCACAGTTGATTCAGTCGTTGCAGTTGTTACAAATGTCGGCCTTGGAATTGGAGATGGAGGTTAAGCAGCAATTAGAGACTAATCCACTTTTAGAGGAGTCGACAGATGGCCTTTTAGAAACAGATGATGATACGGAAAAATCTCAGGATACTTTGAAAGAAGAGAAGGAGTTGCAAAAAGATAATGAAGACATTGACTGGGATGCAGTACTTGATGAAGAGTTTGATTTAAAGAGTTATAATAGCGAACGAACAGAGTATGATCCCAATTGGGAGACCGATCGTGAGCCACAGGAAAATCGTATTACAACTATTAGACCCTTAGTCGAGCAATTACTCGAGCAGCTCGCCTGGACTTTAGAATTATCGGATAAAGAGCGAGAGATTGGAGAGTATTTGATCGGAAACTTAGATGATCGAGGTTTTCTATTTTGTAGTATTGATGATGTAAGTAATGATTTATCCGTTGACGTGACTCAAGTTGAAGCTGTTTTAAATGTAATACAAACTTTTAATCCTCCAGGTATTGCAGCACGAGATGTTCGTGAATCCTTACTTATACAGTTAGCTCTTGTTGAAGGTCCTCTTACATCATTAGCTACCTCGATAGTAAGGGATTATATGGACGACTTAACGCACCGTCGTTTGACTCGTATTATCCGAGGTTTGTGTATATCTAATGACGAATTAAAAGAAGCCATGCAAATTATTGAAAACCTACAACCATATCCTGGAGCTCTAAGTAGTGGTGATTATAATGGTCTACTGACTCTTGATGCTGAGGTTACTTACATCACACCTGATTTAATCGTTGTGAAAGAGGGAGATGAGTGGGTTGTTTCTCTTGTTGATGGAAGTTTGCCGTCTTTGCGTATTAATTCCCAGTATGCAGATCTATTATCAGAGCCAATGCATATAAGTGGACATGAAGAAGTGAAATCTTTCGTTTCAAAAAACTTAAATGATGCGCGTTGGCTTATAAATGCTATTCAACAAAGAAGAACGACAATGCTGAAGGTAGCAAATTATTTAGTTCGTGCGCAGATGGATTTTTTTGAACATGGTTCGTCTCATTTGCGCCCAATGGTTTTGCAAGATGTGGCTGATGCCGTAGAAATGCACGTATCGACTATCAGTCGAGTGAGTAATGGAAAATATATACAGACACCTCATGGAGTCTTTGAAATAAAGTATTTTTTTGATAGCCGAGTTAGTAATGACGAAGGTGAAGATGTTTCAGCAAGATCTGTAAAAGAAAAAATCACACGAATGATTTCAGATGAGGACAAATCTAAACCGTTGTCAGACAAAGCAATAGCAGACACCTTAGGCGAAGACGGGCTTAAAATTGCGCGACGGACAATAGCAAAATATCGTGACCAGCTTTCAATACCGTCTCAGCGCTACCGAAAAGAAATTTAAGTTTTCATGCGAATTCCTTTTCGATAGCGCTGGACGATCTTATTCTATTAAGTTGCCGTTTCTATCGAAGTGAATAGAAGTTTCTTTGGCAATTTGTTCAATATTTGGTTTTGACAGGAGTTCAGGTAGGAGGCTTTCTGAGACGGAAATTTCTCCAATATCTAAAGTGTTGCTTATCCTTACTATTCTGGCTTGTTTATTGTCATCTATGTTTTCAACATTTATAGCAGCTTCAATAGCCTCTTTGTCCGATTCCATGATTATGGGAATATTTGCTCGATTGAGAAAAGTATGCGTGAAAACATTTGCATAGGTGGATTCAAAGTTGATTTTTTGAAAGAGGCGTCGGGTAATTATATCAGCTAAGCCAACACCATTGGCATTTCCATGACTTTCATCTGTAAGATTGAGCGCGACGATACGTGAAACTCCTGGGAACGTGGGTTCTTTTACGCCAGGGAGTAACATGCGACCTATGATATTAGTGTCCATACCTGTACCCGAAATATTTTTTCCGATTTGATCGACAATTAATACGTCAATTCCTTTACAAAGGATTTGTGGCATTGAACTCCGCGCTATCTCCAATAGGTGAGGCTCTCGAGATATAAATTTATCTGCAGTTAAAGCTTCCACCTTTAGCGTTTGTTCGTACGCATTTTCAACTATGGCCAATCCCATTAAAATAGGGGCTTTTTTCAAAATAGTTTTTCCCCATGCAGGTATCAAGCGAGCTAGTCCTTCTGCACCTTGACTATGAGCGATTGTGGCACCTTGGTGACTTCCTAGCCCAATCGTCATCATTTTCATAAGCCCACTTTCAAATTGGCCTCTGAATGAAGTATGTGGCTTAATGCGGTTCACTAATATCACGCCGTCGGCTTCCAATGCGAGACGATTGAGTAAAACCGGAGTACCGTCACTTAAGTTTCCAACTTCCACAACATCCATCGTAGCTTCTATCGGGCATTCCATGCTATCTTCATCAATACCATAACTGGCAAGCACTTCTTTTTGTCCTTCAGAAGTTGCGCCGCCATGACTCCCCATTGCCGGAAGGACGAAAGGCTCCCCCCCAATTTCTCTTACAGTATCGATTACCGTTCGTGTGATAGATTTAATATTCGTAATTCCTCGACTTCCCGAGGATACAGCTATTCTCTGACCAGGCTTTATTAGCTCTGTTATTCCATTTTCAATGAGCGTTTTTTTTACGGAACAAGTAACATCATCAAGACTTTCGTCGGGAAAATGTTGCCTTATTCTGGCCATCTGAGGCAGTTGCATCGAAGATTTCCTCGCGTTGATTCAATTTTTTTCGTATTACGAATTGGTTAGAGCATTACGCAGACGATATGCGCGATCCCGTATGGGGAGAGATGGCTTAGGCACCGGTTCGTTGCTTTGTTTGATTTTCCATATGAATATGTTTGGTCCTTGACCTTCAAAATGGTTTGCAAGCTGGTTATCAAAATCATTCGGATTATCTATCGTGCAGACCTTTTGAATTCCAGCTCCACGACAGATTTGTTCATAGTTGATTGAACTGGCTCCAGGCACTGGTTGGTTTCCGGTAACTTCGTAAGTACCATTTTCAGTGATAATCATTGAGAGGTTTGGAGTGGGGCGTTGAGCGATAGTGACGAGAGTCCCTAAGCTCATGAGTGTTGATCCGTCTCCATTTATTACGATAATTCGGCGTTTGGGTTGGGCGATTGCTAAACCGAGCGCAAAGTCTGCGGCATGTCCCATAGCGCTCTCGACATGGGCAAAATCTAATGGCCCATCTGATAAATCAGCCCACGGCATTGCAACGCTCATAGTCGTAACTACAATTTGATCCGTGCGTTTTTCGGACAGTTTTTTTAGGCATTCATATTTGTCGAGCATCAGGCTGTCTCCGGTATCATCAGTATTGCCGCAGGTAATGATGTTTTTTTTGCTAAATCGAAGGCATCAGATATTTGATCTGTATCCTCATCGCTATGCATGGAACTGTACGGTATGTTCCATGCTTTCAAAGTGGGTTCAAAAAAAGTTGCTGCCGTATCTACTCTCGGTGCTCCGGGTTCCATTGATTTGTAGCCACGGTAACCTACCAACATAACAATCGGTAGGCCCATATTGTATGCAGTTCCACGGAACGCGTCTCCAGCTTCAAAAAATCCTGTATTCTGAATTAATACCAAAGGGACGGCTCCGCCCAGGTAAAGTCCGGAAGCTAGACCATATGCTTCACCCTCTCGACTCGTGAGAATTACCTCAATTCGAGGATGCTCCCATAATTGTTCGAACAAAACTCGCGAACCATTATCTGGAACGCCCACGACATGAGTTACATTATTATCTTCTAAGGTATTTATAATTTTTTGGGCACTTAACACCAGAAAACCCCTTTTTAGGAGAAAATCGCACGATTAGAGATGCCGTATGCTGCGCCTTCGGACTGAATGCCACCAATAAATTGTGCAGTACGTCCTGCCGGAGCAGATCCTTCATAAAAAGCACTAAAGGAAGCATTAAATTTGCCTAATGAGTCTCGACTAGCTTGGGAATCGGTATTAGCAACCACGTATGCATTATTAAAGACGCCATCTTCTCTAAGACCTTGGCCGCCAGCCTCTTTGATTCGTGTGTCTATTGTATCCAAAATGTTCGACGCATCATCGCCAGCAACAGCGCTAACCATTACTTCATTGACGCCTTGATGACGTATATTGGTCCAAGTGCTGAAACCATTTTCTATATTTCCTGATCTAACGATGTCTGCGTTCCCAGAAATAACTCGAGGTTGAGGTTCAATTATGCTATCCATATTTGGGATCCATGAAACTGGGTAGATTAAACCCGCTGGACGATCATCTCCGTAGTAGTCTTCAAAGGCTTTGCGAGTGGTTTCTATACGTTCCCAAGTTTTTTCGGGGTCGTCGTCTACCCCGACCAGGATTTCCATAAATGCTGTTTGTTTGCGAAAATCGATACCCTGTTCAGCAAATGGCTTAGCGTATTGTTCTTCTAAAATGAAGTTCATCTCCTCGACTAAATCATCACCCAATGATGTGATCATTTTGTCGCCTTTTTTGTGGAGTACGGATGCACCTGAAGGCTGATGGTCGACCCATTTCCCATAATCTACTTTTCCGTTGCCCACAGTAACAGTTTCTCCCTTAGCGGCCTTAATCTGTACCTCAAATAATGCTACTGGATCGGGAAAACCTTCAGGGTGTGTAAAACGGGCCATTCGATTTGAACGTAATGGCACACCAGTTACGGCATTGAGCATTGCCCCGTATACAGCATTGAAATTATTTTTTCTGGCATCACATTCGTTTCGCTCTGTAGAGGGTGTTGTCCAGAGAACATCTGTTTTATACACATCGGACCAATTAACTCCGCAGGTTAGTAAGCCTTTATTGAGATTTTCTATAGTACCAAACCATTCCGATCCCACATCATTAGGGTATTGTGTTCCGACATTACCTGAGGGTTCGATTAAACGAACTACATCACCATCATCGTCGCGAATAATGATCTCGGTCGGGTTAGAGAAAACAGGTATGGAATTATGTCTTATAATGTTGACGTGGGCCATTTAACTCACCTTCTTGTGAATGAGAAATAAATATTTTTATCTTAGGGCATTTTTTAAAAAAATTAATCAACCGATAAATTAAGAAGGAATTAATTTATAAACAACAGGGGGGGGAATGTCCCGTTGGGCTATACTTTTTGCTAAAAAACCTGAAGCGGGGTCTGTTAAAACGCGATTACAACCTGAATTCTCTCCAATAGAGTCTGCCGAATTGTATACTAACTTTGCGAAGGATTGTATTGAAAACCTGGCGAGAGCTTCAATAGATCGTCGTCTAATCGCTTATACCCCTTCGGACGCTGAAAAAACGATACGTGAACTTAACAGATCCTTTGCTTCTTTTGAATATTATCCACAGGGATCCGGGAATTTAGGTCTTCGTCTTGAGCGAGTTTTTAATTTTGTTTTTTCAAAAGGTGGTGAACGGGTAGTCGCATTAGGTACTGATACTCCGACTTTACCTGTCAATTATATAAACTCAGCGTTTGACCTTTTGGGTCATAATGATGTTGTGTTAGGGCCGGCAATGGATGGAGGATACTATCTAATCGGATCTCGTATCGATGTGGGTGATTTATTCAGAGATATATCATGGGGCACAGAGAATGTTTTCGAACAAACGATAGATCGTTTGAAAGGAACTTCATTCAGTTTGTTACCACCTTGGTATGATATTGATCGACCACGTGATGTGAAATTTCTTATCGCGCATCTACGGGGGATGCATTTGATTGGATCTTCCATAGCACGCCATACGCTTTCATATTTGGAACAAAGCAGATTAGAATAACTGGTTCAGTCTTCTCACATCCCCATAAAACGATAACCAGCATCGACGTAAATAACTTCTCCCGTAACACCAGAGCTGAGATCACTGCAAAGAAATAAGGCAGTATCACCCACTTCCTTTACGGTAACATTGCGTTTAAGAGCAGAACGCTCTGCGTGTGTTTCCAGCATGATGTTAAACTGACCAATTGCCCGGGCAGCCAATGTTTTTACGGGTCCTGCGGATACGGCATTAACCCGTATATTACTACCTCCAAGTTCGCGAGCAAGGTATCGTACGCCAGATTCAAGAGCTGCTTTAGCTACTCCCATAATATTGTAACGCGGTATAGCACGGACGCTGCCAAGATAAGTCATTGCAACAATACTGCCACCGTCCGGCATCAGTGGAACTGCGCCGCGTGCCATTGAATTGAGAGAATAAGCACTTACAGATAAAGCTAATTCATAATTTTTTTGTTCGACACTGAGAAATTTTCCATCTTCCAAGTCTTCACGTCTAGCGAAGGCTACTGAATGTACACATGCATCTAATTTTCCAAATTCGTTTCCCACCTTATCAAAAGCTGCAGAGACAGAATCATCATTAGTAGCTTCACACGCAACCAGCAGAGGCGTGTGTGAAAGGTCACCGGATATTTTCTCGATGTTATGTTTTTCTTTTTCGCTTAAGTAACTTAAAGCTAGGCGTGCACCCTGAGCATCAAGTGATTTGGCGATTGCCCAGGCAATACTTCGGTGATTGGCAACACCAGAAACAAAAGCAAACGAATCCTGCATTAGCATAAAGCTCAACTCCTATGGTCGTTCGGGGAATCAGAATTTTTTTTCTGATTTTTGAAAATTGTATCCCACATATCAACTTCCTGATTGCTAAGTAAAAGGTCAGGGTCGATATCAGGTTTGTCTCTTTCCCTGTCTACTTTTCGTGATTTACTGTTGGCTTGAGAATCGAAAATATTCAACCACTCTTCGGTTTCACCTTTTTTAGGGATCCAATTAGGATCCTCTTCTCTTAATTTTCTTTCTTTTCTTTTCGGAACGTTTAAACGTTGCTCTAATTCGTCTGCAAACTCTTTTGATCCGACAAATTTGATCCTATGACGTTTTGCACATTGCTGAATTTCTCGGTCAGATGTAACGACACGTAGCCAACGTGCGCCGTGCGATGCTACTATAACATCCATGATCATATCATCAGCTTTTTGCGGACGGAGGGAGTAAAAAATTTCCAACGGTCCAGAATTATGCTGTTTTGATTTATGGATATTATGATCTCCATCGTAATAAATACCCACACTTATATTGTTACGTTTTGAGTAAATCGTCAAGTTCATCTCGAGATTTCTTCTTGCTTCTAAAAGACTTTTTTTAATAATCTCATTGAAAATCGGTACGCCTTTGATCAGATTATATCCATCTATTAGGATTTTTTGTTGCGTCATTTTTATACTTTTTTAAGTCGTTATTTCTGTTAGTTTCATACCTGTAGAATTTAGTCCATACGAAATTACGCCACTATTTGAATATTCTGATTTATTTTTTAAAGAGTTAAGTCGATCTATCAGTTGGTTAGTGCAACCGTGGCGAGCAATAATTAGTGCGAAACCACCTCCTCCTGCACCAGTAATAAGACCGCCGTCACTAAGTGACTTTATGTCTGGACTTTCGAATAGATATTGAAGTTTTTTGTTGGTTGCGCCTGGATCTAATAGACAGCGAAAATTCCAATATCTCGTAGCAAGCATACCCAAATGGGTATAATCTCCATTTTCAAGCGCTACCACGATTTCGTCATGTATTGCTAATGATTCAAGAATACAGGGATAGCGTGTGGCATCACGAGTAAGATATGCATCTAGAACTGCGTTTAGCCCTCTAGTTGCTGAACGCGCAATACCTGTATCGAAAAGAATCACACGATCAACAAAAGCTGTCTCATCTATATTTTCAATGAATCTCCGCTTGGGTATTGGCAGATTTTCAGTGGGAGGTGCGTAAAAATCTTTTATTGCTGATCGACCACCACAGGCCCCGCGTGCATCCTGCCACCCGCTGTTAAGTCCAAAACTTTGTTCAAGCAAGATACTTTGGTCGTACAGTCCAGGATACTCGTTTTCAGAAAAGCCGTAGGCATGATTTGACATGCGATATAGAAGTTTTAGAACTGAAGCAGCTAAAATACTACTTGTGCCAAGACCTGACCCTTGCAGTACCTTAGAGTCAGTTGAGATTTCTAAGCCTCCGCCACCGGTAAATTTCTTGATATCCTCAATTACATTCTGTGAGTTATCACGCACTATTCCAACATGAACGAGAGCCTGTTTGACCAACCTAAGAGCTTCGTCGTGGCCATTTCGGTATTGAAAATAACGGTCCCTTGCATGTGAAAGATCCTCGTCTTCTGTTAGTTCAAAGTCGGCGTTGAAATCCATAGATCGAGATTTGAGGATTAGTTTTGAATCGACTAAACGTCGACCGTATACTGTTAGTGGCGGAGTGGGCTGTTTTTCGCCACTCATTTGTAGATCAATTCCGACATTTAGGGTTTTTCCGCCTTTTTCCTTACTCCTAAGATGATTGTCTGACGCATTTGCGCTAGAAATTCCTATACGAAGGGGTGAGGTTATAATAAATTGCTTTTTGTAATCCTTTAAATTGATACGCGCTGCTGAATTCTGTTCTTGACCTAAACTAGCTAAGTGGTACTGTAGGTCAATTCTTTGGAGTTCATTGATTAGCTCTTCGTAGGCACCCGCTAAGTCATTGAAGTTTCTGTTAAGTTTTAACTGAATTATAAACTCACTGTCTATTTTGCAGGGAGGTGGTTCAAGTTCGAGCCAAGCATTTGGACATTTTTCCATTTTTCGATATAAATCAGCTATGATTTTTGCTGCACGCATTCCACGTATTGCAATGAATGCTTGAGATATGTCCGCAAAATAATTGCTTAATATTTCAATCGCTTTGAAATAAGTTCCTGCGTGGTGTATCCCTACTAGTCGAAGCACTTCTCTGTGGTCAATATCGAGTTGCTCTTCTAATATTTCACGAAGGATGCCCGGGATCTCATCTTCGACTGTACGCGCAAAATGTTGGTTCCATTCGTTCTGGCTATAAGTTGAAAATATATGGTTGATCACCTCTTGGATTCCGTCGTTCAGAATTACGGACCGGATGAACTCTTTTTTTTGACTTTCTTCATACCCATTTTCGATCACTTTTGGTAATAATAGGTCCAGTGTTTCTTTCACCTGCAGGATTCCGTTAGCAGCTCTCAATTTACTAAGTGCTTTATCCATAGTTATTTCTTCTCCAGAAGACATATTGATTCATACAGTGAATTCCACAATTCACTGCTTATTCTGGGTTTACCATTTTTTATGCAGAGAGAACGGCACAATCCGCCTGGACGCGCATTACCTTCCAGTACTAAACACGTCGGCCGTCCACTTGAATTCACATCCACGATCAAGTCGATTCCACATAAAAAGAGGTTTTTATATATACTAGAGGCCTGTTTTGCAATAGTACAAGCTTGATCCCAAAACAACTCATCTAACTCAAGGGGTTGCCATCGTTCGCCTTGAATGTAACCAGTTTTACCTTTTAAGTCTTGTTTTGAAATTATTCTGCTGTTGTGATAAGTTGACGCAGGATTCCATTGATCACGTCCAATTTGCGCATAACCAGATTCAACTTTCAAATTGGAATTGACGCGACCGCCCACGTTTAAACGGATAACGAGCGTTTGGGGCCGATCATTGTCGCTCCTTTTAAATAAAACCGTATCTTTTCTTGCCTGTAAAATCCATTCGGTATCATTAGATTTTATTTTTGCCCAAATCCGGTGTAAATCGATTTCTGATCGAAGAAAAACTACTCCTTGTCCACCTGTTCCAGAGTTTGGCTTAAAAATTAATTCTCTTTGTTTTTCTATGAAATTTGAAACCAATTCGTTAATTTTGATTACAGTTATTGTTTCCGGTATTGGAACGGAACCAGAATCCCACAATCTGTAACTTGACATTTTATTGTCAGCTATGCGTGAATGTTTAAATGGATTAACTTGTATGCAATGCAGACGTTTGCTTAAAAACTGGTGTAATTTAATTTCATCCCGCCCTAATGATATAAATTGCACGCTATCAAGCTTCTTTGGTGTGATAAAGTCAGTTTCGATTAATCGCAGATGTTCAAAATCAACGAGAATGGCTCTAGTTACGCAGCCTTTTTCATTTATCCACGAATCTTTTAGACCTAAGAGGTTGAATCTTATGTGACCCTCTGCGGAAGAATCAGAAGCAAAAGCATCCACTACTAAAGCATAAAATTCGTTTGT
>MDTG01032779.1_pt1 | contig 18206 bp, 17 predicted proteins | sample 811421 | NCBI WGS metagenome assembly MDTG01 (sample SAMN05326645, study PRJNA326480) | marine metagenome | isolation source: seawater | place: Pacific Ocean: South East | collected 2011 | reverse complement strand
ACTTAATTTGCCCAGGTGGTGGAATTGGTAGACACAAGGGATTTAAAATCCCTCGAAGGTTAACTTCGTGCCGGTTCAAGTCCGGCTCTGGGCACCAGTCTGGTAAATAATTTTAAAGAGGGGTTACAATATAACTGAAATCAGTATCAATTATGAATAAAGAATATGATTTTGATGAAAATATAGATATTAAAGAGGTTTCTCAGATTCTTGTTAAGAATAAGTTTTTCCTTTTTAAATCTTCTTCATTCTTTTTTTTGGTTTCATTAGTACTTGCGATTTATTTACCAAATATTTATAAATCAGCAGCCCTTCTTGCACCAGTTCAAGAGGACGTGGGTGGAATGCCTAATTTGAGCCAATATAGTGGACTTGCAAACTTAGCTGGAATTTCTTTTCCTGATGAAGTAGGTGATAAATCCCTAGAAGCTATTGAACGGATTCAATCTTTTGAATTTTTTTCAACTTATTTTTTAAAAAATATTTCTATTGAGAATCTAATGGCAGCCAAGAGATGGGATTTTAAAACTAATACACTCTCATATAAAACAAGTGATTTTGATCCCCTTACAAAGAAATGGGTTAGGGATGTAAAACCTCCTAAGTCTCAAATACCCTCTGCACAAGAGGCATATGAAGAATATCTAGATATTCTTGCAATATCGCAGGATAGTGAAACAGGCTTTGTTTCAATCTCCATTGAACATTTTTCACCTTATATTGCAAAAGAGTGGCTTGATAAGATAATTTTTTATATTGACGAATCTATGCGCTTAGAGGACAAGCAAAAGGCAATAAGGTCCATTGATTTCTTAAACAATAGAATGCTGGATACGAACTATGCTGAAATCAAGGAAGCTCTTTCAGAGCTTCTTCAAAGTCAGACTCAGGTCTTAATGCTTACTGAGATTAATGATGACTATATTTTTAAAGCAATCGATTCACCAATTGCGCCCGAAGAAGAATCTAGACCAAACCGAATATTGATAATTATGATTGGAGTGTTCTTTGGTTTATTTTTATCAAGTTTTTCTGTGTTGGCAAAATATTATTTAAATAAAGAATCATAAAAAAGGTTTACATGAAAGCATTTATATTAGCAGGTAGTTATAGGGACTATTCTATAAAGGAATACTTAGCAAATTACTTTTTATATATGTCAGATATTTCATGTAATATCCATAGCAATGAAATGATTGAACTCAATGAGAGAGCTAAGCCGTACAAAGCAATATTAGCTGATACTGGAAATAGTTCAATGACTGGCTGGAAACCTGAAGTTTTAAAAAAACATGGAATACGGGAGATGATTTCTTGGCTTCAGAAAATCTAATTTTATACGTCAAGTTTTTAGTTTTCTTAATTTACTCATCAGCAGTTCTTCTAGACTTCTTTTCTCAACAGAAACAGTTTCAAGATTTATTTATTACTCAGAAGATTGCAACGGCATATGTAATTAGAAATAAACTTGCCTTAATATCAAGGGGCTTTTCGTTTGCAATTGCTCCTGCCCTTGGTTATCTTGCATTAAATATAAGTTATCAAGAAATATTTGAGCTTTTTTTTATATGCAGCCTTTTCGCTTTTGTATTTATTCTTGTATCTTATTTAATCTTTATTAGCAAATATAAGATTTATAAAAATAAATCTTTTGAGAAAAAGAAAGTTATTTTTGCTGAAAGATTTATGGGATATTTAGCATTTGGTGTTGCCATAAACGCACCTTTTGTTTTAAATATTCTAGCAGCTGCTTATTCTAGTATGGGTCTCTGGCTAGTCCAAATGGCCCCAATTATTACTGCACTTTCAACTGCATATATAGTATTTTTTTATGATACAAGACTTGCTTTATTAATTGATTCAGGTGATTTCGACTATCAACATGCAATTAAATTCTTAGATGAAAGACTTATAGGAAGGTTAATTGCATTTATAACAGTTGGAGTTATATATTTTTATATAGTTTAGGAGAGCAAAAGTTTCTATAAATTTATTTGGTTTAGGTTTATTGAGCATAATCTTTTTTATAGGATTTTTTAGAAAGGATCTTGTATTGATGCCATTAAGCTTTTCTGCAGGATTTTATGATTTAAAAGTATTTTATATAGGCGAGACAGGACTATCTCTTTTCACTATTTTTGCTCTAATTTCCACACCGATCATTCTTCTAAATAAGTTCTTATCTAGGTCTAGACATGTCCAAAAAAGATTAAATATTATTTTATTAATTTTTATTTTATACCTCATTGTTTCGAAATTTTTTCCTTTTTTTGCAGGCCCAGTCATGGTCCTACCTTATACCAGTGAATATCTTGATCTTTCATATGAACCCCTAAAAGAGGGTATATTTGGGATAAGAAACCTTTTTTTTCCAGTTTTGTATGGATTGACTGCAATCGCTATATCAATCCAAGTAAAAACATATCGACAGCTGCTTTACTGCACTAATTCCTTTATTTGGGGAGTATTGATAATTGGAATTACAGGACTACTTTTCCAAATATTAACATTAATAGATTATGAGATGTCCATAAATCTTATTGCTTTTTTGGCCTATGGGAATACCTTTACTGATGAAATTGTTGCAAGAATAGATTATCAATCTTTTTTCGGTCTCAAGAGGATGTATACATTTGCAGGAGAGCCTGGATTCAGTGCAAATCTGTTCGTATTTGGGCTGGGTATCGTTCTTGTTATCAAAAACATAGGTGAAAAGCATTCAAAAAATTTTTTATATAATTCAAATATTCCATCCTTATTCCTTTTTATTGTTTCAATTATGACGCTCTCAACAACAGGGATTCTTGGAATATTAATTACAATCTTAATAATTGTTTTTTGGGCATCTGCAAATAAATTTAAGTCTCTCCTAACTATTTTATTCTTTTTAACTTTAATTCTATTAGCTTTAGCAATTTTTGATGACTTAAGAGATTACTTTATACAAAATCATTTATTAAAACTTATTGGTGGAGCAGGTTCAGGAGCAATAAGATTTATAAATTTTCAGCATTCTATTGATTTATTTATGACAAATCCTCTAATAGGAATTGGGTATGGCGGACATCGGTCAACAACACTAATTTCTTCTTTACTAGTCAATTTAGGCTTAATTGGGACTTTTATATTCTTCTTTATGATTTTTAATATCATTTTTAAAAATAAAAATGTTATTTTAAACAAAAGTCTACCAATGGGTTTGTCGACTGCATTATTGGTATGGACCATACTCTCTCCGATTTCACAAACAGGGGTAGCACTTTTATTCCCATGGTTATGGCTAGTAATTGGACTTTTAATGTCATATCCTTCAAGGAATTAATCATATTTAGTATTAGAAATGGCAAAAAATCCACTGTTAGTAAAAATCAAAAATCTTCCTTATAAGGTTTATGGGAATATTAGATCAGTTAATAATGACGACCCCTCGTGCTTTGTTAATTCTTTCCCAAAGAGTGGCACACATTTACTTTCTCAGGTTTTTGATGAATCAAAAATCGTTAATGACTATGGAAGATTTATTACCATGGCATCTTCAATTAGATTTAAAAAGAAAACAAATATTTCTGTTTTAAAGGAAATCTCTAGAATAAGACCAGGTGAATTAACAAAAGGACATATTTTTCATGATGTGTCTTTTTCAGATGAATTATCAAAAAGAAGAATACCTACTTTCTTTATCTACAGAGATATTAGATCAGTTATTGTTTCTGAAATGTATTATTTTTCTCAGATAAATAAATTTCATCGACTTTCAAAATATTTCCCAAAAGGATTATCAAAAGATGAGTTGCTTTCAATAACAATTGAAGGATTGCCAAATGGCGGTCCAACAGGACTTTATACAAATATTTATGAAAGATTTAAACCTTTTTATCCATGGATAGGCGATAAAGAGTCATTAGCAATTAAATTTGAATCACTTAAAGATAAGCCTGAAGAAACAATAACTTCAATATGGAGGCATTTTAGGGAAAAAACTAATCTTGATTTAAATATTAAGGAGTTAGTCCATAAATCAATTCTCTCAATAAGTCCAAAAAGATCACATACCTTTAGATCAGGAAGTACAGATAGTTGGAAAAAAGAATTTAGTAGCAAAAACATGAAGAAGTTTAAAGATGTATTTGAAGAAGTAAATCAAGACATGGGATATTTTTAAGAATTAGCATGTGCATAATTTGTATTTATCTTATAAATTAGCTTATGTTAGTTCGTATCAAAGTTTAGGCATTTGATAAAGAAAGTTACCTTGAAGCTTGTTTTAGATTAGCCTGTATCGTACCTATAAAGATATTACTGTTTATTAATTAAAAAATAAATGTTTTTAATTACTTTGATATAATCTAGATTTAAAAAAAAGCTTATATTATGAAAAAGGCATTAATTACTGGCATTACTGGTCAAGATGGCTCTTACCTAGCAGAACTGCTTCTAGAAAAAGGGTATCAAGTTCATGGCATTAAGCGTCGAAGTTCGTCTTTCAATACTCAAAGAATTGATCATATATACCAAGATCCTCATATTGAGAACAAAAATTTTATTCTTCACTATGGCGATTTAACAGATAGTTCAAACTTAACACGTATCCTCAAAGAGGTTGAACCTGATGAGGTATATAATTTAGGTGCTCAAAGCCATGTTTCTGTTAGTTTTGAATCTCCAGAATATACCGCTGATGTTGATGCTCTTGGAACTTTAAGATTGTTGGAAGCAATTCGCCTTTTGGGCATGGAGAAGAAAGTAAAATTTTATCAGGCATCAACCTCTGAACTTTATGGAGAAGTTCAAGAAATACCTCAAAAAGAGACAACACCATTTTACCCTCGCTCACCTTATGCAGTTGCAAAAATGTATTCCTATTGGATTGTTGTCAACTATAGAGAATCCTATGGTCTATATGCTTGCAATGGCATTTTATTTAACCATGAGTCTCCAAGACGCGGTGAAACTTTTGTAACCAGAAAAATAACTAGAGGCTTAGCAAATATTGCTCAAGGTCTTGAGGAGTGCTTACACATGGGGAACATAAACGCTCTTCGTGATTGGGGTCATGCAAAAGACTATGTTCTCATGCAGTGGATGATGCTACAACAAGAGCAAGCAGAAGATTTTGTAATTGCAACAGGAGTACAATATTCTGTAAAACAGTTCATTGAATGGTCTGCTAAAGAGCTAGGAATTAACCTAAGATTTGAAGGTTCTGGCATAGATGAGATTGGTGTTGTTGAATCAATTGAAGGTGATGATGCACCCGGTTTAAATATCGGTGATGTAATTATAAGAATTGATCCTCGATATTTTCGCCCTGCAGAGGTAGAAACCCTATTGGGTGATCCGACTAAAGCTAGAGAGAAACTTGGATGGTCTCCAACTGTTTCAGTCCAAGAGATGTGCTCTGAAATGGTTATTGAAGATTTAAAAGTTGCAAAAAGACATGCATTTTTAAAAACCAATGGTTATGATTTACCTGTATCAACCGAAAATTAATATTACATAAGCTATGAATATTTTTATAGCAGGTCATCAGGGTATGGTTGGTAGCGCTATCGAAAGAGCATTATCACTTGATTCTAAAAATAATATTATTACCTCCACACGCTCAACTCTAGATTTAATCAACCAAGATTCAGTGCAGACATTTTTTAAGAAAAACCATATTGATCAAGTTTATCTTGCAGCAGCAAAAGTTGGAGGCATTCATGCCAACAATCAATATCCCGCAGAATTTATTTATGAAAATCTAATGATCCAATCAAATATAATACATGCCGCGCATTTATCAAATGTAAAGCAGTTATTATTTTTAGGCTCTTCGTGTATCTATCCAAAATTTGCTAAACAACCAATTAAAGAAGATTCACTATTAACAGATATTCTCGAATCAACAAATGAGCCGTATGCGATTTCAAAGATTGCGGGTATTAAAATGTGCGAAAGTTACAATCGTCAATATGGCAGAAACTACAGAAGTGTGATGCCAACAAACTTATATGGTCCAAATGATAACTTCCACCCTAAAAATAGTCATGTGATTCCTGCAATGATTGCACGTTTTCATAATGCTGTACAAAATAATGATAACGAAGTAGTTATCTGGGGTTCAGGCACCCCAAAGCGCGAGTTTCTTCATGTTGATGACATGGCAGCTGCGTCCATTTATATAATGAATCTTGACAGTGAAATATATTCCTTACATACAAAACCGTTACTATCTCATATTAATGTAGGAACTGGCATTGACTGCACAATTAGTGAGCTTGCACAGATAATTGCTGACATGACAGGATTTTCGGGAAAGCTAATTTTTGATGATTCTAAACCCGATGGAGCACCAAGAAAATTAATGGATGTTTCTAAGCTAAGAGACTTAGGATGGAAGCACACGATAAATCTAAAGGATGGTTTGGCTGAAACCTATACTTGGTACAAAAACAATATTGAAGTAGCTAGATCCAAATAGCACAAATGAAAAAAGTCTTAATTGTAAGCCCATTCTTTTTCCCAGAGATAATTTCTACTGGAAAATACAACACAGATTTAGCTTTACAGTTATATGAACAAAATCTTGAAGTTGAAGTTATATGTTCTCATCCTTTATACCCAGATTGGAAGCCCCAGCATAGTAATGAAATACTTGAAGGCATTAATATAAAACGTGGTGGCAGTTGGGTTAAGTATCCTAAGAACCCTATTTTAAGAAGGCTGGTATTAGAATTGTGGTTCTTATTTTTTACAGCTACAAATATTAAAAAGCTTCGACTGAGTGATGCAGTCATTTTAATTCTTCCCCCATCATGTTTTGTGCTGACAACTTTTTTAGTAAGTTCATCTATAAAAATAATTGGCATAGTTCATGATCTTCAAGCAATTCACCTTAAGCCAAAAGGAAATAAGTTAAAAAAGTTATTACTTGGGCTTATAAAACTTGTTGAAAGAGCAGCATTAAATAAATGCAATAAATTAATTTATCTTTCAAGAGAAATGAGAGATGAAGCTACATTTGAATACAAACTCGATGAAACTAAATCCGAAATTATATATCCTTTCATAACTGTTAATGATTTTAATTGCAGGGGTAGACTAGACGAATACTTTGATAGCAAATATTTTAATTTGGTTTATTCAGGTGCATTAGGAGAAAAGCAAAATCCTAGGGAAATATATGATATTGCCATTAAACTTGTGGATTTAAATCCTAATGTAAGGTTTATTTTCTTTTCACGTGGCCCCGATTTTGAAAAGTTAAAAAAATTGAATATCAGCAATCAAATTATTTTTAATGATCTTGTTAAGCCTGAAAGCTTGGGCGAGCTTTTAATCAAATCAGATATTCAGATAGTTCCTCAGGCACCTGGAACCTCAAAGGGTTCTCTTCCCTCAAAAGTCCCAAATATCTTATCATCTGGTTCAATGATATATGCAATTACTGATAAGAATTCAGAATTGCAAGAGTTACTGTCTGAGCAGGAAGGTTGTACTATTTCTACTACTTGGGATGTAAAGAAAAATGTTAACAAGTTGAATTCTTTAGCAAAGAAAGGACCTATAAAGTATGATCGAGTGCGTAATCTTGGTTTATACAAAAGAGATTTTTTAGCCAAAGTAATTAGAAATATGGTCCTTGAAAGCTAAATCAATAGCATTGCAATTAAGTTTGGTTACACATAAAATCTTCCTAATTTAACAATACTATCTATGAAATTTCTAATAATTACATAATAGACTTTTAATAAAAGTATAAAATTAACTTTTAAAACTTAAAAAAATGAAAACTTCAGTAATATTTGGTGGTACAGGCTTTATTGGAGTCTTTTTCGCCCGCCATCTAATTGAAGATCATGGATACAAAAGAGTATATCTTTTTGACTTAGAGTCAATAAGCACTAAAGAATTTGAGTTTCGTAAAAATATGGTAAATGATTACCCACAAATTAAAACAATAATCGGCGATGTTAAAAAAAATATTAATTGGATGCCGTCTGAATCAATTGATCTAATTGCTAATTTTGCAGCAGTTCATCGCGAACCAGGTCATGATGATCATGAATATTATGAATGTAATCTGCCTGGTGCAGAAAATGTTTGTGATTGGGCTGACCGCATTGACTGTAATAAGATAATCTTTTCCAGCTCCATTGCACCCTATGGTCCAAGCGAAGAAGTAAAGGATGAGCTTACAACCCCAACACCTTCAACCGCCTATGGTAGCTCAAAACTAGCAGCTGAAAAAATACATCAAATATGGCAGTCAAAAAAAGAGCAACGTCATCTTGTCATAGTTAGGCCAGGTGTTGTATTCGGGCCTGGTGAAGGTGGTAATGTTTCCCGTCTTATAAAAGCTGTTCGAAAACGTTATTTTTTCTACATGGGAAACCGTAATACACGAAAGTCAGGTATCTATGTCAAAGAGCTATGCAGAGCAATGATGTGGATTTTGAATACTCAAGCAAAAGATGATGGTGTTTCGTTATTTAATATATCTATGAACCCTGGACCATCAATTGAAGATTATGTAAATTCTGCTGCTCGAACAGCTAAAATGAAGATTTGGATACCAAATGTACCTAGCGCATTATTATTTTTTATTGCCTATTTTATTGACATCATTGCTAAGCCGTTAAGAATTAAGCATCCTTTTAGCCCGGTTAGAATAAGAAAATTAATGCGCTCAAATAATATTCTGCCGACTCGCTTAGTTGAAAATGGCTATGAATATAAATATAGCTTGGATGATGCATTTCTGGACTGGAAAAAAGATTGCCCAGAGGAGTGGAATTAATTTTTATATAACATTTTAATACAATGATCGAATTTAAAAATTTAAATCAAGAAATACCTTATTTACACTTTAAGAAAAAATATGATGACGCTCTAAATAATGGCCAAAAGAGTATTGAAGCCATTTCAATTTCATCTTACAACAAGGAAATGAATGAGGTAGATTCAAGGTATGTAAATCTAAAATTTATCAAAAATGATGAGTTCATTTTTTTTAGTAATTATGACTCTCCAAAAGCAGCTTCCTTTAGCTCCCATAAACAAATAGCTGCTCTGATATATTGGTCTAGTATTAATGTTCAGATCAGAATGAGGGCTAAAATAACAAAAACTTCTAATGAATTTAATCAAGAATATTTTTCTGGAAGGTCAGAGAAAAAAAATGCATTAGCTATTTCATCAAATCAATCAAAACAAGTAAGTTCTTATGACGTGGTAAAAGAATCTTTTTATAAATCCTTAAATAATGATAATTTAAAACATTGCCCAGACTATTGGGGCGGATATAGATTTGTTCCATACTATTTTGAATTCTGGGAGGGGGAAGAATTTAGGTTGAATAAGCGGGAAGTTTTTCAAAAAAAACAAAATAATTGGATCTCTTATTTACTACAACCTTAAGCAAGATATTATTGCTAAATATGATAATTAGTATAAAATAATTTTTTTCATGTCAAATTACCAAACACATTAACAGATATTGTATTTACTTCCTGTTCTTTACGAGTTAGTCAAAATTTTTCAATAGGTGCCATCATAGTCAAACATCATAAAAAAAATACTGTCCCTATTAACGAAAAAATTACATCTAAAGAGGTAATGCTTATAGATCAAAGGGGAGACAAGCAGGGCATTGTTCCAATTGATTTTGCTCTTAATTCCGCCAGAGATATGGCTCTAGATTTGGTCCAAGTATCCCCATCAAGCTCAAATCCAGTTGTATGCAAGCTCATGGATTATGGAAAGCATCTTTTTGCAAAGAAAAAAAACAACTCATCTTCTAAAGGAAAAGGAAGGAAAAAAACAATTAAGGAAATAAAGTTTAGACCCTCTACTGATATCGGAGATTACAATATAAAGTTAAACAAGATAAAAAGCTTTATTCTTGAAGGAGATAAGACTAAAATAAGTGTCCGATTTAGGGGTAGAGAAATCTTAAATAGTGATTTGGGCTTAGAGCTTTTAAATAAAATAAAGCAAGAACTTACGGATATCGCCCAAGTGGACCAGGAGGCATCTTTAGAGGGAAGGCAGCTTCTTATGATTCTTTCACCACTAAAAAGAAATTAATATTTTATAAATAAAGATATGGGATATAAGTTAAAAAAACATTCTGGTGCTTCTAAACGTTTTAAAAAAACAAGCACATCTATTAAATCCAGAAGCTCTGGAAGAAATCATATTCTTTCAAAACAATCAACAAAAAGAAAAAGACATAACAGGGGACTAAATAAGTTATCAGGAACTACTTTAAAAGTGGCTGGTAAATTAATTGATTAAAGATGCCAAGAGTAACAAAAGCTAATACTGCTAAAGCAAGACACAAAAAAATTTTAAAAGCAACGAAAGGACACTATGGAGCTAGGAGTAGGCTTTTTAAAACCGCCAAGCAATCGAATATCAAATCATTACAATATGCTTTTAGAGATAGAAAAAATAAAAAAAGAAACTTTAGGTCTTTGTGGATCACTCGGATAAATGCTGGGTTACAATCACATGGAGTAACTTACTCTAAATTTATAAATGGGTTAAAAATAAATAACATAATTTTGAACAGAAAAATTCTTTCAGATATTTCAGTAAATGATCCTTCAGCTTTTGAAAAGGTTATCAAAACTTCAATAAAGTAAAATAAATGTCTTCTATGGACAAAATAAAACCACCGTCTTTTGATAAAGAATTTGGTGCCTACCATCCTATAAATCAAACAAAAGAATTCCTTCTTAAAATTTTAACCGAAATAGGTTTTCAATTAGTTGATGGGCCTGAAATTGAGTCAGAGGAATTTAACTTTGATATGTTAAATATTAAGAAATCACATCCAGCGAGACAGATGCATGATACCTTTTATGTCGAAAAAAAAGATTTTGTCTTACGTACTCATACATCTCCAGTGCAGATAAGGAGTATGTTAGAAAAAAAACCACCATTTGCATTTACATCAGCTGGTAAAGTTTTCAGAAAAGATGATGATGCAACTCATTTACCAATGTTTCACCAGATTGAGGGGATCTATGTCGATGAAAATGTTACGTTTTCTAACTTGAAACATCTAATAGGAAATATTGTTTATGAAATTTTTGATAAAAAGGTAGAAATCAGATTTAGACCCTCTTATTTTCCGTTTACTGAACCATCTGCAGAGGTTGACATCCTCTCAGATAATGGAAAATGGTTAGAAATTTTAGGATGCGGAATAGTTAATCCCATAGTTTTGGATAACTGTAAGATTAATTCAAGAAAATTTAGTGGTTTGGCCTTTGGTCTTGGCGTAGAGAGAATTGCAATGTTGAAATATGGTGTCAACGACATAAGAAATTTTTATAAATCCAATTTGGATTTCTTAAATCAGTTTAAATGAAAATTATCTTCAAAGATTTGGTTAATCTTTTCGAAAAAAAACCTTCAATTGAAGAGGTTTCAACAAAGCTTTTTCAACTAGGTCACGAGCATGAGATTGAAAATGATGTTTTTTTGATGGAGCTAACTCCAAACAGGGGTGATTGCTTTTCTCTCTTTGGACTGGCGAGAGATTTAGCTACTTTTTATGGACCAATTAAAGATATACCTATTTATGAAAAAGAAATAGATGAGCTAACTTTAAACTTTATGAATCTATGTAAAAGTGCTTGTCCAAGGATTTCTTTCTTAGAGATAGAAATAGCAAATAAAGTTAATACATACAAACCCTACTTAGAAGATTATTTTGCAAAAATGAAGATAAATAAAACTAATTTTTTTACCGATGTTTCAAATTATCTTTCATATGAACTCGGACAGCCAACCCATTGTTTTGATAGAAAAAAAATTAATGGTGATTTGATATTCCAAGAAATTAATCATAAATCCTTATTCAAAACCTTACTGGGCAGTGAAGTAACTTTAGAGGGAAATAATTGTGTCTTTACTGTTAATGATGAGATTTTGAGTTTGGCAGGATTAATGGGAGGTATTTCAACGGCATGCTCAGCAACAACAAGAAAAGTTCTTGTGGAATGCGCTTTTTTTGAACCTGAATCTATTATTGGTAAAAGTCAAAAGTATAATTTAGTTTCTGATGCTGCTTACAAATTTGAGAGAGGAGTTGACATACTCTCTCAAGAAAAAACATTAAGGCGATTTATTAAAATAGTATCTGATCATACGGAGATTATCTCTGTTAAATATAAAACTTTTAAAGACAAAGAGTTAATAAGAAAAAGTTTAGAAGTTGATATTGATAAAATTAACAACATCCTTGGTACTGAGTTAGCTAAGAACAGGTATTTAAAATTGCTTGAATCAATAGGGTTTGAGATTAGTAATAAAATTTTGGTGCCATCCTATAGACATGATATAAGATCACAAAATGATCTTGCTGAGGAGGTAGCAAGGCTTTTTGGCTATAATAATATCCCAAGTAAACCAATTAATATTTCTAAAGAGAGAAATTTACTTGAAAATAATAATATCAATTATGTAAGAGATTATTTAATTAGTTCCGGATTTAATGAGATAATTAATTTTCCTTTTACTAAGAATCAAACCAAAGATTCATTAAAAATTGATAACCCTCTTGATTCTAATAAAGATAATTTAAGGGTAACACTTAAAGAATCTCTTATTGATAACCTTCTTTACAACGAAAGAAGACAAAAGGATTCTGTAAAATTATTTGAGATATCAAATACATATAAAAGGAGCAAAGATAATCCTTTTCCTACTGAATACTATAAATTAGGTGTAATTGTAAGCGGAAGAGTTGGACAAAACTATATCGATTTTCAAAAAAAAATTGATGCAAAATTTATAAGAAATGTATTAAATGAATTTATAGAAATTGATGCTAATATTGAAGAAATATGCAGAGAAGACCTAGATACTAAAAACAAATCCAAAATTTTTTACTTCGAAATAAATCTAGATGAAATAAAGATTAAAAATAACAATATTCACAAAAACAAAAGGTTTAATTTCATTAAATATCAAAAAATTTCTGATTTTCCATCAAGCACAAGAGACTTCTCTTTTCTAATTTCAGATTTATCAAAGTTCGAGATTTTTATGAATTCCATTGAGAAAATAAGTGACAAAAATGTAAAAGATTCATTCATTTTCGATTTTTATAAAAATGAAGCTCTAAATCAGGTTAAGGTTGGCGTTAGAATAATTTTTCAATCAAACAAGAAAACTTTATCCGAAAGTGAGATTTTTCAAAGTACAGAAAATATAATCAAACCAATTATCGAAATTGAAGGAGTATCTATTCCTGGCTTGGAGTATAATGAGGGCATATCATGAAAAGTATGAGCAAAAATATATCCAGACTCGCAAATTCCTTTTTACCCCTTGTCATAATTACTTTATCAACCTCTTCATTTGGTCAACAAATTGATCCCTCCATAATAAGCCAGCTTTCACCTGATCAAATTAAAATGGTAAGAGATGCATATGCTTCTCAAAATTCAACAGATATCACTATTGAAGACATGCCATTAATAGATGAAACACTCGAGCCTATAGAGCCTAAAGATGATGTAAACAGATCAGAGGGTAAATATGGATATGATTTTTTTACCACAATGGCAACCTCAACAAGTGCTGTTGGTGATCTTCCTCTGCCAAATGACTACAAAATATCTTTTAGAGATCAATTAACTATAATCCTCTCTGGCTCTAAAGATAGCATTTTTGATTTAAGTGTTAAGCTAGACGGTACAATATTGTTTCCTGAATTAGGTTCAATTTATGTAGTTGATAAAACCCTGGGCGAAGTTAAATCTATTTTAGCTACACTTATTGATAACTCTTATATTGGGGTACAAATTGATGTTTCTTTAAAAAATCTAAGCGCTAAAAAGATAACAATTGTTGGAGCAGTAAACACTCCTGGAACATACTTGGTAAATCCTTTCAGCACAATAACGAGCGCCCTTGCATACTCTGGTGGGATATCAAAGATTGGAACCTTAAGAAACATTAAGTTAATTAGAAAGGATGGCACTATATTTTTGTTTGATCTTTATGATTTATTGATTAAAGGTGATAGATCAAAAGATATTACAATTGAGGCAGGCGATACAATATTAATAGGGCCCGCAGAACAGTTTGTAACCCTTATGGGAGAGGTCAGAAGACCTGCTATATATGAAGTACTAGCAACAGAAACTATAGAAGATTTAGTTGTTTTTGGTCTTGGATTTACTGAAATTGCGAATACATCAAACTTATCTATAAAAGTCTTAGACTTGCAATCAACTTCAATCCTTCAGAAAACAACAAATAACCTTAAAGAAAGTCTTAAAGATGTTATAAATCTTACTGTTTATAACTTTGGAAATGAAGAAATAACCTCGATTCAAGTTCTTGGTGCCGTTGAGGAACCAGGTTTTTATGAGCTTTCTGAAAATAATACCCTAGGTCAGTTAATAGGAAATATTGAATTCAATACAGTTTATCCATGGCTAGCAGTATTAGAGCAATTTGATAAAGATAAAAATATTAAATCATCAATATTATTTAATCTAGATGACAAAAGTACTTATAAATCTATAAACTTACTTCCAAATTCCAAAGTAACTTTTTTAAAACTCAATGACAGAAATCCCAGCTTTATTGAGCTTGACGGACTTCAGAATGCTACACAAAAAAAAATAAATGAATATTCACTAAGATTAAATCACAAAGGAAATACTTATAATATGCCAGTATATGGAAAGTTTGAAACTCAATCTTTCATAGATTTACTTGGGCTTGATATGAGTGACATAGATGATCAAGCAATCTATGTAAGCCCCCTAGAGAATAAAATAGAAAAACTAAGTTATGAGTTAATGGAATATACTTCGAAAAAATATAATACGATAACTTTTAAGTCCCCGGTAAATGACTTAGTATCAGTTAAGATAGATGGTGCTGTCTTATATCCAGGCACATATACACTTAATTCTGACGCAACACTTCAAGATCTTTATAATCTTGCTGGAGAATTTAAAAATAATGCTTTTTTTAAAGGAATAATATATATAAAACAAAATCAAAAAGCGCTTCAAAAAAATGCATTACTGAAAGCTCAAGAAACCTTTAATGAATCAATATTAGTAAATTCTCAAAAGCTTGAGAATGAATTTGATCCAAACTTTTTAATTTCATTGATTCCTGACATAAAAGAGGAGTTTTTAGGAAGAGTCTCAGGATCATTTAGCCCAAATTCACAAGGTTCGCTCTCAACAACTTTAAACAATGGAGATTCAATTTTTGTTCCTGTTATTCCGAACTCGGTTTCTGTATTTGGAGAGGTCCTAAATCCTTCAGCTATGAATTTTAAAAAAAATATGAAAGCACAAGATGCAATTGATCTAGCTGGTGGCTATAAGGAATTTGCTGATAAGAAAAACATATATGTCATAAAAGCAGATGGCACTTCCTCTAGAGTGAGTCGAAATATATTCATAAATAATATTGTTCTTGAGCCAGGAGATACAATTATTGTTCCAAGACAAATTTTTATTAATTCACCACTTATGGAAGCAATTACTCCGGTAACTCAAATTTTATCTAATTTAGCTTTTTCTGCTGCTGCGATTGAAAATCTATCAAATAACTAAGAGAGAAGGTCTGTGCAGTTCTTAAGATTTTTTTTTATTACCTTTCTATTTTTTAATATTAATAAAGTATTCACTGATAGTTTTTCTTATAATTCTTTCAATAATCACGGAAATGTTGGACTTATTAATATGCCAACAGCTAGATTCTTCAACAGCTCAGTCCATGGTATTACCATTTATGATGGAACTCCTGATCAAAAGATAACTTTTACTTCAAATCCATATGACTGGCTGGAGGCATCTTTTTTTTATACAAATATCCAAGGAAAGCCCTATCCTGGATCTGGCTTTAATCAAGACTATAAGGACAAAGGATTTAATTTTAAAGTTAGATTAAAAGAAGAAGGTGTATTGCCTGCAGTTGCAGTTGGTATTAATGATATTGCTGGAACCGGTCTTTATGGATCAGAGTACATTGTAGCTAGTTATGGGATTGGTAATTTTGATATGCATTTTGGTATTGGTTGGGGTGCTTATGATGGTTCTAAATATCAATTTAAGAATCCATTAGGATATTTAGATAATCGATTTAAGAATAGGGCACAAGTTGAAGATGGTTTAAGTGATACCGGATCATTTCAGCCGGGTAGATATTTTTCTAGTGAAACTTCTTCGCCTTTCTTCGGAATCTCATATCTTCTTAATGAAAATACCTTATTAAAATTTGAACATGATACGACCTTTACTGGAGGAGAAATTGAATATAAAACTCCAAAAGATCAATATTCAATTGGTTTAGACTTTATTTCAAACAAAAATTTTAATTTAGGCTTATCCTTTGAGAGAGGCAATACTGTATCATTTAGATTTTCTTATAAAAATAACCCCTCTTCATCTCTAAAAAAATACACTTATCAGCCTGCAAAGATAAACGAGAGTGCTGATGATTATAAAAAATTAATTAAAAATCTTGAAAAAAATGGGATCGGGGTTAATAGAATTATAGAAACTTCAGAATCTTTGGGACTGGAGCTTACACAATCAATTCATCCCAATCTAGATGTAATAGAAGAAATAATCTTTGCAGCATCTTCTGATTCCGGCATTAATAAAGAGATTAAAACAGAACTTAAGATTGCAGATTTACAAGTAATTTCTGAAATCGATGAAAGTTTTAGTAATAAATCGAGACTAATATATGAGAGAGAAAAAACTTCAAAGGTAACATCTACTAATAATTTTGTTTTTAGACCTTTCTTGGCTTCAAGAGAGGAGTTTTTTAAGGGCGCAATTCTCTTTGAAAATAATTTTGAGTATGTAATTAAAGATAATCTCTTTTTTTCAAGCAATCTCAAGTATTCTATTGCAGATAATTTCGACGATTTGCGTTTTCCTCCCTTAGATACTTTTCCTGCTCAGGTAAGATCGGATGTTAAGGATTATCTCAAAAGAATTGATGATGGAATAAAGATTGGTAGGGCACAATTTGACTATCATATGACTCCTAAGAAAAATAATCATTTTATGTTTTCAGCCGGAATTTTAGAAGAAATGTTTTCTGGAGTAGGTTTTGAATATCTTTTTTTTAAACCTAATGAGAATTATGCATTTGGTTTTGAAGTTTTTGATGTTAAAAAAAGAGATTATGATATGAGATTTGGAAGCTTAGATTACAGAAATACTATCGGATCACTAAATTTTTACTACAGGAATTACAATTTAATTCCATTTGATATGGAAATTTCCTATGGAGAATATCTTGCAGGTGATAAAGGTTTTACACTTCAACTTTCTAGGTCATTTGTAAATGGTGTTGAATATGGAATCTTTGCATCAAAAACTGATGTATCTTCTGAACAGTTTGGAGAGGGAGGTTTTGATAAGGGTATATTCTTTAATATTCCAATATTTGGTAATTTAATAAATTATTCTTGGAGGCCTCTCACAAAAGATCCTGGAGCAAAACTTGTTAGGAAGCATACGCTTCATGATTTATTGGTAAGATTTAGGCCAATAAATTAACTAAATATGTTTTATTACAAGACATTTAATGGCAAATGTATTGTTTTTAAATTAACTTTTATGCATAATTTACTTTTAGAGGATACATAACCTATGAGATTACTATATTCAGCTTTAGCCCTATCTTTAGTCTTATTGCCTATTCATACTTTAGCGATTACAGATGAAGATGTTGCAGAAGTTACTGAAAGGCTTGAATCTCTCTCTACAGATCAACTTGTTGAAAGAAAAGAAGAGCTTGAAGATAGTCTCGATAATGATGAACTTTCTGAGCAGGAAGTTGAGCGCTCTATTTTTGAACTCTCGCTAATCGAACAATTACTTATCCTAGCAGGAGTAATAATTGCTGATAATATCTCTGATGAAACTCGAACTCCTCCTGATACAGTCTTTCCGGTTATAACAATACTCGGTGACAATCCAACAACTGTTGAGCTGGGCTCAACATATACTGATGCTGGGGCAACTTCTGATGGTGGCGAAACCGTATCTTCATCTGGTACAGTTGATACCAGTACTGTTGGAACATATACGATCACTTATTCAGCTACTGATGCAGCTGGAAATACCTCGACAGCAACAAGAACTGTAAATGTTGTTGATACAACGGCTCCTATAGTTACGCTTAATGGTGATGCTACAGTTACTGTTGAGCTT
>MDTG01052135.1_pt1 | contig 18207 bp, 12 predicted proteins | sample 811421 | NCBI WGS metagenome assembly MDTG01 (sample SAMN05326645, study PRJNA326480) | marine metagenome | isolation source: seawater | place: Pacific Ocean: South East | collected 2011 | reverse complement strand
GCCGCCCCCGTCGCCGCCGCCTCCGTCGCCTCCGCCCTCTCCGCCGCCTCCCTCGCCACCAGCTCTTCAGCCGAGCCCGCCGCCCTCGCCTCCGCCGCCGTCGCCGCCCCCGTCGCCGCCGCCGCCCAGCCCGCCGCCGAGCACGCCAGTGCAATGCCTGTGCGAAGCGCCGCAGACGAGCACGGAGCTTGACGGCTCGCCCGAGTTTGAATGCGCCTTTGGCGTGGCCACGCTTGCAGTCGCCTTCCCGGTGGGCGTTGGTCGGAACGTCGCGTACACGTTTGACAAGATGCTTGACGACATCTTTGACGTATTGCCCGGTGTTGAAGCACAAGCAGACGGCTGCAACGTCACGCACCACGGTGGCGACGACACTAGTGCCAGCACGTGGACCGGATTTGACTTTGGCGCCAACTGTCGCAACGGGCACACGTTCACGCTGGTCTCGCGCCACAATATTGCTGGTTCGGCGATTGCCACAGTGGACGCATTCGTGCTCGCCGCGCACTGCGAGGCGCTCTCACCGCCCGCGCCGCCGCCCTCGCCGCCGCCACCGTCGCCGCCGCCGCCAGACTACCCCCTTTCAAACCTCACGCAGCCCATTGCCTCTGGCAACGTGACACACAGTGGCTATGGCTTTGAGCTCGAGCTCTTTGAAAACACCGAGACGCGCGTCTACTTTGAGCCGGGCTACGCCGTTGATCCAGGAGACCTGGTGGTCTTTGTGCCCAAGTCGTACACGGACTTGCACCCGGGTGGCGAGTGCGGCATTGCGTCGTCGCTCAGCATCTCGGGACTTGAGGACGGCGACAGCGACAAGAACAATGCCGACCACGGCGGAATCGTGCTGGTCGACGACGAAGGGCGCATGTACGTCGACGTTGTGCTGCACAATCGACAGGATGCAACCGAGACGCCACTCGACGACCCGTGGGAGGAGCTCACGCCCAGCGCCACCTACACGCTCTGTCTGCGCAAGAAGCCGCCTTGGGCGCGGCGAAGCTTGGCGGTGGACGAGACGGAGCACTTCCCGGAAGCGATGGTGCTCTTCAAGCGCGAGCTGCAGGACAATTGGTGGGACCAGCCCGCCGATCCAAACGAGTGGATCTACTTGGGCGGCGACTGGATTCACGTCATCGACATTATCGACCCACCGGGCGCACCGCCTTCGCCGCCACCGTCGCCGCCGCCGCCCAGTCCGCCGCCGTCGCCGCCGTCGCCGCCGCCCAGCCCGCCTCCGCCCTCGCCGCCGCCCTCGCCGCCACCGATCAGTCCACCCTATCCGCCATCAAACGCACCGATGCCGCCGCCGCCGTCGCCACCGCCCAGCCCGCCGCCGCCCAGCCCACCGGAGCCGTCACCTCCGCCGATGCCGCCGTCGTCGCCACACTCGCCACCCTCGCAGCCGCCTCCCTCTGCGCCGCCCAGCCCACCTTCGCCGCCGTCGCCGCCGCCAATGCCGCCAACGCCGCCGCACGCACCACCCTCGCCCAGCCCGCCGCCGTTCCCACCAACACCGCCGTCGCACCCACCCTCCCCGCCCATGGCACCGCTACCGCCGCACGAACCAAGCCCGCCTGGTTCGCCGCCGACCCCACCTGCGCCGCCGACGTCGCCGCCCTCACCGCCGGCCACGCCACCCCAGCCCTCGGCTCCGCCGTCTCCTCCACCAACGACGCCGCCGCCTGGCGCGCCTCCAGACCCTCCGTCGCCGCCATTCGATCCACCTTCTCCGCCACAACCTTCGGCACCACCGACGCCACCACCGTCAATACCCATGCCACAAGCACCACCGCCGTTCTCCGTTCCCGACATGGACAGTGGAATTGGCATTGGAAAGAGTGCCGTCCCGTTGATCCTTCCATGGTTCATACTGATCTGCGCATTCATTCTCGGCCTCTGCATGTGCTGCGTGGTCTGTGCCTACGGACGCCCCGTCATCGAGTACGACTGTGACGATGAGCCAGACCCGGACGTGGTGGGACAAGAATTTCACAAGGAGTGGCTGCGCGAGTGCGACAAAAAGCTGCCGCTGCGTCGGCGTGCCACTGGGCACAGCTTTGCTACCGCACCAAACGAGCAACTCGTGGGTCTGATGATGCACGAGGCACGAAAGTAGAAACAGTATGATTTCGCGTGTTTGTGTTCTTGTAGTGTGGTAAACACGTGTGACCGCGCTAAAACAATGCAGTATCAATCGGTTACTTTTACACGAGGCCACGTGCCTGGACTTGGAACGCAATGTGGGCTCCGAACGCACGCGTAACACCCGCAGTGCCGCCGAATGCGCCACGCCTCCCCAAGGCACAGCGCCTAGGCCCACTGCTACGCGTGCGTTCGGAGCCCACATTGCGTTCCAAGTCCACCATCCCCAAAAAAACACCGATACGGCGCACACTGCCTGAAGTTGAAGTGCCGCCCCCACGCGATTTGGCGTAATGGACAATGCATTGTGTCAATTAGTCGTTGCGCATGCACGCGTGTGCGGGTGGTAGACAGTCCCCGCGCGTGCTACCATCAGATGAAGCTAAGCTCATCTGTGTCATCGCAACAGCTGTTGATTAGCATGTGGCTGTGGCCAGTTTTAAACAGCATGTGCCTGTCGGCAATTTTGTGTTTTAAATACACGTTTTACGCAAACGCGCTACTTGGAACTATCTTCCTTTTGTGATGACTGTAGCGTGCACTCGTGCTCAAGCGTGCGTAACGCCACCTTGGTAATTGTGGGAAGACCAGCACAGAGAAGTCCAAAGAGCAAGCAGTATGGCACCACCGATGGAGCATCCCCGATTGTGGATCGTACAAGCGCATACGCTGCTGGATTAATGAAGACGGCGCTCAGGGTTGCGCATGCCACAGCACCCTGCAGTGCCCAGAGCGCTCCACCCACGCGCAACACGGTTTGATACCCTTTTAAATCGGCATAGGCAACCTTGTCATTTGTGACCGTGTTGGCAAGCAATGCGCACATGGGTGCGGCGAAGAAGCACCTTGTCAGCACTGAAATGCTTGTGAGGATGCCAATGAGAAGGCGGCCAACGGCTGGGAATCGTCCCTCGTCATTGGAAAGCAGTGGAGTTTCGGAAAATGCCAAGAGCACCGCTGACGCCACGTCACAGATGGACATTGGTCCACCAAGCTTTGTGAGCGGCGCTTCGTGCGCCAAGTCCCATTTGAGAACAACGTAGCGTAGTGCAAAATGTGTGGTTGATGCGCCAATGCCGATGGCCTCGAATACCACCACGTGAGTGAGCTGATCGGCGATGAGTGGTCTGACGCTGTAGGCATAGACCAGTATGCGTGATAGCAACGCTACTGCGGTGATTGACGCATCAACGACGATTTCTGATAATTGGTGTTGCATGACCCATCGCAGATTGAACGGACTCTTGGGCCGCAAGTCACGGCAGAGAATGGTGTCGAGCACGTGTACAAACATGTACCTGCTCGAGGACGCATTCTGAGTGCCGCGCACAAAAACGACGGCCGCCGTGAGCAGCATGATCACCAATCGACCAAACGCCAACCACAACCCTTCGTTGTAACTGACCAAGAAGGGGATACGTTGCAAGGCTTGGCTTTCGTCCATGTAGAGCACGCCACCGGTTGCATCCTTGCGCAAATCAAGACGCATGCGTGCGGTCGCGAGACGTCGAAACGGTACCGATGGCTCTTCCTGGCACCATGTGGGGTCTATGATGGCACAATCGAGGCGATACAAATCGTTGACGTGTGCGACGTCCGTGCGAGCCTCGGCACATGGCTTGCCTATTTCTACGACTTCTCTGCGTTTTCGCAGCACTGGATTTCCGTACTCGTACAAGAAGGTGTCGCTCAGCGACAGCCACGTAATGCGTTCGCTCGCAGCGTCGACTGGGAACAGTCTAACGCCGGAGTCAAAGAATCCAGGACCGGAACAATTGTCGACTTGGCTCGCTTGCACCACGGGCAGGTCTGGCTTGAAGTGTGCAAGCGATTCTATGTCGGCATACAACCTCCCACTCGCGTCAACGTGAACGAGAAGCTGATCGCCATAAACCGCCATTGTGGAAACCTCGTCGCTACGCGAGATTGACTCGAAGCAAAGATGAGTCGTGGTCAGCCAATACGTGGTGCCGTGCCGAAGATAAAAGCTGCCATCTAGGCCCAAGAGCGCTGCACGATTGTTGGAGCTATACTCGATGTGGTCATTGGCGTAAGTAAACATTGTGCGTACGTAGCGCTGGAGACGACTGGCGTCAAAGGTTGTAGCCACATCGGTGCAAAGTGCCTCGTAAGTGCGCGCTGGATCAAACGGGTCACAACGCATCGTGGTTGACTTGTGCATACGCTCCGAGAACACTGTCATCGTCGGTTCGGTATCAACGGTATCGTTTCGCGTTTGGTCCAAGCGCAACAACAATTTGAGGTATTGAGAAGGAGAGCCAAGTCCCACAAACACCACCGCGTAGTCAGCACGCCGTGCCACGCGTAGACAATTTATGCTGTTGTTGTCGTGCGCTAGACGTTGCTCGAGTCCCTCAAAGTCCAGGTCGTCCTTGGGGGAGACTGACAGCGTGGTCACACCTGCTACGACGATTGCGAGGACGGTGGCTGCAAACGCCAATCCGAGCGCTCGCGAGGCAGAGGTTCGTTCGGCATCGGTCTCAAGCCACGATGAGCGACCCGTTTCTGAGCCCGGTTTTTGATGTCGCTGTTCGTAGAGCGCGTTTTGTGTCGATTGTGAGCGGACCGGTTGTTCGCCAACCGGTAGCAGTACGCGGTCGTACCGATTCATGCGGAGGCTCGTGTGCTTCTTGAAAGGGTAACGAATATGATCTTATCGGATACCTAGCGCGCATCTTTGAAGACGCAAAGACCCCCATACCCACACACACCCATACTCACACCTACACCCATACTCACACCTACACCCACACACACACACACAAGGCAATCAAACGTCGTGCTCCTCCGGCGACGTGGAGCGCTTAAAGCTGACCATGCCACTGCAATGGGCGGTAGGTGCACTCATCTCGACGACGAAGCCCCTCGGAAGCTTGGGAACTACCACGGAGAACCACTCGGGAGAAATGGAGGTCCAGGGCAGTGGGGTATTTGCAAACCCGGGTTGCGGTGGCACTTGGGAACTTGGCACGAGAGCACGTGTTTGGTCCGCCGCGGGGGCAGGCGAAGAAGAACGGTAGCCATTTTGCGCGGAAATCTGGAGCGACTCTTCGTGAGCAGTCTCGATGACGGCTGTGCGTGCGGTCTCCATTCCGACGGGATGGTCCGATGTCGGCGTAGGCGACGCGGCTGAAAACGAGAGCATTGTTTGTCCATTGTTGGGCTGCGTGGTTGGGGTTTGCGACGAGGATGTCGAGAGTTCCGTGGCCTGTGCAGACTTGGAAAAGGCACCGGCGCTGCTGCGCTTTCGGTTTCCATCCTCTACGCCAGAAACGCGTTTTCCGCGACCACTGCCGCCATTGGCGGCTGCCACGCTTGCCTGTCCTTCTCGGCTTTTGTCGACAATCAGCTTCCAGAGTGAATTCTTGGCGCACTGATCTTCAATCTTGGCGATGAGCTGGTACTTGACATTGTTGTTGGTTGGGTCATACATTGTGGGCAAGCCGTGCTTGTGCTGCTTGTACATGCCCTTGACAAACTGTGCCGGAACTGGAATGGCAAAGGTCCAATCAACGGACCCAATGGCCTCATTGTACTCTGCCATGCGCTTGGCTGTGTCGGCATTGTTGTCTGGGTTGACCATTACACCCGGAAGCACGGCCTGAAGGTGGTAGATGGTCTCGCTTGCATCGACATCCGAGATGGGCACCTGTTCGTTTGTCCCAACGTCAAATATGAGGATCGTGTTAAACAGGCGGCTTGGATCTTTTAGCATGTGCTCATTGAGCCACGCTTGGCGCTGAGACTGGCTGTGTCGCGACTCGTGCAACGTGATTTCATACGGTGGCCACGTGTTTCCTTCGTCATCCTTGACAAGACCGTGAAGCAGACGACACATGGGCATCTGGGCAATGCTGTCATTCTTTTCGCCTTTGAGCATGAGCACGAGGTTACGCAGCGCCTCGTCGACAACCCCGGGAGTCTTTTCGACTACGACGTTCGTTGCAGCGGAGGTCTGCCCGCTTCCATTGGTGTGCACAGAGGCCGTTCCCATTCCAGAGGCATTCTTGCGAGCCATTTCCGCTGCCTTGGCCGCATCGAATGGTTCGCACGTATCGTCTTCGGCTGTTGCAGGTTCGGAGATGGGCACGTGTGCTGGCATCATTGCAGGGGTCGTGAGCTTGGCATCGTCTGCGTCGCTGTCCTCGTCTGCACTTGTCTGCTTTGCCGACTCCGTTGTTGGTTCTGTCGTTGGTGCCGTTACTGGTTTGTCTGTGGACGTTTCCATTAATGTGGCTTCGGTGGAAGGGGTAGCTTCCTGTCGCGTGGGGGAAGAGGACGCCGCGTGGGGTTGCTTGGGTGGTGGTGGCGGCTGCTTCTTCTTGGCCACTGCCGCTTGGAATGGATTTAGCTTGGGTCCTGTCCCTTTGGCAGCCTCTGGCTTGGAGGGTGGCTTGAAGAGTGGCTTGGCGGCTGGCTTGGTGGCTGGCTTTGGCGCCAACGACGGTTTGCCACCGCCAAGCATCTCCAATGGCATGGGTGCAGGAAGCTCCCCATCGTCATCCGACACCACCTCGTCGTCTTCGGAACAGGAAGGTGCCATGTCCTCTGTCATGACTGCAAAGATCGATTGAACTCAACCTTTTGGTGAGTGACAGCTCTACCGCGGAACAGTGCTAGGGTTAGCGACTTCCTGTGGCTGTGTTTCATGCGCAAGCGCGTTCACGTGCCGCAAGGGTGCGCAAGCGCAAGCGCAGTTTGTAACCATTATACACAAAGCAACACGGTGTGTGTCTAGATCTCGCGCGTGGTTGGAAGCGTTGCATTGCGCACAAAAGCCTGGAGTCCGAGACACACGGTGGTGTAGCTAGCACAGTGTTCCACTTTGATACGCCGCGCTATCTCTAGCAGCGGTTCGCGCTGTGCCGCATCCCAATGCGGTAGCACAATTCGCGGCTTTGCCTCTGGAGCACTGTATGGCGCCTGTGTATACGCGTTCGGACCGGCTGAGACGTTCGCGCGAGCGTCGCTCGGTTCCCGAGTCGGAGCCGACGTCAAACCTGTCAAGTGATGCCGAGAATCAGGATGGTCCCGAGTGTCCCGTATGCATGACTGCCTACAACCACAATGGTAGCGGCGTGTTTGTCTTTCCCTGTGGTCATTGTGTCTGCAATGCGTGCGATCAAAGGCTAAAAGAGCGCTCCTTTTACGCCTGTCCAACCTGTCGGGAACCGCGGGCAGGCATCTCTAGGGCACAGGTGGATGCGGCCGCCACGGCACGGGTTCGCAGGGATGAGATGCGTGATCGCGTGGCTGACGGCTTCTGGCCACAGTCCAGCGAATCCTTTGGATCCGTAGAGCACAATGGACAGCGCTACGAAATCATCTTTCTACCAGACGAGAGCGAGGGCAGGACCCCGTTTGACGTGATTCGTACCGTCGCCAACTCCGCTCCCAATATCATCTCTCCTCGAATGGTTTCGAGACGTACTGTCAACCATCGGCCAGCAGAGCAACAACCCGTAATCGATCTCACGGGAGACGATGAGGAAGGCGAGCCCGTCGAAAGGCCACAGCCAGTTCGCAGAGGAGTTGCACTGCCACCAGTGTTAGCGGAAATGATAACTGAAATGCTTCAGCCTACGCATTTGCCGCAGTGGCTACGACGGCACGACGCGCTGACGGGCATGATGGTTGCAAGTCAACCATCAGAAGTCTGATACTCAAACCACACACGCACACTCTCACACGCCAACCATGACATTGTCAAGTGTGGATTGAGTCCGCACATGCTTGGACTGCGTAGCCAACATGCGCCTGCGCACAATGTGCCACTCTTCCAGCACTTTGGCGATTTTCAACTCTCGCTCGAGGCGAATGGTGTACATCTTGTGACGAAAGGGTGCACACTTGAGCTCTAGCTCCTTGTGCGCAACACTTTCCTTGTCATCTAGCGCATTCATCTGAGTATCAAACTCCGTCACATCGTCTTTTAGTCGTTGATAGTCGACACTTTTAGATTGTTTGATGGCGTTGACTTTCGATACAAAGGTTTCCATCACTCTGCGATTCGCGACACTGCTTAGAAGCTCCATGGTGGCAACCGCGTCGCGCGACCACGCAACTAGCTCGGGCGTGATCTTGGTCAGGTCCCTGCAGCTGCCACCCCAGGTGTAGACCTCGTCGTCATCGATCTCCTCGTCTTGTATCTGTGCAGTCAGCGCCGTGTGCGGACCAAAGTCCGAGTCCTCTGGTCCAAACAACAAGGGACCTTCTCCGTCGAGCGTATACAAGACGTAGAATGGTTCCATCCGCTCCTCGACCAGTGCGCGGGCGTCGCCGACTGTGACACGCTCCTCCTCGGGAAGGGGAAGAAGACAGGGTCGAAAAAGCTCATGAGGGATCCGTACGCGGCTTGCATTCGGGTCATCCGGGAAGATCTCGTCGTCCTTGTCCGAATCATCGCCGGCATACTTGTCGAATCCTCGCAACGACCCATCTGAATTGAAGATTGCCGTCGTGTTGTACAGTTCGTTCATGTCTAATTCGTTTACGGCCAATTGGCAGAGCTTGGCATCGACAAGGGCCTGCTTCTTGTCCGCTTCCGACCGTGTGTCGCGCTTGCGCTTGCCCAATGAGGACAGCGGTGGCAACGGCGGCGGAGTGCCGTCGGGCAGCACGGCCGCCGTCTCGCAGTTGTAGAGATCCGGGAGCCAGTGCTCGTAAAGGTCGCCGTTTACGAGCACAGATGTGACGCACTCGGGTGCCAGGGAACCCGTGCGTTTGAAATGCGTGGGGATCACGTAGAGCCGTCCGCCGTCAAACAAGGGCACGTGCCCCGCCATCAGATTTGCGGCACAGGCATAGGGCACGTTGACACGCTGTGAACGTGCTTTTTCTTTGACCTTTGCTAGGCCTTCTCGGTAGCCTACATACGGGCGTTTTCGAGTCGCATCAAACTCGTCACAAGCCTCGCCGATGATCCTGTACGCATCACGAGGCGGCTCGGTTGCCAAATCACATTCTGGGATGCCACGACTGTCCAAGTGGATGTCCCGGTAGTCACTGATCGCATTGGCAACCTTGAGGATGATGTCGCGAACGCGCTCGTTCGGATGCACCAAGATCGCCTTCCAGCGTTCCTCGGCGTCATAGTCCAGCATGCGCACGTGAAACTTCATTCTTATTCTTATTCTTACTCGATTGCAAAGGCACACGCTCACACGCCTACACTCCGCAAGGATACGGACACTGCTAAACACGTGTGGTCACACACACGCGTATTCGGGTACGGGTTTTAGAGGTCGTCCTCGATGATTTGCATGCGACGCAGATTGCTTTCGGCCTCGTTGTCCGAGTCGGAGTCACTCTCCTCTTGCATGTACAGGCAACGCATCAGACGCGCACGGATCACCGGATCGAGCGGACTTGCGAGGGCCAGTGCAAATGGTGTTGGTGTAGACGACGAGGATGAGCCGGCCTGGCTAGTACGCCGACGGACAATGTCGGGACCGCGCGGAACGGTCCGGCGCGATGGCTTGGGCACGTAGGAGCGATCCTCGTCGTCGCTCGTGTCTTCGGAGTCCGATTCATGGTCGTCCTTGTTGGCGTATTGGTCGTCAATTAGACCGCCGGCAAGTTCGTCGTCGAGTTCGTCTTGGGGCTGTGTAAACGCGTGCTTGCGGCCCGACAGGTGCGTCGAGTTGAGGTTGCGGGCGTCCTCGCGCATTCGCTTCTGCGTGATCTGGGTGCAAGCGCGAGGCTTGGCCGTCACCGACGACGCAGGTCCACCGCGTAGCACAATTGCGCGTCGGCGCTTGTCCTCAGCCTCCTCGACCGGGCTCCGACGCTGGTATGGCACAAGGGCATTGGCTTCCGCCGCCCGCTGCCTGGCGCGTTCCTGCGCCTGCTCACGGAGCAGCTTTTCCTTGGCCGCCTGCAGGATGGCCAAGTTGGCGCGATCGCGAAGTCCACGCTCCGGGTCGGCCATAGTCGGCTTGGCCAGCAGCGAGGGCGCCGCCAGGTTTTCGCGATGCGTGCTTACGAGCCAACCGCCGCGCTCGGCCACATGCGCCGGCTCGTAGTACCCGAGCGCAACCGAGAGTGCCGGAACAGTCTTGCGCTTGGCATCGGCCTCTGTGCGAATCGTCTCGAGTGATTCGCCCGGCTGCGCGTCGGTCAGCTGCACCGGTATGCAGGTCACCCACGCACCCGTAATCTGGATTTCGGGCGCAAGCACGTCCTTTTCCTTGCCGTTGCGCTCAACGCAACCCGCGGCAAAGGAAACGTGAAGCTCATCCCTGCGCTCGGGCGCATCGCCGTGGATCATTCCGGATCGGAAGAAGTAGTCGCACGCAACGGACCGGCTGCGATCGCCACGCGACGCCATTGAAGTTTTGACGTCTTTGCCAAAAACAACCACGTGCTGAAAATACCGGAGGCGATCGTCAATCTCGGCGGTGTGACCCGAGAGGCGAGTGGTCAACTGAGGCAGGTCGATGATGTGACGGCGCTGCTTGGGGAAGCTAGGGATCTGCGGGTCGTCAAAATTGACCATCGAAGTGATGCAAAAGAGGCGGCCCGTTTCGGGCATGCGAACAATGTGTAGCTGCTGGGTATGCTCCCACAGTTCGTCCTCGTCATCGTCTGCCGATGGCAACTTGGTGAAGCGCTTGCCTCCAGTGTAAGAGTCAATGATACCCTCGACGGCGTGGTGTTGGTGGGCGTACATGAGGACGCCATTGAACTCGCTTGGATAGCTGATGGACGCGGCCTTGAACCGTTTGGACACGGGACGCCAGGAAAGGCTCTCACAGACGTGCGAAGAGACCGTTTGATTACCCAATGGATCGCGACGAAGTCGGTCGAGGACACATCCAAGACAGTCGTCGTCGAGAAGGTCAAAGGGGCTGGTAATGGATGACATGACTATTGGGATAGCTTCTTCTTCGGTCGCGAGTGATTCCACAAGCCGCAAGTGGGGCTTGGGGGACGAGGGCCTCCTCGGACACCGCGTCCGGATCGTGCCCAGTCGCTTGATGGGGTGTTAATTAGCGGACATTTCTAAAAGTTTGTTCCGGTTTCTAACACCTGTTCTAGTTTAGGCGTGTTCTCTTTGCTCGTGAAGCCAGCGTGCACGCCCGCGGCAAACGGATCTCCCGGCGAGATACAAAAAAGTATGCATAGTTTAAATAGTAAAACACGAGATTGCACTGAGATCCGTTTGCCGTGGGCTGCGCACAGCTCAAGCAGAGCAAAGAGAACACCTCAGTATTAGAATCAGACCAGAACAAATCGCCAACTCTTAGAAACCCGAGCACATTCCAACTAAAGTGTACGCCGTTCACGACGCGTTCACGATCTGCGACCGACGCAAAACCCAAGCACAAACGCACACTTTACGAATTCACTCACGGGGTTGCATACGCACGAGACCAACATAGGGTAGTGTTACTCGGTGACTAAGGCTGGTAGTCAGCATCCGAATCGTCATCGATTTCCTCGAGATCGGACGGCGTGGGGTCCTCTGACATCGCATCGTCGCTTGAGGAGTTGACCACCACGTGAGAGCGCATCGCCAGCGCCTGGCGCACGCGACGTTCGATGGCAGATTGCTCATCCTCGGTTGGGAAGACTATGAGAGGACGCTTCTTGCCCTTGTTGTTTCCCTTCTCCTCGTCCATGTTGTCTTCTTCGTCGTCTTCGTCGTCAGAGTCGCCGTTGCTAGACTCTTGATTAGGATTGTTCAGCGGCGGCTCCACAAAGCCTTCCACCGGAAACGAACAGGGGGGAAGTTCGTAGTCGTCCGCCAGAACTGCATCGGGAATGACCAGTGCCTCGGGCATGGGCGGGGGCTCAACGCCCTGCTGGCGTGCGATCTCGCACTCGCGCTCGTAATTTTCGTGCTCTTGTTCCTGCTTGGCAGTCTTTCTGTAGTTGCCATTCTGATCGACGGTTGCAATGTTGAGAGTGGCCGCGCATGCAGTGCGCCAAAAGTCCTCGCCGTTTTCTTCAAAGTTGGAAAAGTCGGCATCGCGCATCGCGGGTTCAAGGCGGTCGCGCTTGTCGATGTGTGCCTCGAGCTTGGCCGAGGTGAGCGAACGGCGAGGCTCAAACGTCACAATCTCGACAGGCTTGTCCTGGTTGATGCGGTGGACGCGTCCATGCGCCTGCTGCAGATCGGCGTGGTTCCACGGAATGTCGCCGACGATAAACATTGTGTCGCAGCCAGGGCAAAGCGTGGTGCCCAGGGCGCCGGCTCTGCTGACGAAAAGCACAGAGCGCGGCGACTCGGGCCCTAGAAACTCACGAATCATGCGATCCCGACGGTTGATGTCGACAGAGCCCGTGTACAGAAGCAGCTTGCCGCAGGACCCCCACACCGCGAGTTGGTTGCGCAGGAGTGTTAGCATTACGACCGACTCGCTGTAGACGACGATGCGACCATGACCTTTTTGCTGGCGATCACGAATCATACGCCAAATGAGACGCATCTGCTCCGATGGTTGCTTCAATGCCTTGCGGTAGAGCCGTTTGTTAGTTTCAAACTCTTTGGCCGATTTGGCCATGCCCAGTACACCGCTCATGCACATCTGGGTCATGGTGGTAAAACTCGCCCATAGGCACTGGTCGTCATCACGACTGCGATGCATCCCGGCTGGCACTAGCTCGACATCGGCCGCTACCTTCTTGGCAGCGAGCAGCCACGAATTGTGCTGCACCTGCTGCTCCTTGTTATACGTGCCATCCGGCTTGCGGCCAATGTAGGGGTCAAACTGCACTAGCACATGCTTCACATCCGTCATGGAAACGGTCTCGCGCCCCGCGCGATCGACCAGTTCGTCGTGGAAGCGAACAATCGTATCCCGGCGCAGCGTATGGTTGCCATGGCCGCGAACCTTCCAGTTTTTCGCATCCTGCATCCACATCAGCTCTCCGCTCACGCCCTGCACGTTGAGTGCGCGGCAGATGTTGGCCACTTGCTCAGGCTTGGACTGCACCGGCGTCGCGGTAAGCCCGACCGTGTAGACTATGTGATCGAACAGGTAGTTGAGCACCTTGCCGTGCTGCGTCTTGGGGTTGGAGTTGGTGTGCGCCTCGTCGCGAAAGCCGGCGCACCACGCGGGGCACATTGCACCCTCGTACTTGGAAAATGGGTTGGCTTCGTTAAACCCGACGTCTGGAATGGGGGTGGTCTTGCACTTGTCAAGGTAAACGAACAGTGGGTGCTTAGGTGGGCGACCATCCGGAAACTTGGCCCTCATACGGAGGTTGTTAGGGTCGACGCCATACGACCAGCCGGGACGGAACTTTTGCTTTCCTCCTTGCGTGGTGTACTCCTCACATTGCTTGTTCCACCACATGAACGTCTTGTACGCTGCCACGATTGTATCCTTGGTGGTCACCAACACATGTTGGTTCTCGAGGATTGCAGCGGTGATCTCATTCTGTTTGGTTGCCTTGTGAATCTTGTTGCCTAGTGTAGTCCATGCCTTTAGGGTTTGGTACCACATGTCGACAACGCCGAGCGGAACCACAATCAATACCTTGAAATCTTCCGGACGTTTGACAAACTTGTGAAGTGCGGCAATGGCGAGTACCGAGGTAATGGTTTTGCCCATGCCAGTGTCGTGAACCCACAGCTGCGCCGCTTTGCGCACAAAGTAGGGCTGCTTCAAGTTTTTGAGCATGAGATTTTGGACCGCAATGGTCTGGTGCAAGTAAAAGTTGCGTGGATGCTCGGGATCTTTTTCATTGGCCAAATCGATGATGCCGCGTTTGCCCTGCTGGCAAACGTTGCGCGAATCGACGCGCTGGGTGATGGTCGCCCGGATTTTTTCGGCCGCCTCGCGCGTCTCGGGCAGCATGTCTTCCACGCGTTGCTGACGGACCATTTGGACCAAGTGTTACTCTTGAACGTCTAAAAATGACACGAACAAACACGCTGGCAGGCGCAGCGTTTTTTTTGGTTTACTAGTATACAGTACACCTGCCGCAAGGCTAGCGCTCCCCGACCCGTGTCCGCCCACCGCGTCCGGGTCGTGCATGGTCCCAATCGACCCCGCAAGGGGTGTTAATTAGCGGACACTAATTTACACTGGGATTTAGGGGGTGTTAATCAGCGGACAGTAGGCACGACCCGGACGCGGTGCCCACCTAGACCTCCCGACTGGCCGTGCTTGCGGGACGTGGTGCCTAGACCGTCCGAGAAAAGAGACGCATGCCCGAGACAGTTCTTTACGAGCAGGAAGGCGCACAGCTAGTCGAACGCAGCTTTGTCAAAGACAGCAATCTGATCAAACTCGTCATCGACGAGGTCACACCTTTGCTTGAGAAGAAGCCCAAGGTCTTCGTGTACGGCGAGTGGCGGCACCAGCAGCGAAACGTTGGCTTCTTCAGCGACGAAAGTTATGGCTACTTTTACAGCAACCAGTGCGCTCGCTCCCAAAAGCTGTCGCCAGCGCTGAAGACGCTGCTCGCCGCCTTCAACAACGACTACGGTGCCCAGTTCAATGGCATGCTCATCAACCATTACGAAAACGGAACGAACAAGATTAGCGCGCATGCCGACGACGAGACGGCCCTCGACGCAAACGTCGGCGTTGTCACATTGTCGTATGGTGCGGAGCGCACGTTTCGGATACGACAAAAGGTGCCAAAGAAGACCGGCCCCGTGGTGTGCGACGCAAAGACCAAGCACTGCGTTGCGCTCCAGATGCGTGGGCCGCGCTTCCAAAAAGACCTCACCCACGAGGTGCCAGAACAGAAAAGGGTCTTGGGCGAGCGCTTCAGCATCACCTTTCGGCGCCACGATCCCAAGCTCGAGGCTCCGCTGATCCAAGCGTACGAGGCGGCGCAGCAGCGCAAGCGGCCGCGCGAGGAGTGACCAGGTAACGTTTGTGTGTGTGTTGATTGATGAATACAGTGTCTGGCCCCTGTAAACCGCGCACGACCCGGACGCGGTATCAGAGTACGCCCCCGATTGACCGTGCCCTTGCGGGGGGTACTTTCTACCCGAGCGCGGTCGCAAGACGCGTCGTCTAATGACCGAGACTAAACCCAAAGCAAAAGTACGACCCGGTCACGAGTGGACGCTGGGTGTCCCCGGAACGTGGACGGATGACGACCTTTTTCGCCTATCGGGTCGATACCTGGCATGCCCAGGCTGCACAATCGACGACTACGAAAGGGGTGCCTGTCACACTGGTTCAATTATCGCCCGGTTCAAGGCCAAGTTTCCCGACCACTGCCCACCAACCTTTGTGAGTGCGGCAACGAAAATAATCGAGGGAAGGGGTGGACATCGCGATGTTTTGATCAACATGAAGGCCGTCTGGGCCGGGTGCAAGCCGCCGCGCGGTGCCCCCATTGCGCGCGAACTCGGCATCCGGCTTCCGTGCTCAAAATTCGGCAACCCCGAATTGACCAAGGCCTGGGCCGAAAAGGCCGCGTTGCGCAAGGAACAAAAGCGAAAACGGGAGTTGACAGAAGCGAAACCCTTGGTTGTGTTTGAGTGAGTACGGTATGTATTCAAACAAAAAAGACATGTTATGACCGACACTCTATAATCATGCGCACTGCTCCGAGCGGAGAAATGAGGCAACGTGCCTCTTAGGCCATCTCCCATGGTCGTCCATTCACCACCATGCACTGGACATCCTTGTAATGTCCATTGAGGACAATAACGGACACGACGATGCCCATGATGTTCTTCGAGATCAGATCGAGGAGGTTGTAAAAGGTGTTGGCAGCCTGCGAGTTGAGAGCGCCGGCCCAATCCTTGGCGAGGGCGACGACACCGTACACGCCCCACACAACAAAGCTGAGGATGATGGACAGCTGGCCACCAATCTTGAAGTCGTCGGTGCCCAGCATGACAAAGAGTGGCACGAACGCGCCGATGAAGAAGATCCAGCCGATGAAGAGACCGTCGCCCTTGCGCTTGGTGCAAAAGAAGAGCGAGTCGTACATGTTTGCGAGGTTTGCCCAGAAGCCAGTGCCATCGGCCTTGGCATTGGCATAGGCCGCGCCAACCAGCAGCATCAACCAATCGCACACAATCATTACGACAAGCGCCACGACACGCGAGCTGTCGTAACCGAGCAGATCCTTGTTGCGCACACAGCGGTTGGCCTCCCACAGTCCGAAAAACATGAGCGTCGTTAGCATCAGGGGTGTCGAGATGAACCAGTCGACGTAGCGATAGCCAACGTCGATGGAAAGCTTTCCAAAGAGGTAGAGAATTCCCACGATGGTGTACCACGCAAACTCCACCCCCTGCACAATGGTTTCGAGCAGGAGCACCAATTCGAGGACTTCGGGGATGCCGTCCTTGGCCAAAGCAATGGAGGACAAGATGATCACGCCGAGCTGGACCGTCCAGGAGAATATAAACGACCACTCCTGTTGCGTCCATTGGGTGGGCGCCCAGCCGTACTGACAGCCCATTTGAGAACGTTTGCCCTCGGCCATTTCCGATTCGGTTGGGGCATAGCCCGTGGGCACCACGGTGGAGACACGCGTATACTGCATCCGTTGTTGCCACAGTGTCCTGTTGAGACGCGTCGCTCTGTACTAGTTATCGAATTGCGCTGGGGAAAGGTGTCGTCACGTAATTAACACCCCGTCTATAAAATCGACGATTGCGGTGCACCACCCGGACGCGGTACCCAGATTCGCCCAGAACCAAGTCGATTTTGAGACTGGCCGTTTCATGCGGGAAACGCTCCTTGCGGGGAGTGCCCGTCACGAGTTGCAAAACTCACAAGCGTCCGGGCAGCGTTGCCCCGACGCACATCGTTTAGATGGCATCAGGGGATGCCATTGACTATCCGCGTGCCTTGTCGCTCTGGGCGGCGGCGACGGGCCAAGGTTCCGAGAATGCAACCACGACCTTTCACCCGAGATTTAACAAAAATAGGGCATCGGAACGACCCTACGCGTTGGGCTATCTGACACAACGCCGATTTGTGCGCTTTTTGCAATCCAACAAGGGCCACGACTTGCTAGGTGTCGACTGTTCGCGTGCTGGCGCGGGCGGTGGCGATCGCGAAAACTTTATTCGACGCGTTTGCTCCGAGTTTTTTGCACTCTGTGTCGAAATGAGCAAATACAACGAGGTGCAAGAAGACGATTACGAACTTGTGGGTACCGCACGCAACATGGCCGATGGCACCTACTGCCTTTTTGCCGGCTTTGCAACCGCGCTTCACTCGCCACGGTTTACAACCATGCTCAAAGAATGGCACGATTGCGCTGTCGACGCACCTGAACCCATCCCTCAAACCAATCCCAAAGTGGTTGTCGGCGTTCCGGTCGAACCAGCAAGCGAGCCACCGCCACCGCCACCACCCCCCACGCCCAAGCCAACACCAATACCGGATACAAACCCGGTTGTGGACATGGACTCGTCCGACGAAGAGACAGAAAATCACAAATACACCCCGCCGCCACTACCAATCGACCCCGTCACCCGGATTGCGCGCAAACTGTACAAGGATGGTATGCGGAATGCGTACAATCGGGAGAGTCGCGAGTGGACCGCTTCCAACTCGGGCAGTGTCGAGTTTTACACAATCGACGAGTGGATCGAACCCCGTTGGCAACGAATGCGTCCTGATGCCCGCGAGGAGTGGATGAAAGCCGCGCGCGCGACCCTCGATGAGCAACCGCGTACCCCGACGCCGCCGCCCGCGCCACCGCCGCCCACGCCGATTGTGAAACCATCGGCGCCCGTCGAATCAAAACCACCTGCACCGGAACCAGTCGTTCCGGAGCCTGTAATTCCGGAGCCTGTGGTTCCGAAGCCTGTGCCAGCTCCGACTCCCAAGAAGAAGACCAAGCGTAAGCGCGACGACGACCAAAACGGTCCCACCGTTTCGGGAACCGAGCACTGGGACAAGGACTGCCTTGGCTACCGCATCATTCAAGATTACAACTCGTGCAAGACGCATGCCGCACGCGGCGGGTTTGTCTTCGACGACAAGCACGAGTACCGTGGTTGCATGTACACGGGTGGCTACACCATCTTGATCACGCAGCGTCAGATGGGTCGGAGCGCCTTAAAAACGGACGGCTACGTTCTGCTCGACGGCGAGCCGG
>MDTG01133369.1_pt1 | contig 18209 bp, 12 predicted proteins | sample 811421 | NCBI WGS metagenome assembly MDTG01 (sample SAMN05326645, study PRJNA326480) | marine metagenome | isolation source: seawater | place: Pacific Ocean: South East | collected 2011 | reverse complement strand
CGCGTAGCGGACGGCGATGCATCCGGTCTGCTCGAGACGGGCGAACTCCTCGGGGGAGGCGACGAATCTACCCTCTCCGTGCGCGATGGGAAGCAGATCCGTACCCGCCTCCATCTCCAGTCCCTTCGTCCAGACGCAGCGCGTACCGACGGGAATCTCGATCCGCACCCAGCGGTCGATGAATCGGGCGGAGTCGTTGTCGGCGAGTGCGACCGTCGGCTGCGGAGGCTCGACGAACGCGGGGGCCTCGTCGGCAGGCCCGGGAAGCAGCCCGACCTGAACTGCGATCTGGAATCCGTTGCATGGTGCGATCATCGGAACGCCCCGTTGCAGCGCCCGCTGCAGAGCGTCGTAGATGCCGCTTCGCATCACCTGCGATGCGATGCGACCCGCGGCGACCGCATCGCCGTAGCTGAATCCGCCGGGAAGTCCGATCAGATCGAACTCGTCGATGCAGGCCGGCTGCTCGATCAGTTGGTTCAGGTGCATCGAAACCGGATCCGCTCCGGCCAGACCGAAGGCTTCCGCGAGTTCGCGGTCGCAGTTGATGCCGGTCGTGGTGATGATCAGTGCGCGTGGGGTCATGGTGCAAGGGTATCCAGGTTCTACCAGCCAATCGTTCCGGACCAGGCCGCACGCAACGCGTCGATCGATGCCGTGCCGTCCGCCGTCGTGAGGGTGCCGCTGCCGTTGAATCGTCCGACGAGGCGGCAGGGAATTCCGTCGAGATGCCGTTCGACGTCGTCCCGATGATCGGGCGACACCTCGAGCATGTACCGGCCGGGCGTCTCGGAGAACGCCGCGACCAGAGGATCCTCGTGCACCGCATCGAGTTCGACCGAAAGCCCGAGTCCGCCGGAGAACGCCATTTCCGCCGCAGCCACCAGCATGCCGCCTTCGCTGCAGTCGTGGGCGGACAACACGGACCCGGAGGCGATCGCCGAGGCGACCGCTCGCGCCGTCTTCGGGCCGGCCTCGAGATCGACGGAGGGAAGACCGAGATCGATGCCGTCGAAGGGGAACAGTTCCGCGAAATGGGATCCCCCCATCGAGGTGGTCGTGTCGCCGACGAGCAGGAGCAGCGAACCGTCCCGCTTGGCGTCCATCGTCGTGCATCGCGCGATGTCGGGGACGATGCCGAATCCGGAAATCAGAAGCGTCGACGGAATTCGGATGGTTCGACCGTCATCCGTCGTGAACTGGTTGTTGAGCGAGTCCTTGCCGGAGATGAACGGGGTGCGGTACGCGATCGCCGCATCACGGCAGCCTTCCGCCGCCCGCACGAGTTCGCCCATCCGCCGTTCGTCGTCGCAGCCGGGCCAGCAGAAGTTGTCGAGCACGGCGATCCGCTCCGGATCGGCTCCGACGCAGACGAGATTGCGGACGCATTCGTCCAGTGCCGCCACGGCCATCAGCCACGGATCGTCACGCAGTCCCGTGGCGAGTCCGTTGCCCATGGCGAGGCCGCGGGTCGAATCGGGAACAGGCAGCAGCACCGCGGCGTCGGACGGGCCGTTGCCGAAGGGACCGACCTGCGGACGGATCACGCTGCGGCCCTGGACCTCGTGATCGTACTGCTCGATGATGCACTGCTTGGATGCGATGTTCGGATGCGCGAGAAGCCGCTCGAGCGCCGCGGTGATCGGAGGACGATCCCCGGTCCGCTCCGGTGCGGAGACGGGCTTGGGTTCCCAGCGGGCGATGCGCACCCGGTCCGGCAGGCCGTCGTGGAGCAGTGCCATGGGAAGGCGCCCGACTTCGGTGTCGTGCCAGTTGAGGATCAGTTCGCGACCCGGAGTTCCGAAGGTGCCGAGCACGCAGAGCTCGACGTCGTGCGCGTCGCAGATCGACTGGAGCCGATCGAGGCGGTCGGAGGAGACCGCCATCACCATGCGTTCCTGCGCTTCCGAGATCCAGACTTCGGTCGGCGTGAGGCCCTCGTACTTCAGGGGCGCGGCTTCGAGCTGCACGACGGCACCGAGTTCCTCGCCCATCTCCCCGACCGCACTGGAAAATCCACCGGCGCCGCAGTCGGTGATCGAGTTGTAGAGACACCCCTCCTCCGCATCGCGCGCCTCCATGATTGCGTCCAGGACCTTCTTCTCGGTCACGGGATTGCCGATCTGGACCGCATGGGAGAACTCGTCGACATGGGTATCGGTCAGTTCCGCCGAGGAGAAGGTGGCTCCGTGGATTCCATCGCGGCCCGTTCGGCCCCCCATCGCGACGATGAGGTCGCCGGGCTGCGGATCACCGGCGATCCGGTCCCGCGGCATGACGCCGACGCAGCCGCAGTACACCAGCGGGTTGCCGACGTAGTCGTCGTCGAACCAGACCGTGCCGTTGACCGTCGGGATGCCCATGCGGTTGCCGTAGTCGCGGACACCGGCGACGACCTGGGACAGGATGCGGCGAGGGTGCAGGCATCCGGTCGGTACGGGTCGATCGGTGTCCGGGGCCCAGGTATCGAGATGCCCGACGCAGAAGATGTCGCTGGCCGCGATGGGTCTTGCGGCGAGTCCGGTCCCGATGATGTCGCGGATGCAGCCGCCGATTCCGGTGGCCGCGCCGCCGTAGGGTTCGAGGGCCGAGGGATGGTTGTGCGTCTCGACCTTGAAGCAGACGGCATGTTCGTCGTCGAACGCGATGATGCCGGCATTGTCGACGAACACGGACAGGCACCAGTCGATCCCGTCGTTCATCAGCTGTTTGGTCGCCGCCGCGATGGTCGATCCCAGCAGGTTGTCGATCCGTACCACGTCGTCGCCGATGAACTCGTGTCCGACCCGATCACGATCCCCCGGCAGCGGACCGTGGTACTCGACCCGTGCCTTGAGCGTCTTGTGCACGCAGTGCTCCGACCAGGTCTGGGCGAGCGTCTCCAGCTCGATCTCCCGGGGATCCCGATCCATGCGGCAGTAGGCCTCCTGCATCGCCTGCATCTCGTCGAGACTCAGGAACAGGTGCGCCTCCCGCGACAGCTTCGTCAGTGCGGCGTCGTCGAGTTCGCGGAGCGGGACGGTCCTGACCTCGACGTCCCGACCATGTCCGGAGGTGAACTCGGAGGGGTGGTACGGCGATTCGTGCACCTCGTGGATCAGCGTATTGGCCAGGCATCGCTCGGCGAACGTCCTCGCCTGCGACTGGTCGAGACCGGTCACATCGAATCGACGTCCGGTTCGCACGGTCACGTCGCGGCCGAGAAGGCTGCGGACCCCGAGTTCGACCGCTTCGGCTTCGGGATCCATCACTCCGGGCTGCGGGTGGACTTCGACCAGCGAGTCGGCACGCCGATCCGCCGCACCGACGACCGCCTGTTCGGTGACCGGATGGCTGAGCAGTTCGTTCGCGACGCGACCGATCTCCGCATCGTCGAGATCGCCCTCGATCAGATAGACTGCGGAACAGAGGACGATTCTGGGCTGCGCATCGAGTGATGCGGTGCGGGCCGACTGGCAGGCGGCGGCACCGCGTGGATCACCGGCGTCCTGACTGGGCCGAACCTCGATGCGGTGGATGGTCATTGCGGGCTCCATCCCGGAAAGAAAGGAGGATAGGGATCAGGAGTGATTTACGCCACCGCGTGCAGCCTCGTCGCGTCCCTGCACGGCGAGTCCATCACATCGTTCGTTCTCGGGGTGGTCGGCGTGGCCGCGGACCCAGTGCGTGGTGATGTCGTGCACCCGCCGCAGGCGATCGAGTTCCTCCCAGAGGTCGCGGTTGAGAACCGGTTGGTTCTTTGCACGCTTCCATCCCCTGGCGATCCATCCGTCCAGCCACGAGGCGAGACCGTCGACCACGTACTTGCTGTCGGAATAGACCTGAACCCGGCTCGAATCGGAGAGTCGCCGCAGTCCCTCGATGACCGCAAGCATCTCCATGCGGTTGTTGGTCGTGGAGGGATCCCCCCCGTATTCGACCGTCTCCTCGCCGTCGGAATCACGCATGATGAACGACCAGCCACCCGGTCCGGGATTTCCTGAACAGGCACCGTCTGTATAGAGGGTAAAAATCGGACGGTCTTCCATGATGCTCCTGAATATGCCCCGCGGGGTGAATTCGGCTTTCCGAGACGCTAGAGGGGTAATTTCCAGCTTCTCACATGGTACACGCCCCAACCCGTTCGCAGGATGCCCCCCCTCAGGGGGGTTCCCCCTTGAATTGAGATCCGGGGCTCTGGTACACTGCCCGGCTCGAATGAACCACAGGAGCGGAAACCCGCATGCCCACGACGAACCAACTGGTACGAAAGCCTCGACGGACCCCGAAGACCAAGTCCAAGGTCCGTGATCTCAATGCATCACCTCAGAAGCGCGGGGTCTGCCTGCAGGTTCGTACCGTGACGCCCAAGAAGCCGAACTCGGCCCTCCGCAAGGTCGCCCGTGTCCGTCTTTCCAACGGCAAGGAAGTCACCGCATACATCGGCGGCGAGGGACACAACCTCCAGGAGCACTCGATCGTGCTCGTTCGCGGAGGCCGTGTTCGCGACCTTCCCGGTGTTCGATACCACGTGGTCCGCGGATCGCACGACACCCTCGGTGTCGATGGCCGCAAGCAGGGCCGTTCGAAGTACGGAACAAAGAGCACGTAACAGTCAACCACATAGGCAAGTAATCGCCCCATCCTCGTTCGGGGCGGTGAACAACGGCCCCAATGGGGCAGATGAGCCAGGAGAGGTCACATGGCCGGACGTATCACAAAATCGGAATCACAGCTGAAGCCGGACCCTCGTCATTCGAGTCTGGTCCTGTCGAAGTTCATCAACTGCGTCATGGTCGACGGCAAGAAGGCCGTCGCCCAGCGATGCGTCTACGACGCACTCGACATCATCCAGGCACGTCTGGACAAGGAGAAGGACGAGAGCATGCCCAACGAGGCGTTCGAAGTCTTCACCAAGGCCATCGACAACGCCAAGCCGAACGTCGAGGTCCGATCCAAGCGGGTCGGCGGTGCCAACTACCAGGTTCCGATGCCCGTCACCCAGAAGCGACGCCAGAGCCTCGGATTCCGATGGATCATCCAGTCCGCTCGGGCCGACAAGGGCAAGCCGATGTGCAAGCGTCTGGCCAAGGAGCTGTACGACGCCGCCAGGGGTGAAGGCAAGGCCGTCACCACCCGCGAGCAGACGCACCGCATGGCCGAAGCCAACAAGGCCTTCAGCCACTTCGCCTGGTAAGAACACGATTCGAAGACACTGCCAGCGGACGCGACCCCGGTCGCGTCCGCTGTTCTTTTTCTCCGAAGGTCCGTCACGGTACGCTGTCGTCATATGGGCGAAGACCGCTATCACCGACAGACGCTGATTCCCGACATCGGAGCACAGGGACGCCGACGGCTTGCCGACGCCTCCGTGCTTCTGGTCGGATGCGGCGCGCTGGGATCGGTTTCCGCGGATCTGCTCGCCCGCGCCGGCATCGGCCGCATCAGGCTGGTCGATCGGGACATCGTCGAGCTCACGAATCTTCAACGACAGGTGCTGTACGCGGAATCCGATCTGGGTGCACCGAAGGCCACGGCTGCACGCGGCAGGCTCGGGGCGGTCAACAGCGAGATCGACATCGAATCCTTCGTGGAGGACGTCGATGCTTCGAACATCGAACGTCTCGCCGAAGGATGCACCGTGATCATCGACGGTCTCGACAACTTCGAAACCCGCTACCTGGTCAACGATCTCGCCGTCTCGACGAATCGCCCCTGGTTCTACGGAGGCGCCGTCGGAACCACCGGCATGAGCGCAGTCGTGATCCCGGGAAGAACCCCCTGCCTCCGCTGCACGTTTCCCGAACCCCCCGCCGCCGGAACGAGCCCGACATGCGATACCGCCGGTGTGCTCGGACCGGTCATCCACATGGTCGCCGCCCATCAGGCGATGCAGGCGATCAAGCTTCTGAGCGGGAACACGGATGCGGTCGATTTCCGGCTGCATTCCTTCGATGCATGGGGCAACACCCGACACGCCATGGACCACGGACTTCCACGGACCGACTGCCCATGCTGCGGCGAGCACGACTTTCCATGGCTGGACGGTCGTCGCGAATCCTCGACGTCCGTGCTGTGCGGTCGCGATGCGGTCCAGATCAAGCCGGCGGCGGCTGGTGATTCCATCGAACTGCAGGCGCTCGCGGAACGACTCGCCGAGCACGGGGACTTCCACTGCTCGGACGAAGTCCTGCGCGGTCGCCTGCACGAGGTCGACGTCGAGCTGACCGTCTTCGCGGACGGACGGGCGCTCATCAAGGGCGCCTCCACTCCGGAGCAGGCGAGAACGGTCTACGCACGCTACATCGGCACCTGACAGGAGATCGTGATGAACGAAGTCATCGAACAGATGCTCGCCCACCGTTCCATTCGCCGCTTCACCGACGATCCGGTTCACGACGCCGACATCGCCTCGGCCGTCGAAGCGGGACAGATGGCGTCCACGAGCGAGAACATCCAGTCGTACTGCATGATCCGCATCCGTGACGAAGCCAGGCTCGAGCGCCTCGTGGAGCTCACCGGCGGGCAGACCAAGGTCGCCAGATGCGGCGCCTTCTTCGTCGTGTGCGGCGACACACGCAGGCATCGACTGCTGATCGAACGCGGGGACCGCTCGTACGACGCACGCTTCGAGGCGCTGCTCCTGTCGATCGTCGACGCTTCGCTGTTTGCACAGAACGCGGTCCTCGCGTTCGAATCGATGGGCTACGGAGCCTGCTACATCGGCGGACTGCGCAACGATCTTCCACGAGTCCAGGAACTGCTCGGATTTCCCGAAGGGGTCTTTCCGTTCTTCGGCCTCTGCATCGGGAGACCGGACCAGAGTCCCACGACTCGACCAAGGCTGCCGATGGACAGCGTCCTCTTCGAGGAATCGTGGCCCGAGGAACGCGGGATGCTGGAATCGTTGGACGCCTATGATCGAACCATGGTGGACTACTACCGGACCCGTGTGGGCAATCCGGTCGGCACCGGACCGGCGCCGCAGGGCTGGGCCGACCGCATGATCGAGAAATTCACCACCCCCACGAGGCCCGCGGTCGCCCCCTACTTCAGGAAGCAGGGCGCCAGCCTGGATTGAGTCCGGGCCGGACGATTTCCGGGGTAGGGTGTGACGACAAGGAGACGTTCCATGACCCACGATTCCGGTTCCTCCCGCCGCATCTTTCTCAAGACGACCGCCGCCATCGCCGCCACGAGCTGGCTGCCCGCCAGCAGCTACGCCCGCATCATGGGTTCGAACGACCGCCTGCACATGGCGGTGATCGGAACCGGCGGCATGGGAACCGTGCACACCAACAGACTCGTCAAGCGTAAGCAGGAGGACAACATCGACGTCATCCAGGTCTGCGACGTCTATCGCCGACGACTGAACAACGCGATGAACGTGATCGGGCACGGCGAAGACTGCGGCACCATGCGGCATGAGGACGTACTCGACAACGGCGACGTCGATGCCGTCGTCATCGCGACGCCGGACCACTGGCATACGAGGATCGCGGTGGAGGCGATGGAATCGGGCAAGGATGTCTACTGCGAAAAGCCGCTGTCACTGACGATTCCCCAGGCGCTCGAATGCCGCGATGCGGTCAGACGCACCGGCCGGACCCTGCAGGTCGGTCCGCAGGGAACCAGTTCGGGAGCGTTCTGGACCGCACGCGATGCGATCGGCGAAGGACGAATCGGCAAGCCGGTCTGGAGCCAGGGCAGCTACTGCCGCAACTCCCGGGGCGGACAGTTCAACTGGACAATCGATCCGGGAGCCGGACCGAACGGCGATCCGACCAGCGAGGGGTACGTCGATTGGGACCGGTGGCTCGGACACGAACACGGTCTCGCGGAGAAGATCGAATGGAATCCGGATCACTTCTTCCGGTTCCGCAAGTACTTCGCCTACAACGGCGGCGTGGCCACCGATCTCCTCTATCACAAGCTCGCACCCTTCATGATGGCGATCAGCGGGCATGACGGGGAATATCCACGCCGCGTCGTCGCTTCCGGCGGGCGCTACCTCGAAAAGGACGAACGTGACATCCCCGACTCCTTCATGATGATGGCGGACTATCCGTCGGAGCACACCGTGGTGCTGGTCAGCGTGATGACCAACGATCTCGGAGTCCCCGACATCATCCGGGGCCAGTACGGGACGATGAAGTTCGAGGACGGTGTCACGCTCCATGAGCAGGCCGTCTGGGCGGACGAGTTCCGCAAGGCCAACCGGGACACCGTCACCGTCACGAAGCGCATCGGAGAGGACGGCAAGGAGACCGTCATTCCGCCCCGCGGTCAGGCGATCAGCCGACACGAGGTTGCTCCGCGACGGGACCACATGGGCAACTTCCTCGATGCCATACGGAAAGGCGACCGACTCAGCTGCAATGTGGAACTCGGCGCGTCCACCATGGTGGCCATCAAGATGGCCGTGGAGTCCTACCGCCAGGACAAGGTGATGCTGTGGGACGCCGAGAGCGAGACCATCAGGCCCGCCTGAACCATCTTCTCCGAGATATTCCCAATCATCTTGGAACCCCGCGGACGCTCGATGCGAATCTGTTGGTGGCGGCACACACTCGCCAAGAAAACCTAGAGCGAAGGGAAGAGATCTTCATGCCGTTCGTGCATGAAGACGCGATGCCTGCGGGGTTCTGCATCAATCGCAGGTATCGCTTCCACACCGGCCTTCGAAGGCCGGTCGTATCGGGTCCTTCCGGGGGACCCCTTCCATCTTCGCTCGATGCTCCCCCTGGCTCCTGTGGGGACCAACTGAATAGGGTCGGGATCGCCTGAAGAGAAGTGATCCCGGCCCTGTTCTCGTTTTGACTGCATGCCGTTCAGGGGCCCCCAGAGACGAATTTCCGAACTTGTCGATGTCTGCTGCGAGAACGTCCCGCCGGCCGTCGCACCACCCTACAGCTGGCGGAATATTCCACCCTCGGCCCCCGCACGGCCGGTGGAAACAGTTCACCGACGTGATGTTCCCGTCCAGTCGAACCTGCATCAGACAAGGAGCAGACCATGAAACACGCAACACTCGGCATGACGGTTGCCGCATTCGGCATGACCACCATGAGCTACGCGGCGACCTGGACGGTCGGCCCCGGAGCGGCGTACGACTTCCCGTTGATTCAACAGGCGATCACCGCGGCCACGCCCGGCGACACCATCGAGGTCTATCCATCCACGTACTTCGAGAATCTCGATCTGCTTGGAAAGGATCTCCACATCAGGGCGAATGCCGGCATCGGCACCGTGACCGTCGACGGCGGCGGCGCCGGACCGGTGGTCTCGTGCATCAGCGGAGAAACCAGCGCCACGCTTCTGGAAAGTCTGGTCTTCACCAACGGAAACTCACCCAATGGAGGCGGACTGCTGGCCGACAACACCAGCCCATCGGTCCGGGAATGCCACTTCATCCGGAACCAGGCGACCTCCGGTGGCGGCGCATCGCTCTTCAAGAGCAAGACCATCTTCGAGAAGTGCCTCTTCGACAGCAACGTCGCACGAGCCCGGGGAGGACATATCAATGCACACATGAGCAAGCCGTCGCTGGTCGATTCGTCGCTTGTCAGAGGGCAGGCCGGAATGGGATTCCTCGCCGGGTTCGGTGGAGCGATCCACGGATCGAAGACCGATCTGCATGTGGAACGATGCCTGATCGCCGAAAACCAGTCGACACGGGCCGGCGGCGGGTCCTACTACAAGAGTTCCAGGGTCTTCATGATCGACACCGATATCGATCGGAACCAGTCGCACGACGGTGGAGGCATCTTCAGCAGCGACACCGATCTTCATCTGACCCACGTGAGAACGCTGGACAACGATGCCTGGAACAACGGTGGCGGCATGTATCATCAGGGTCGCGGCAACGTTCTCGTCGAACTGTGCGACATCATCAACAATCGAGCTGTCCGAGACGGCGCTGGCATGCTGGTGCGCAAGCGACTAGGTGTTCATGAAGTCATCGGCACCACGATGGACAGCAACTTCGCCGGCAGCTTCGGCGGCGGCATCTGCTACTACAACATCAACGTCGCCCGTGTCATGGGTGGAACGCGGCTCGTCAACAACATCGCGATGAACGGTGGCGGCATCTTCGCCAGAACGCGAAACCTCCTCGAGATCCAAGACACGAAGCTGGAAGCCAATCAGGCTCAGCAGGATGGTGGCGGCTTCTACTGCATGCAGACTACTTCCCAGCTTGATCGGGTCGTGTTCAATCAAAACCTCGCCGGCGTCAACGGCGGCGGCATGAAGGTCGAGATGGGCACCGCTTCCTGCACGGACCTCGAGTTCTACGGCAACTCCGCCATCGACTTCGGTGGCGCAAGCTATGGAACGAATCTGGCCACGATGCGATTCGAAACCAGCGTCTTCGAGGAGAACCTTGCCGGAGACGGTGCAGCCATCCACAACGAAGTGAACTCCCGGGTCGCCGTCAACAACTGCAAGATCCGCAGCAATCAGGCCTGGAGCTCCGCCACGGCCGGAGGCGGACTGACGACGGACTTCTCGTCGTTCAGCGAGGTCGGAAACTCGCTGCTCTGCGGCAACTCGGCCGTCAATGTCAGCGGGCTCTACATGGATCTGGGAGGCAACACCTTCGCCGCCTCGTGCCCCTGAGCCGCTTTCAATCCACGTCCATTCCACCGGCCCGCTCTCCTGCAGAGCGGGCCGGTGCATAATTGGGGCTTCTGGGGCGTCTGGTGGACGGAATGCGTCTTTCCAGCCTCAGAACGTGGTTTTTTTTCGCCACCAACAACGACTTGAAGCTAGGATCGGGGGTTCACTGGTAAGGACAGTGTTCCCAAGGAGTCGATCCCCATGTCAATGTTCCGTTCGTTCATCGCCCCCATTCTGGCACTTGCCGCCAGCAGCATCGTTCTTCCCTGCGCAGCCGTTCAGGCCCAGGAAGATCCAACCATCGCCAGGCCCGGTTCAGGCCAGCCCGGCGGCGCAAGGCCCGATTTCCCGAAGTTCGATGATGTCTCCAAGGGATACAACAAGGTCATATCCTCTGCGGACGGAAATCCCGGGATGTACACTCTGTACAAGGACAAGGACGGAGATCTCCTCGCGGAACTTCCCCGCAACTACTCCAAGCAGAAGATCTTCCTCGCCTACACCATCAAGGGCGGCGTGCCGATGGCCGGCGTGCAGACCGGAGACATGTACGCATACTGGAAGCAGTTCGGCAAGCGGCTTGCTCTCGTCGAGCCGAACTTCTCGACCCGCTCCACCGGCGACGCCCAGTCCAAGAGCGGTCACAAGCGCGTCTATACGGACCGCGTGATCCTCGACGTTCCCATCCTGTCGATGGGACCCGGCGGCGGCCCCGTCATCAATCTCTCCGATCTGTTCCTCGGTCGCTCCTCCTCCTTCTTCGGAGGACGGACCCGCGGGGCGAACACGAAGCTCGCAAAGACCGTCAAGGCGAAGTCCTTCCCCAAGAACGTGGAACTGGCCTTCGAGATGCCCTTGAGCAACGGACGCTTCGGAACGATCTACTACTCGCTCGCCGAGATTCCCGAGAACACCGGCTACAAGCCGCGTGAAGCGGACGAACGCATCGGCTACTTCATCACCAGCCACCGCGACATCGGCAATGCCTCCCAGGACACGCCGTACGTCAGGTACATCAACCGCTGGCACGTGGAGAAGGCCGATCCCTCGCTCCAGATGAGCCCGCCGAAGGAACCGATCGTCTTCTACATCGAGCACACCACACCCGTCCGCTACCGCAGGTGGGTGCGGGACGGCGTCCTCGAGTGGAACAAGGCCTTCGAGAACATCGGAATCGTCAACGCCATCGAGGTCTACCAGCAGGATCAGACCACCGGCGCACACATGGAGAAGGATCCCGAAGACGCCCGATTCAACTTCATCCTCTGGACCAACTCCGGAATGGGCTTCGCAATCGGCCCGAGCCGCGTCCATCCCAAGACCGGACAGATCCTCGATGCGGACATCGTCATGGACGAAGGATTCATCACCGGATGGGTCAAGACCTGGGAGAAGCTGATTCCCCAGACCGCCATGGAGAACTTCGGACCGTTGACCATGCGGTGGCTCGAATCGCGTCCCGACTGGGATCCACGGGTTCGCCTCGTCGACCCGGCCCAGCGCGAGACCGTGCTGAAGGAGCTCGCCGTCGAGCGGGCAGCCCGCACCACGACCGGTCACCCCGCGTTCGAATCCGATCCGACGCTGCTCGGAGACGATGAATACGACGGACTCGTGCACCGGATCAGCCAGGTCAACGGATCCTGCCAGCACTGTGCGGTCCGTGCCATGGACATCGCCATGTTCCGCCTCAATCCCGAACTGTTCCTGCAGCAGGGAAAGCGGAGCGGCAAGAAGAAAAAGAAGAAGGACGACGCCGAGACCGACGAGAATGAGGCACAGGTCGAAGAGGTCGTCGAGGTCCAGAAGCTCGATGGAGTGCCCGAGTACTACATCGGTCCGATGCTTCGGGACGTGATCATGCACGAAGTGGGCCACACCCTCGGACTGCGTCACAACTTCAAGGCTTCGACCATCTACAGCCTCGAAGAGATGAACAACGAGGACTTCATCGGAACCGCCCAGGCCGGATCGGTCATGGACTACATGCCGGTGAACATCAACACCGACGACGATGCCGTCCAGGGCGACTACACGATGGTCACCATCGGCCCCTACGACTACTGGGCCATCGAATACGGCTACACCAACGGCAAGCTCGAGCCCATCCTGGCCCGTGTCTCCGAGCCGCAGCTCATCTACGCCACCGACGAGGACACCGGCGGACCGGATCCCCGCGCACGTCGCTTCGATCACGGAAAGAACCCGCTGAACTACTCCGAGTCGCAGATGCGACTGGTGCACTCGCTCCGCGAGAAGATCCTCGACGAGATGGTCGATGACGGTGAAAGCTGGGCGAAGGCTCGACGTGCATACGAGATGCTTCTCAACAAGCATGTCCAGGCCGTCAGCATCGCCTCCAACTGGGTCGGCGGCAGCAAGGTCAATCGGGACAAGAAGGGTGATCCGGGCAACCGGCCCCCCATCGAGCCGATCGAAGCCGATCAGCAGCGTCGTGCACTTCAGGTCGTACTCGACAACACCATGTACGACGACGCCTTCGGACTTTCCCCGGAGCTGCTTCGACACATGACCGTCGATCGCTGGTTCGACGGCAGCAGCATGAGCTTCTCCGATGAAACCTGGCCGGTGCATGCACGCATCTCCGGCATCCAGGCGTCGGCCCTCTCGCAGCTGCTGAACCCGACGACCATGAACCGGATCCACGACAACGAGTTCCGGGCCATGGAAGACGAGGACGTCCTGACGATTCCCGAAGTGCTCGATACCGTCCACGAGGCGGTCTGGGCCGAGATCTACGAGGACCTCGATGAGGAATACGATGCGAGGAATCCATACATCTCGTCGCTTCGCAGGAATCTTCAACGGGAATACCTCGAACGACTGGTCGAGATGAGCATGCCCGACAACGGCTTCGGATCCGCATCGAATCCGGTGCAGAACCTCAGTCGTCAGCGGTTGAAGGATCTGGACAAGGCCATCCGCACATGGAGGACGGCCAACCGCGAGAACACCGATCCGTACACGTTGGCCCACCTGGGCGACATCAACGACCTGCTGATGCGGATCGACAACTCGCAGTACATCTACAACAGCAACGAGATGGGCGGAGGAGGCGGGACGATCATGATGAACTTCCCGTTCGGTGAAGACAGGGACTGATCCATCCGCCGATCATCATGCGATTCATGCAGGGGGACCTCTTCGGGGGTCCCCCTGTCGCGTTCACGGTCCGGTGGTCACGGGCGCCTCGACCTGCCCTGCCGGCTTCCCTTCACGCTCCGTCAACTCGAGCTCGATCCCGATGGTCTTCCGGGGGATCGAATACCGGTGGTTGACTCCCAGATACTCGATGTCCAGGTGCATCACCGGGAACCGCATGCTCGCATCGATCGCGGCGGCATCGCGGGAGATCGAGATGTCCACGGTCCGACTGGCCCCCGGCTCGAGGTCGAAGTGGGCGTGCCCGGGACTCATTCTCCAGCGACTGTCTTCGCTGCCGAACGAAATCGATGCCTCGATCTCACGTGATGCCGGATTGGTGATCGAAACGCTGAACGTATCGCTGACCGAGCGATCGGGCGCGAAGCGGACGGGGCCACTGAGGGTCGGCTTCAATTCCGAGAGACGCCGAGTGTCGTTGCTGACGGCGCCGGTGATCGAACGAACGTCCATGACCGCTCCCACCGGATAGGACGCGATGGCGATCTGCTCGTCGCGAACCGTCACCAGATCGTAGTGATGCAGATACCCGGCCTCCGGCACGGCACCGGACTGCCCACCGCCCACCGTGGCCATCGTCACGTATTCGATCCCGTCCCTGGGCCCGTCGTATCGCATCCGATGTATGTGACCGGCGAAGACCGCGCGGACGTTGCCGGCATCCGCGAGCAGCGAGTGGACTCTTCTCCAGTCGTCGCCGTATCCGCCTTCGAGCCACCGTGGATGATGGAGAAAGATGAATACGTGCTTCGATTCCCGACCTCGCTCCAGCATCGACTCGAGCCAGCGGAACTGTTCCGGGCTCATCTTCTGCGTTTCGGGACGATCGAACCGCTTCGGGGCCCCTTCGATCCCCTCGTCGGTGTAGAGCACGATGAACATCGAACCCTTGTGTTCGAACGCGTACCAGAGCGGACCGAAGTGCATCTCGTATTCGCGCTCGTGTTCCCCCACGGGCCGTTCCCCCTCTCCTCGCCAGTAGACATCGTGATTGCCCGCCACGGGAAACCACGGCATGAGCAGCGCGTCCATCGAGCTTGTGAACTCCTGCATCTGCCTGTTCCACTCGGCCGTCTCGTTGTATCCGTCGATCAGATCCCCGACGGTCATCACGAAGTCGGGTTCGATCAGGTTGACGTCGGCGACCGCTTCACGCAGAACGGTGATGCCGGTGGCCGGGCCACCGGTGCGATCGCCGAACACCGCGAACATGAAGGCGTCCTCCTCCGCGGGCAGATCCAGCTTTGCACCGGACCGGTCCGTGTGGAACCGCTCGGGCGCCTCGACCACCCTGTGGGGCTTCGGATGCAGCGGATCATCGATGTCCGCGATCACGATGCCTGTGGTGAGAAGAAGGCCGATGAGGGAAAGGATGTGCATGGGCTCATTGCACCGCCATGGATCGGGCAGATCAAGTGGAGTATCGTGTGCATCTCGCGAAATAAGGAAAATGAGACCATGGCTGATCAGCGAACGACTGCGACCGTGATGGCGGGAATTCCCGCCGGAAACAACTCGCTCTTCCATCGACTTCAATTCAACGTCGGCGACCCCGCGGCCTGGATCGACATCGATGGGCGGACCACGATGATGGTCCGGGACATCGAGATGCAGCGGGCGAGGTCCCATGCCGTCGCCGATGCCGTGGTCTGTCCTGCGGACTTCACTCCGCAGCACGGACTGTCAGGAGACCGGGAGACCGCGACGGCCCAGGCTCTGGCCGAACTGCTTCGTCGCGCCGAGGTGACGACCGCCATCGTCGATCGGACGTTCCCCACGAGCTTCGCCCATGAACTCGGATCGGCCGGCATCGCGATCGACTACGACGCCCAGCTCGGAGTCGCCGAACGCCGGGCCAAGGGCGATCACGAACTCGACGCCCTTCGTGAAGCCCAGTCGGACACGGAAGCCGCGATGGAGATGGCCTGCCGCCTCGTCGCGAACGCCTCCGCGGATGCGCATGGCGTGCTCCATCACGACGGTGCCGAACTGACTTCGGAGCGGGTCCGCAATGCGATCGATGTCTTCCTGCTGGCACGGAACTATTCGAATCCCTCCAGCATCGTTGCCTGCGGTCCGCAATGCGCAGACTGCCACGAAAAGGGGACCGGGCCGCTTCGGACCGCCGAGAGCGTGATCATCGACATCTTTCCCCGAAACCGCTCCACCCTCTACAACGGTGATTGCACCAGAACCGTGGTGCACGGCGACGTTCCCGACGCCGTGGTGCACATCCATCGAATCGTCGCCGAGGCGAAGGCCAGTGCGATCGCCGTGGTCCGGGCCGGCGCGACCGGTGAGCAGGTGCACCAGGCGACGATCGACGCAATCACCGCTCATGGCTATCCGGTGGGCCCGCCCTCCGATGCGCCGGCGGACGACTTCGTCGGCATGGTGCACGGCACCGGCCATGGAGTGGGGCTCGATGTGCATGAACCGCCCCTGCTGGATCTGAAGGGTCCGGAACTGGTGGTCGGCGACGTCCTGACGGTCGAACCAGGTCTCTACGGACGGCTCGTGGGAGGCGTCCGCATCGAGGACATGGTCGCCGTCACGATCGACGGCTGCGAGAACTTCAATACGCTTCATGAGGGACTGGACTGGTCCGGCTGACCATGGGAAACTTCCATCGAGACGGGACGCGTCCCATGCCCTCGACGTGGGTCCACTTCGAACCGAAACGGCAATGGCACACAGGAGCAGATGATGGCTGATGCAGCAGGACAGGGAACAGCTCGGACCAAGGCATTCGGATCACTCATCCTCGGGCTCGCCGCCTGGGGATGGGGACTGGGTTGGTTCGTGACCGGTCTCGTGCGGGGTTCGATCGACAAGGACGAAGCGGTCATCGTCGGGAGCGAGTTCGCGACCATCATCTTCATTCCCGTGGCGATCATCGGACTGCTCGTGGGGATTTCCGCCCACAACGCCAGCGACGAACCGACAAAGCTCGTTCACATCGTGGCTGCACTCAACTCCATCTACATCCTGTTCGCGATCGTGCTCTGCATCATCGCGTTCAGTTCGTGATCAATCGGCATCCGGAATGATCGGTGGCATCGGACAGCCCAGGCTGTCGGCGATGGCCCGCAGCAGTTCGGCCTCCTCGATGGTCGTCCTGCCGTCGTGATCGATGGTCGCCTCGCACGCCTCGAGCATGAGCTTGCGATCCTGGAATCGGGTGCATTCGAGCTTCGCCAACGCCGTACGCAGATTGCGGAGCGTGCATTCGGCTTCACCGGGCATGCTCAGATTGGATGAGCCGAGTTTCGCGACACCGGCCTTCCACCCCGGCATGGCGTCCGATGGGTCGTCGCTGCCCAGTCTTGCGACGATGGCGAGCACCAGACTTGCTTCCTGGATGAGCCGCGACCGTCTCTGGTTTCGCGGTGGATGCTTCGAGTCGGGCTTGAATCGTTCGCCGAGATGCCGTTCCAGGGTGGTATGCATGCACCACTCGAAGAGGCTGACCTCACCGTCGCTTCGAATGACCTTGGTCACGATGCCCATGAACTCGTCGTACTGCGCCCGGGACATCCTCGACAATGCGGGAATCGTCATGTCGATCAGCGGAAATCGCTGCGACGGATGCAGGTTCCGGATCGTTTCATGAAGTGTGCGGAGCATCTTCAGGTGCTGGTCGTCGAGCATCGAATCGATCGCCGAGAGTTGTCGGGACATGTCCCCGACCTCGATGGGCAGCAGCAGGGCAAGGATGACGAGCCTCGCACCCCACGGATCGTGCGATGCGTCCTTGATCGGATCCGGCAGGGTGTCGATCACACGTCCGACGGCCCTGATCGTGTCGGGATCGACGGTGCCGATGTTCTCCACCGCTGCGTGGACGGCCGAGGTCGTGACGCTTCCCGCGAAGCCGCTCGCTCCCGCGGCGGCGGTGCGGGACGCTTCGGACGCCTGTGCTTCGCCGACCTGTGGAATCGGAACCCCTTCGATGCGCGAGATCCGGTCGGCCAGCGGCGGATGGGATGCGAAGACCGAATCGAGCGCCTGGGCGAAGAACATGTGGTTGTACTCGCTGGCCGTGTGCGGCATCGAGGTCTTCTTGTCGATGCCGCCGATGACCCGGAGCGCTCCGCTGATGCCCTCGGGATTCCGCGTGAACTGCACCGCCGAGGCATCGGCGAGGAATTCTCGCTGCCTGGAGACGGCGGCCTGGATGAGACGGCCGAAGAACGTGCCGATGAATCCCACCGCCATCATGGCGAGGCCGAAGATGATGATGAACGCGGCGCCGTTTCCCTTGTTGTTCGAACTCCGACGACCTGCCGATGCGATTCCCGCCGTACGGAAGACGTAGAATCCGATGACCCCCATGATCAGCAGGCCGTGGATCACACCGACCAACCGGATGTTCAGTCGCATGTCTCCATTGAAGATGTGACTGAACTCATGGGCCATGACACCCT
>MDTG01185719.1_pt1 | contig 18211 bp, 16 predicted proteins | sample 811421 | NCBI WGS metagenome assembly MDTG01 (sample SAMN05326645, study PRJNA326480) | marine metagenome | isolation source: seawater | place: Pacific Ocean: South East | collected 2011 | reverse complement strand
GGCGAATGGAACAGACTTAGTGAAGATCAAAAAACTAAAATCAAAAAAGAAGGTAAAATTATTATAAATTGGGATGACTATGAAGATGATTACGTAATTACGTACAAATTTTTAGAAGATGGAATGAAAAATATGCTTTTAAAAAATACGATACCCATAACTTGCCCTATTCGATTATTACACGGAAAATTGGATAATGTTGTATCAACAAGTGTTTCACAAACAATAATTGAAAAAATTGAAAGTAAAGATAAAGATTTGTTCATAATAGATGATGGTGACCATAGCTTATCAAGAGATAGTGACCTTAACTTACTTTTTAATAAAATTTTTGAGTTAATTTAGTGCCTACTTCACTTAATAACTATGCTCTATTAGTTTTCCTAGGAGCAGTTTGGGGAGCATCATTTGTAGCAATTAAATATTGCAGCATACTATTTAACCCTATTGAAGTAGGCTTCTTCAGAACATTCATTGCTGCAATTTTTCTTTTGTTAATAGTAAGATTAAGAAAAGGTAATTACGGTTTTTTTGGAAAAAATACATTTACTTATAGCATTGTTGGATTGTTCAATGCTGCAATTCCATTTACACTTATTCCCTACGGCCTTCTGGCTTTGCCAAGTAACATCGGAGTAATCATAATGTCTGCTAATCCATTTTTAGCATTAATACTTGCCCACTTTTTTACTGACGATGAAAAGCTTAATCTAAGAAAAAGCATTGGAACAATTATAGGATTTTCAGGAGTTATTTTTGCTGTAGGAGTCGAAGTTTTTGTTACTGATATGGATTCTTTAATTGGTGCACTCGCAATATATCTAGCAGGATGTAGCTATGTAGTTTCTAATTTAATAATAAGAAAAATCTCAGATCAACCATCTGACATGGTAACTATGAATAGTTTAATGTGGGGATCTTTGTGGCTTTTGCCATTAATGTTTATGTATGGGAATGTTTCTAACTACGAACTGTCATACATTCCAATCTCAGCTATTATTTATTTAGGAATTATTCCTACTGGACTTGCCTTTTCTTTGAGACAGATATTAATTCGTAATACGGGGTCAACTTTTATGATGCAGGTCGCTTACCTGATTCCAATATTTGGAATATTTTATGGGTGGCTCTTACTTAGTGAGCCTCTTAAGTTGTCTCTTTTTGTAGGATTAATTTTAGTAATTTTTGGTATAGCTGTCAGTAGAATGCAAATTGATATTGAAACAAAATATTGAAGTCAATTTATTTTAAACCGTGTCTTTTCAGCTCCTTAAATAAATCACTAAATTTATCTTGGCCAAAAAAGAATTTGTCCCTAAATACACTTAAAGGAACACCGTGGTGACCGGCTTGTAATTGATCTTCCTGATTTTTTTTAATTTCATTAATCAATTTATCTTTATCATCCAGAACTCTTTGCTTAATTTTATTAAAATCTAAGCTTAGCTTTGATGTAATTTGAATGATTGACTCTTCTGTATGCCAATCTTTTACTCCCCCAAAAATACATTTAGAAACTTCAAAAGCAAAATCTAACTGTTTTTCTTTTTCTACAGCTTGAAGAAAATGGCATATATCAAATATATATGGCTGGTGGTCAGATATCTTTCCTGTCATAGTATCTTGCTGTATCGGGTCAGGTCTCATTGGAAAGACCATTTTCATTCCAAGTCTTCTGGCTTTAAATTTCATGTCAATCATCTTCCACCAAAAATAAGTAAAGAAATTTTTCTTTTCAAAAAACTCTGGCATCCTTATTGCTATGGGGTAAACAAGCTTGAAGTTAATAACAACATCGTGCTTATCTCTTAACATTATAATACGTGGAAGTATTAAATACGAATATGGCGATCTAACAGAAAAATAAAAATCTAGCTTTAATTGTGAATCATTTGTCACCTTTAATTATCTCCTCATACCCCTCTTGATAGGATGGGTATTTCAAAATAATACCTAAATCTTCCTTCAAAAGTCTATTATTTATTTTTTTATTTTCAGAATAAAAACTATCTTGCTGCTGTTTCTTATCTAAATCTTTAAAGGATATTTTTTTGGGAATCTCACAAGAAGTTCTTTGACAGATAAAGTCTACTACATCGCCCATGCTTGAAGGCATATTATCGGCTACATTATAAATTATAATAGGATTTGGCTTCTTCATAGACGCAAACAATATGTTAACTAAATCAGATATATAAATCCGCGAGAAATAATGATCGTTCTTAATAATAAGATTGAAGTTATTTAACTTCATCCTTTCATAAATATTTCTTTCTGGTCCATAAATTCCTGCAATTCGAAAAATATGAAGAGGTAGATTGTTTTCTTTGCAATATTCTGTCCATTGACCTTCTGCTTTTATTCGATTTATGCCTTTTGATGTAGTTCCATTTAGAGTGGAGAATTCATTCACATACTCTCCGTTATGATCACCATATACATTTGTAGCTGATAGATATCCAATCCATTTTAAATTAGACATACTTAATAGATTATCTTTATATTGTTTTAAAAATAAATCTCCTGACTCATTTGGAGGCACAGAAACAATTAAATGAGTTATTTCACCTTTATGATCATTAAGTTTTGAGTTTACTTTATCTGGATGGATAAGTGTTAATTTATCAATTTGAGCACTGACTTTACCAGGATCACGAGTGGTTGCAAAAACTGTATTTCCATTTGCAATTATTTTTTTACTTAAAAAGCGGGCTACATAGCCATATCCGAAAATTAAAACTTTATTCATTCCATTCTAATACTACATCTTTTTCCTTCTCATTTATAAGATGAATTTCTCTCATTTTATTGAAGTCAAAATCGTCCATTATATTTTTCAAAGCCCAGACTGCCATTGATCTTACAATAGTCGATGTATCAGATAATAAAGGCTGAACTAGATCAATAAATTTAGAATTTTTACTATTTCCAATTGCAATTAAAACATTTCTAATGAACCTATCTCTTCCTATTCTTTTAATACTAGACTGAGTAAATTTTTTTCTAAACCCCTCATCATCTAAATGAACTAGATTTTCGAGGTCAGGTTCAACTAGATCCTCTTTCGGTTTAAATCCTATTTCATTGGTTTTCTTGGCAAATTTATTCCATGGGCACACTGCCAAACAATCATCACACCCATAAATTCTATTTCCAATCAAATGCCTAAATTTCCTGTCAATTACACCCTTGTGCTCAATTGTTAAGTAAGAAATACATTTCCTCGCATCTATCTCGTAGGGAGCAATGATTGCATTTGTAGGACAAACATCAATACAGCTAGAACAGGATCCACAATGATCTTTTTCTTTCATTGTCTCAGGAATTTTTTTGTTTAGAAATATTGAAGATAAAAATAACCAAGAGCCAAACTCCTTTGAAACTAAATTAGTATGTTTACCTTGCCATCCAAGTCCAGCTTGCATACCAAGTGGTTTTTCCATCACTGGTGCTGTATCAACAAAATATTTAAAGTCACAGTTAATTAATTCAGAAATTTTGACTGATAATTTCTTAAGTTTTTTCTTTATTACTGAATGATAATCTTTATTACGTGCATAAACTGAAATGATCGCTTTTTCTTTACGACTGAGCAATTCTAAAGAGTTGCAATTATCATGATAGTTATTTCCTAAAACAATTATTGATTTTACATCAGTCCATAATGTTTTTGGATCAGATCTTAGATGAGACCGTTCTTCCATCCATCGCATTTCACCATGATGACGTTGGTTTAGAAACTGTTTTAATTCTTTTTCAAAACTATAAATTTTAGATGTATTAATGACTCCAAAAGCATCAAATCCATATTCATGAACTAATTTATCTAAAGAAAGATCTAAATGATTATTTTCTAGTTTGCCTTCTCTAACTCCATTCGGAAACCTAGGGGTTGAGGTAATGTTGCTACCACTTCTTTTGGACATACATGTATAAACTTATTCTTCTCATTTTCCCAATCATCGAGAATTCTCTTAGCATGTTGACTGGCTGTATTCTGATAGTGTCTTACAATAATTTGATGAAGCTCGTTTGTCCAATAATCTGAACTAATCTGGTCAAAAAATAATGTTTCAGGGTTTACTCTCAAATGAAATTTTTGATCTGTATCGTATAAAAATGCCATTCCTCCGGTCATTCCTGCTCCAAAATTATCTCCCGAATTACCCAGTACAACCACTGTTCCTCCTGTCATATATTCACATCCATTTGATCCACATCCTTCTACAACAGCTGTAGCACCAGAGTTTCTTACAGCAAAGCGTTCTCCTGCCTGTCCTGCAGCATATAATTCTCCTGAAGTCGCTCCATAAAGAACAGTGTTACCAACAATAGTATTTTCATTTGTGATTAGTGAGCTATTCTTTTGCGGTCTAATTATAATTGTAGCACCAGAAAGTCCTTTACCTACATAATCATTTGCATCACCAAATAAATTAATCTTTAAACCTTTTATTGCAAACGCTCCTAAAGATTGTCCAGCTGATCCTGTCAGATTAATTGTAAGATGCTCACTGTTTACTGTTTTATCTTTAAAAGTTTTATATATTGTGGAAGACAATTTAGTTCCAACTGCCCGATCTGTATTACAGATAGGGTAATTTAATTCTGTTTTTTGTCCTGTTTGAAGAAATTTAGATGAATCATCAATTATTTTTTCGTCTAAAGTTGGTAAAACAGGATTAATCTTCGTATGATTAAAATATTCTACATTAGGATTTTTTTCTGCCTGTATAAGTAAAGCATTGAGATCTAAGTCATCTAATGAACTTGAGCCTCTTGAAATTTGATATAGTAAATCTGTTCTACCAATAATTTCCCTTAAACTTTTAAATCCAAGTTGGGCTAATATCTCTCTTACTTCCTCAGCAATAAAACTAAACAAATTTACAACTTTCTCCGGAGAACCAGAAAACCTAGATCTTAAGTCATCATCTTGAGTACAAACACCGACTGGACACGTGTTTGAATGACACTGCCGAACCATTATGCATCCCATAGCAATGAGAGATGTAGTTCCTATACCAAACTCTTCAGCTCCCATTATGGCTGCAATGACTACATCCCTGCCTGTTTTTATTCCACCATCAGTTCTAATAACTACACTCTGTCTTAAATCATTAAGTGTAAGAACCTGATTAACTTCGGTTAACCCCATTTCCCATGGAATTCCTGCATATTTTATTGATGTTTGAGGGCTTGCACCAGTTCCTCCATTATGTCCAGATACCAAGATTACATCTGCTTTTGCCTTAGCGACACCGGCAGCAACTGTTCCAATCCCTGAAGATGCAACGAGCTTCACACAAACTCTAGCTTTAGGGTTGGCTTGTTTTAAATCATAGATAAGTTGAGCTAAATCCTCGATAGAATATATATCGTGGTGTGGCGGAGGACTTATAAGAGTTACTCCAGGAGTGGAATGTCTTAGTTTTGCAATTTCTTCAGTAACTTTAAAACCTGGTAATTGCCCACCTTCTCCAGGCTTTGCTCCTTGAGCAATTTTAATTTCAATTTCTTCACAATTATTTAAATATTCAGTTGTAACTCCAAATCTAGCAGAAGCAATTTGCTTTACCTTGGAATTTGCATTGTCACCATTCTCTCTTGGGAAAGATCTTTCTATAGATTCACCTCCTTCACCTGAACATGAAGCCCCTCCAATTCTATTCATAGCAATTGCTAAAGTTTCATGAGCTTCCTTTGATAATGCTCCATGAGACATACTTCCAGTTCCAAATCTTTTACGAATAGAAGTAATTGATTCAACTTCTGATATATCGATTGATGAATCGTTATTTTTAAACTCTAGAAGATCTCTAATGTTAATCGGAGAAAAATTTGACATTGATTTAGAATATTTTTTATACATTTCATAAGAATCACTAGCAACAGCAGTTTGGAGTAAATGTATAAGTTTACCTTCGAAAGAATGAACTTCTCCTCCGTTTCTGTATCTATAAATACCTCCAATAGGCAATGTCTTTACAGATTCAGAATATGCGTAGTCGTGTAGATTAATTAATTTTTTTTGAATACCTGTTAACCCAATTCCTGACATTCTACTCTGAACTCCTAGGAAATATTCGTTAACCATTGATCTACTTAATCCTATTGCCTCAAAATTAAAACCACCTCTGTAAGAACTAATGACAGATATACCAAGTTTTGACATTACTTTTAAAAGGCCTTGATCGATTGCTTTCTTATATCTTTGAACGCATTCCTCAAAATTTAAATCACCAAATAAACCCTTCTTATAGCGATCATAAATACAGTCTTGAGCAAGATATGGATTCACTGTTGTAGCTCCAACTCCTATTAAAACAGCAAAATAATGCGTATCAATGCACTCAGCTGAACGAACATGAATGGATACAAAAGATCTAATTCCTTTTCTGGTCAGATCAGTATGGACTGCTGATGTCGCCAGTATCATTGGTAAAGAAAGATTATTTTCATCAGCTTCTGTATCAGATAAAACAATATGAGATTTTCCACTAAGTACTGCTCTCTCAGCATCTTCTTGAACTCTTTTAATTTCATTTTTAAGATCAAAATTTTCTTTATTAACTGCACAACTTATATAGGCAGTAGTATTCTGGCTTCTGCTATATATCTTTTTAAACAATCCGTTCGTAATAAACGGACTATCAATTACAAAAACATGGTCTTCATAAGGATTTGGATTAAGAATATCTTGTAAGTTTCCGAATCTTGTTTTCAAACTCATCCTATTTTGCTCTCTTAGACTATCGATAGGAGGATTAGTAACCTGACTAAATTTTTGCCTAAAAAAATGTGAAAGTGGTCGGTACTTATCTGATAAAACTGCAATAGGAGTATCATCCCCCATACTTCCAGTTGATTCTTTTGCATCTGAAACCATTGGATGCAGGATCAACTCTAATTCTTCCATTGTATATCCTGATGCAATCATCCGTTTTCTAAGATTTGAAGGTTCAGTAAATATCTGTTCTTTATTAACTTCAATTCGCTTATCCAATCTAATTATTTTTTTTACATACTCTTTATAAGGCGCTCTTGCTGCTAAACGGTCCTTTAGTTCTCGATCTTTATATAATTTACCTTCCTTCAGATTTACTCCAATAATATCTCCCGGACCCAATCTTCCCTTCTCAATTATAGTTAATTCATCAACATGAACCATTCCTGTCTCAGATCCTACAAAGACTAATCCATCTTTTGTTACAGAATATCTCATAGGCCTTAAGCCATTCCTATCCATACCACCGATAATCCAATCACCGTCTATTGCAGCTATAGCGGCTGGTCCATCCCATGGCTCTACAATGGCATTGGAGAACTCATACATATGTCTATGTTCAATGGGTATAAGCTCACTTCTCTTTGACCATGCTTCAGGCATTAAAAGAGTTTTAACCAACGGAACTGATCTTCCGGCTCTTACATATAATTCAAAAGCAGCATCTAGTGCCGCAGAGTCTGATACATTTTTCTCAATAATTGGTTTAACCTGGTCACTGTCTTCGCCAAATATTTCTCCAGCAATACGTGTCTGGTGATTTCGCATCCAATTCGTATTTCCAGAAATGGTATTAATTTCACCGTTATGAGCCAACATTCTAAAAGGCTGTGCAAGTCCCCAGGTAGGAAACGTGTTGGTAGAATATCTTTGATGAAAAAGAGCATATGAAGAAGTAAAATTTTTATTTGCTAGATCTGGATAAAATATTGATAACTGCTCTGCTAAAAAAAGGCCTTTATATATAATTGACTCAAAGCTCAAAGAACAAACATAAAAATCACCAATTTGTTGTTTTTGAATTCTTTTTTCTAGCCTCCTGCGTATTAAATATAGTTCTTTTGCAAAATCAAAATTCTTTTCTCTCTCTAAATTATTAACAAACATGACTTGCTCAATCTCTGGTCTAGTTGAGTTTGCTTTATCGCCTATTACACTATTATTTATTGGTACTTGCCTCCATCCATAAATATAATAACCGTGATCTAAAAGTTCAGACTCAATAATTGTTCTACATTTCTCAAGTGCAGAATAATCATTTCTTGGTAAAAACATCATACCGATGCCCAGAGGCTCATCCCTAGTTTGATGCCCAGTTTTAGCTATTTCATCTTCAAAAAAATTATTTGGGATCTGGGTTAAAATACCTGCACCATCACCTGTCTTGCCATCAGCATCAACTGCACCCCGATGCCATACTGCTTTTAATGCATCGATCCCACCTTCTACAACTCCTCTTTTCTGGCTTCCATCAATTGAAGCTACAAATCCTACACCACAAGCATCATGCTCATCTTTTTGACTGTACAAGTAATTTTCTTCAAGAAAATTTCTATTTCTTTTATATCTTTTTATCCAATCGTTCATGAGACCTTTTTAATATTTAAAGAACTGTTTTTTCTCATTTCGATAAAATTATGAATTGAATTTGCAACTTCTCTTCCATCACGAATTCCCCAAACAACTAACGATGCTCCCCGAACAATATCTCCAGCTGCAAAAACCCCATCAATATCAGTCATCATGGTATCAAAGCCAACTCTGACAGTACCCCATTTAGTTACAGGGAGTTTATCTTCATTGAAAAGCTTTGGTAAATCTTCTGGTGAAAACCCAAGTGCAGCAATAACCATATCTGTCTTTAACAAAAACTCTGATCCCTCTATAGCTTGAGGTAGTTGACGTCCGTCTTCATCAGGATCACTAAGCTTCATTTCTAAACATTCTACCTCTTCAACTAATTCTTTTCCTTTAAATTCCTTAGGAAGAGATTTCCACAAAAATTCTACACCTTCCTCCTCAGCATTAAGCACTTCTCGAGCTGAACCTGGCATATTAACTCTATCTCTTCTATAAAGACATTTAACCGACTTAGCTTTTTGTCTTACGGCAGTTCGAACACAATCCATTGCTGTATCCCCACCACCGATAACAATTATATTTTTTCCTTCTGCATTTAAAGTTCCATTATCAAAAGACTCAACTTGATCACCTAAGCCTTTTCGATTTGAAGCTGTTAGAAAATCAAGCGCTGGAACAACATTGCTAAAATGACTATCAATATCAAGCTCTCTCGCTTTATATACTCCAGTAGCTATTAGTACTGCATCATGATTCTTTCTTAAATCTTGAAATGAAATATCTTTACCAATATTAACATTTAAATGAAATTTAATTCCAGAATCCTCTAGGTACTGAATTCTTCTTTTTACAATTTCTTTCTCTAACTTAAAATTAGGAATTCCATAAATTAATAAACCACCAGATCGATCATATCGATCGTAGATTTTAATTTGATAACCTCTTTTCCTTAATTCCTCTGCAGCAGCAAGACCGGCTGGTCCAGCACCTATGATTCCAATGCTTTGTTCTTTTTCTAAATTTTTTTCGATTTTTAATGGGCTTATCCAACCTTTTTCAAAAGCATTATCGGTTAAATATTTTTCAACTGAACCAATCGTTACCGAGCCATGGCCAGATTGCTCGATAACACAATTACCTTCACAAAGTCTATCCTGTGGACAAATGCGTCCACAAATTTCAGGCATATTGTTTGTACTTGAAGATAATTGAAAAGCCTCCTCAAGACGATCTTCAGCTGCAAGTTTTAGCCAATCGGGTATATGGTTGTGCAGGGGACAGTGTACTGTACAATATGGCACACCGCACTGCGAGCATCGGCTTGATTGGTCCTTAGCATTGTTTTTAATAAAGTTCTCATAAATCTCAGCAAAATCTTTCCGCCGATCATCCGTTGATCTTTTTTCAGGATAATTTTGCCCTAATTCAGTAAATTTAAGCATATTTATTAATATATGTCATATAAGCTGACTTATATAACTCTTCTTTAAGTATCATTGATTCTTATATCATTTTAATCTCCAAATAATAGTCAGTATTACTGACTTAATAACAATAATAAGTTGCCTATTTGGCGGAAAAATGTATTTTTTAAAAAAACTATGAGTTTTCTGCCAATTTTTATTTTAGGAATAATACAGGGAATTACCGAATTTCTACCAATTTCTTCTTCAGGACATCTAATTGTCGCTGGTAAATTCTTTGCATTCAATCAGCAAAGCTTGTTGATAGATGTAAGTCTTCACTTGGGTACTCTTGGGGCTGTATTGTTATTCTTTAGGGAGGAAACTAAGATTCTTCTGCTCAATTCTCATAATGTTTTTACAGCCAAGTCAGATCAAAATACTTTATTCACTAAAAATATTTTTTTTGCCACAGTCCCCATAGTCATTGTAGGTGGATTCCTTTTTGTTTTTGGGATAGCCGAAATATTAAGAAATCTTCAAATTATTGCTTTAGCAACAATTTTTTTTGGGGTTCTATTGTACTTTGCAGATCTTAAATCAAGTGGGCATATTTCATCAAAAGAATTAACCATTAGTAAATCATTTTTGATTGGTATAATTCAAATCTTATCAATAATTCCTGGAGCTAGCCGGGCAGGTGTTGTTTATACTGGATGTAGATTTTTGAATTTAAATAGAATAGATGCCGCGAGATTTTCAATGCTTCTATCAATTCCAGTGATTATGTTGTCATCTGCAATACCAATAATTCAATTAGTAAAAACACCTACACAAGAAAATTTCGTCCTCAGCATAATTGGATTCATTGTTGCATTTTTGGTTGCCTATTTTTCTATTGAATTATTATTAAAGTGGCTCAAGTCCCATTCGATGATACCATTCGTTATATATAGAATAATTTTTGGAAGTATACTTCTATATATAACTCTTCAGTGAATCAAATAAAAGTTTGTATAAGATCTTTAGCTGACCTTTTTGTTATACCAAGTGACTCAAGGGTATTTTCCTTTTCACGAACTACATTATCTTGCCTTAGCAATTTTACTTGATCATAAGTAATTATTGGAGTTGGCAGGAACTGCATAATAGTACCCATCATTGCGGCTAAAGAAAGTGGCATTGGCAATAAAAGCCTCTTAACATTTAGTGTATTCATAATTAACTTATAAATTTCTCTCATAGACAAAATATCAGGACCTCCAAACTCAAATGTTTTACCTTTAGTTTTATCTAATTCGATAATTTTACAAAGTCCTTGAGCTAAATCTCTAACATAAACACATTGAAAACAGTTATTACCTCCCCCAAAAAGAGGAATGACTGGTAATATCTTGACAAGCTTAGATTGAACTGAAAAGAAGCCATCCCCTGGACCAAAGACTATTGAGGGCCTTATGATTGTAGATTCAGGACAAATTTCAATAATGTGCTTTTCTCCCAAGCCTTTTGATTTTTGATATTTTGATTCACTTTCATCATCAGCACCAATTGAAGAAAAGTGAATAAGCCTCTCAACATTATACTTCTTTGAAAGCTCAGCAATATTTTTTGCACCTAAAGTATGACAGTTTTCAAATGTTTGGTTTCCACTACCTTCAAAAAGTATACCAACTAAGTTGATAACAATATCTGATCCTTTTATTAAAGGCTCAATAGATTCTTTTATTGAGATATTGCCACTGAAAATATCTAATTGGTCTAGAGATCCCATCATTCGCAAATCTCCAGCTTGATAAGGGTTTCGACAAACAACTATAATTTTATGGCCATCTTTTAATAATTCTGAGATACAGTATTTAGCCAAAAATCCTGATCCTCCAAGAAGTGTTATGGTTTTTTTCTTCATATTTGTTAAATATACGTTTATGTACATCTTTGAAATAAGCTAATTTTCAAGCAATGCAAACTATTTTACATAAAAACGATTTAAGTGATGATATTGAATTTTCAGATGTGGTTGCAGCTGACTGTGAAATGATGGGACTTCAGCCTAAAAGAGATCCTTTATGCCTAATACAATTGTTTGATGGAACAGGAGATTGTCATCTAGTTCAATTTGTAGATAAGAAATATAATGCTCCAAATTTAATTAAACTACTTAAAAGTGATAAAACTTTTATATTTCATTATGCAAGACATGATCTTGCCGCAATAAAATATGATTTAGATGTAATGATTAAAAATGTTTACTGTACAAAAATAGCATCCAAAATTGCAAGAACTTATTCTCAGGGGCATGGATATAAAGACTTAGTTCGTGAATTATTAAATATTGATATTTCTAAAAAACAGCAATCAAGTGATTGGTCTAATCCAAATTTAACAAAACAACAAATTGAATATGCTGCAACAGATGTATTGTATCTACATGATATAAAAATAAAACTTGATGAAATACTTTTAAGGCAAAATAGAGACTCACTTGCCAATGCATGCATTGCATTTCTTCAACATCGTGTTGCTTTAGACTTGGCTGGATTTGAAAATGATATCTTCTCTCATTCTTCTTAATGATATGAAAAATAAAAATATAATAATAAATGGTAAGAAGGTTATTGATTTAGAGATACAAGGAATTAAAAAACTCTATAAGTCAATAAATTCTAATTTTGAGAAAGCTGTGAAGAAGCTATCAAAAATCAAGGGGCGTGTGATAATAACTGGTGTTGGAAAGTCTGGACATATAGCAGCAAAAATTAGCTCAACAATGAGCTCTACTGGAACTCCATCACAAAGCGTTAGTCCCACAGATTTAAGTCATGGAGACCTAGGAATAATTACCAAAAATGATGCATTAATTATAATCTCTAATTCAGGAAACAGCTTGGAGCTTACTAAAATTATAGATTTTGCTAAAAAAAATCTGATACCTTTTATTGGGATCTCTCAAAATCCAAAAGGTAAACTTTTGAAAGCTTCTGACATTCCGCTTGTAATACCTGATTCAAAAGAGGCATGCTCGCTGGGTAAAGCTCCCACTACTTCTACATCTCAAGCGCTTGTTTTAGGTGATTCACTCTGTGTGGCATTAATGAAATTAAAAAAATTTAAAATTGAAGATTATAAACGTATTCATCCTGCTGGCTCCCTAGGAATAAGTATGATTCAGGTAAAAGATGTAATGCATAAAGGAAATAAAATGCCACTAGTAAAAGAAAATTCTAAAATGAATACTTCTATTATAGAAATGTCTAGAAAAAGTTTTGGTGTTGTTGGTGTTAAAAACAACAAAGGTAAATTAATAGGGATTATTACTGATGGTGACCTCAGAAGAAATATTAAGAAAAATTTTCTTGAATTAAGCGCAAAAGAGATGATGACTGCTAAACCAAAACTCATTGAGGCGGATGCTTTAATGTCAAATGCTTTAAAAATAATGAATAAAAGTAAAATTACTTGTCTCTTTGTAGTTGGTAATAAGTTAAAAACAAAGCCTATTGGTATAATTCATATTCATGATTGTTTAAGATTTATTAACTAACATGTATTCTAAGACAACCTTCTTTAAGTCTCTATATCTCTTATTTTCATTATTTATATTATTTGTAATTGAACTATCTTTCATTAATAAATATGTAGAGGCTGAAAACAATGAAACTACAATTGAAATAGAAAATCCGATATTTACTACAAAGGGTGTAAATGAAAGGCCTTATACAATAAAAGCTGCTTCTGGTATCCAGAAAGGTGATGTACTCGAATTATTTAAAATTGAAGGCAAAATTAAAAATCATAATGAGATTTGGATATACCTCAATGCTGAAAAAGGAAATTATGATCAAATCGCAGGTATGATATTATTATTTGATAATGTTGAAGTCTACACGGACAATCAAGAAACACTGATCTCAGATAAAGCAATTATAGATATAAATAAAGACGAAATAACTTTACTCTCAAATGTTGAATACCAAAGTGAAAATAGTAGAATTAAAGCAGATAAATCTACTATTAAAAATAGTTTTCAAAATTTTGAATATTTTGGAAATGTTAAAACAAAAATAAATTACTACTAAAATGAAATATAAACTTGCTTTAACAATCTTTATTCTAATTTCTTCAATTATTTCGCACTCTTTATCTCAAGAAAATGAAATTAAAATCATCTCAAATGAGCTTAAAATAGATACTGATAAAAACATTTCTACTTTCATAGGTGATGTCAATGCAACAAATCAAAATCTTAAAATGTGGTCTGACAAAATGATCATAACCTTAAAAGAGGATAATGATAATGTGAAGGAAATACTAGCAATCGGTAATGTTAAAATTATAAGAATTTTTGAAGGGACTGAAATATATGGAGAAGTAGCAAATTATTCTATAGAAAATGAAATTATTACTATAGATAAAAATGTTATTATAATTGAAGATGGCAATGAAGTCAGAGGAAGCCAATTAATAGTAGATTTGAAAAACTCTTCTAGTATAATGACTGCATCTGATTCAAATCGTGTAGAGGCTATTATATTAAATAATTAATTTTTTTATGCCAAATAAACCAAAACTAATCTCATCAAACGAAGGTATAGTTGTAAAGAACTTACGTAAATCCCTTTCGAGAAAACAAATTGTGAGGAATGTCAGTCTCAAACTTGAAAGAGGAAAAACTGTTGGCTTACTTGGTCCAAATGGAGCTGGCAAGACAACAACATTTTATATGATGATGGGATTAATTAATGCTGATGGTGGAGAAATTACATTAGATAAAAAGGATATTACAACACTTCCGATGTATAAAAGAGCAAGACTTGGTCTAGGATACTTACCTCAACAGCCTTCAATATTTAGGGGACTCTCAGTGGAAGATAACATACTTGCAATACTTGAGACCAAAAAATATCACTCAGATCAAAAGCAATCAATTTTAGAAGATTTATTAACAGAATTCTCACTTTCACATCTTAGAAGAGCTATGCCACATATGTTAAGTGGAGGAGAAAGAAGAAGAACTGAAATAGCTAGATGTCTATGTTCAAACCCTAACTTCATCTTAATGGATGAACCCACTACTGGAGTGGACCCGATTGGAATTAACGATATAAAAGTTCTAATTAGACAACTAATGAAAAAAAATATTGGGATTTTGATCACTGACCATAATGTTAGAGAGGTATTAGACATCTGTGATTACTCATATGTAATGCATTCAGGAGAAATAATTGCAGAAGGTGAAAGTGATCAAATATTGGGCAATAAAGATGCTAGAAAATTTTATTTGGGGGATAGCTTCAAATATTGATGGTGGAGCTAGTCGGGATCGAACCGACGACCTCATCACTGCCAGCGATGCGCTCTCCCAGCTGAGCTATAGCCCCAAGAATGAAAGCTATTCTTCTTCAATTTGACTTTCAGTTTGTTCAATTGACAAATCATCGACATCACTATCCATAACATCAACATCTTGATCGGCTTCTTCCAAGCTAATAGTTGAATCTTCATCTGCCTCTTCTATAGGTAGGTCGTCTTCAGAGGCAAGAGACTCTGTAGCATCGCTTCCAACCAAATTAGTCTCAGAAGCAGAGTCCACATCATCTGAAATAACTTTTTTAGATTCAGTTTGAACTAAACTTATATTTTCTTCTTCAATAGATGCGCCACACGCTGGGCAAGAGAGAGGGTATTTTCGATTTAAATCGTAAAACTTTACTCCACAACTTGCACAAACTACTTTTTTACCCCATTCGACTTTCGGCATAATCCCACTTTTACAATCTTAATTAAAATAGTTAACTTTATGATACTAAAATATATAATACATATAAACATATCCCAAGAAGCTGAATTGACAAAACAAAAAATAAACAAATTATTAGGATCTCTAAAGGTTGTAGGCGACAAATCTATATCTCATAGGGTTCTAATATTTTCTTCACTGTCTACAGGAAAATCTGAGATCACTAACCTATTAGAGTCAGAAGATGTTCTTAGCACAGTTAATGTTCTAAAAGACTTAGGAATTCAAATTAAAAAAAAAGGTGAAAAGTGGATAGTATATGGAAATGGTACAAATGGTTTTATTCAACCCAAAAAAGCCTTGAATGCTAGTAACTCTGGAACCACTGCAAGATTATGCATTGCGGCAGTTAGTACTAACCCAATTTTCTGTACTTTCATTGGAGATCAATCCCTAAGTAGAAGACCGATGTCTAGAATAACCAACTTTTTAGATCAAATTGGAGCTAAGATTTATCTAACAAATAATGATTTTCTTCCCTTGACAATTCATGGAACTAGAAACGCCATGCCACTCTCTCATATGATCACTAAGGCTTCGGCACAAATAAAATCAGGACTTATTTTTGCTGCCTTACAAACAAGTGGGAAAACAACTATTTATGAGAAGAAAAAAACCAGAGATCATTCAGAGTTGCTAATGGATTATCTAAAAATAAAGAATAGAAGATCAAAATATTCTAAAGAAGGACAAAAAATTTCTATATCTGGACCTCAAGAAATAGCATCAAAAAATTACATTGTAGGTGGAGATCCATCCTCAGCTGCATTCTTTATTGTAGCAGCTCTCATAGTCAAAAAATCACAAATAACTTTGAGAGATGTTGTCTTAAATAAAACAAGAATTGCTTACATCTCAATTCTCAAAAAAATGGGGGGGAAAATTAAAGTACAGAAAACCAAAATGAGATCAGGAGAACAACTAGGATCAATTTCAGTTTCCTCTAGTAAACTTAAAGGAATATCTATTCCAGCTAGCCTATCCCCTTTTTTAATTGACGAATACCCTATACTAGCAATAGCTGCTTCATGTGCTAAAGGAATCACTACAATGAAAGGACTTAAGGAATTAAGATTTAAAGAAAGCGATAGAATAAAAAGTATACACAACAACCTGAAACTTTGTTCAGTCGATAGTAAAGTTTTGAAGGATAATATTATTATTAAAGGAAAAGAAAACATTAGAGGTTCTAAAAGAGTAATTAAAACATATAATGATCATAGAATAGCAATGTCTTTCTATATCTTAGGGCTAGTAACTGAAAAAGCTATTAAACTGGATAATGAAGAATGTATTAAAATAAGTTATCCAAACTTCAAAAAAGATTTGAAGCAACTTATAGTCTACTGACACAAAATGGTTAAAATTATAGCAATTGATGGACCAGCTTCAGTAGGTAAATCAGAAATATCCAAAAGATTATCTAGAAAATTTAATGCACCAATCTTGACGAGCGGAAAGTTGTATAGAGCTATCGCATATGAAGTTCTAAAAAGGAAAATCAATATTAAAAACAAAAAAAAGATTTTAGAATGTGTACAATCTATTGACGATGATGCTTTAAATTCTAAAAAACTCTATTCTAGTGAAATAGACAATATTTCATCAAAAATCTCATCGATTAAAGAATTAAGATCTAAACTTTTAAAGTTTCAAAGAAAATTCCCAAAAAGATATTCTGGTAAGAAAAAATGGGTAATTATCGAGGGTAGAGATATTGGAACTATAATATTCCCAAAAGCAGATATAAAAATATTTATGTGGGCATCATCAGAAACAAGGGCAAAAAGAAGGGTTTCTCAAATTGCAAAAAACAAAAAAAAGCCCAATATTCGCCAAATTCATAAATTAATTATAGAAAGAGATATTAGAGACATAACTAGAAAAATTGCCCCTCTTGAACCGGCAGCAGATTCATACTTGATAGATACAACTTTTTTAGATATAGAACAGACCTTCAACAATATTGTTAAGATAATAAGAAATAAAAATTTATGAATGAATTAGTTAATAGCAAAAATCAAAGTACAGAATTTGATAAACTATTAGCTGAGTCTATTACCAATTCAAACCTCAAAGAAGGTTCAATTATACAAGGAACAATATCCGAAGTAGAAGATGATGCTGTAATCGTCGATATTGGAGCAAAAGTTGAAGGTAGAATTTCCAAAAGAGAATTTGCATTCCAAAAAGATAATAGTGAATTATCAGTGGGCGATAAAATTGACGTCTATCTGGAAAAAATTGAAAATCATAATGGAGACTGTGTACTATCTAGATCAAAAGCAAAATCAAAAGAAATTTGGTCAGAAATAGAAAAATCATTTGAGTCTGGTGAGCTAGTTGAGGGTGTGATAACTGGGAAGGTTAAAGGAGGTCTATCATGTGAAATAGGAGTTACCGCTTTCTTGCCAGGGAGTCAAATCGATACACGCCCTGTAAAAGATGTTAGTCATCTTTTAAATGTTCCTCAAAAATTTAAAATTTTAAAAATGGACTTAAAGCGCAATAACATTGTTGTAAGTAGAAGATCTGTTTTAGAAGAAATGCATAAAGAAGTTAGAGAAGAAAGATTTTTGCAATTAAAGCTCGGTGATGTTGTTGAAGGTAAGATTAAAGCAATTACGGACTATGGAGCCT
>MDTG01147509.1_pt1 | contig 18211 bp, 17 predicted proteins | sample 811421 | NCBI WGS metagenome assembly MDTG01 (sample SAMN05326645, study PRJNA326480) | marine metagenome | isolation source: seawater | place: Pacific Ocean: South East | collected 2011 | reverse complement strand
CGATAGGTATAAACCACCTAAAGCTGTTAAAAATAAAGAAAATGTTATTAAAAGACGTGCCGAATATCGGTCAGCTATTACACCGCCTGGAAAATAAGAGAGCATTGCAATTAAGCCATAAACAGCAAACATATCACCTAGCTGAGTGTTATTTATATTGAAAGTTTGTAAAAAGGTAGGCCTAAAAAAAAGAGGTATATTAAAAACTAAAGAGAAAATAAGTTCTCCTACAAAAATAAGAGCCATCATTATTGTTATTTTCTGCATAGATATAGACTCTTAAATTTGGAGTTTTCTTGCTGATTTAATTGATAGTTTCACATTAGATCTATGTTGATAAATTATCGGAATATGCAAATAAACCTACTGAACCACCTGTATGCAAGAAAACAATATTCTGACCTTTTACAAAGAATCCATTTCGGACATAATCAATCATTCCAGCCAATGCTTTACCGCTGTATACAGGATCAAATAGTAAACCTTCGTAACGTGCTAGTAATAAAATTGCTTCATTCATCAATTCTGTATGCATACCATAACCTGAACCAATATAATTACAATCTGCAATAATATCATTTCTGTTAACGCAATTTTCTGAACCTATTAGCAGCGCAGTTTCTGAAGCTAATTTAAATACTCGTTCCTCCTGAATATTCTGCGGTGCATTAACCCCAATACCCAAAATAGGTACCTTACTACCCATAGCTTTAAGGCCAACGGAAAGCCCCGCATGTGTGCCAGCACTACCTGTAGCTAAAACAATATGATCTATTGTTAATTTCATTTCTTCAAATTGATTTAACAATTCAAATCCACAATCAACATAACCGAGAGCTCCTACTGTATTTGAAGCACCTCCAGGAATGATATAAGGCCTGCCCCCTGAATTCTTAACTTCCTCAGCAACTAATTCCATCTCTTGGTTAAAATCAGTTCCAGCATCATATTGACGTAGGTTAGCGCCAAAAATCTGATCAAGAAAAATATTGCCAGAGTTTGAGTAAGTTTCGCTCGCATCAATGACGCGTTTTTCTAGAAGCACTTCACAATTCATACCAAGCTTACAGGCAGCAGCAGCCGTTTGACGGACATGATTTGACTGAATTGCCCCAACCGTAATAATGGTACTAGCACCTTGCTTAACAGCTTCGCCCATTGAAAATTCAAGCTTACGGGTTTTATTTCCACCAGTTGCAAGACCAGTACAATCATCACGTTTTACAAATATTTCTGGACCGCCAAGAAACTTACTTAAGCGTGGCATATGTTCTAGTGGAGTTGGAAGATGAGCAAGACTTACTCTTGGAAATTTTGACGAAATCATATTTTTCCTAGTTTATGTGAATTAATAATCTTCGAGTGCTATAGCAACTGTTTTTTCTGCAAGGACCTCGGTTGAGGAAATGAAAGGTACAGTAAACATCGATTTATTTAAAACAAGTGGAAATTCAGTACAGGCTGCAATAAGAATTTCTGCACCGCGATCTATAATTTTATTAGCAAGACCCTGTAAGCCTATCCTTACTTCTTGCGACTTATCGCCACTTTTTATTCTTTCAACAAAGATCATTGTTTCAGAAAGCTCATCAGGAGTTTGTAAAATTAGATTTTTACCTGATTTTGCTAATGCTTCCTGGTAAATGCCTGCACGAAAACAACCGGGGGTTGTCATAAGCCCAATATTACCCTTACCCTTATTCACCGTTAGTACTGCATGAACTAATTGATCAACAATACTTACAAATGGAATTCTTACAGCTGATTCAATCTCTTTTTGCCACACATGAGCCAAATTACAGGGCATCACAAGAAAATCAACACCAGCGTCTTCCAGGCGGGCTGCAATAAGGGCAATTTTAGCTCCAGGGTCATCACCCGTGCCCTCAATTGCATTTTGTCTGCTAGGAATTTGGGGGTTATTTTCAATAATCATGCGAATATGGTCTTGATCTTCAGTGGCTGGCGTATTCTTCATTATACGAGACATAAAATCTAAAGTGGCTTCCGGGCCCATGCCTCCTATAATACCTACTGTTTTACTCATAATTATGGCCATCTACTCTGTATTTTATTAAAAAATATGCACTACAAAATACTTAAAGTGGATATAACTTAAGTATTTAACAACTCACGGTAACAGATTTTATTTGAGCAAAAACTTTGTCACCTGCCTTTAATCTTAACTCATGTAGTGATCGACGTGTAATGCGAGCGATAAGGTAACTGCTACCTAACCTTAGTCGCACTAAATGGGTAGCATTAGTTTCAGTAACGATTTCTTCAATGATAGATGGAAGTGAATTAAGTATTGTACTCGACTCTATGGGAGCTCGACTCAAACTAACATCTGATGCCCTTATTCTAAATCGGCCAGTCAAGATATCATAAGACCCTGGTACCCATAACTCTCCACCTGAAAATTCAAATAGTGAAAGATCAAAATTTGAATCGTATTTCAACTTCCTAGCCTCTATAACTGCTCCGGCATGTTGGCTATTTAATAAAGGTATATCAACTCTAGATAATGTATCTTGCAAATCGCCTTCTGCAATAACATTACCTTTATCAAGAACAATTATATGATCACTCAATTGACAGATTTCGTCGATGTTGTGACTTACATAAATAATTGGTATTGAGGTCTCTTTATTTAATCGATCTAAGTAAGGTAAAAAAATTTTTCGGCATCTAATATCAAGTGAAGACAAAGGTTCATCCATAAGTATTAGCTTCGGATCTTGACATAGCGCTCTTGCAATACAAACGCGTTGTGCTTCACCACCTGATAATTCGTTTATCGAGCGATCAAATAAATGATCGACTTCGAGTATTTCTGAAAGTTCAATAATAGATTTTTTCGTATTAGGGTTTCTGCGCCAACCATATTCTAAATTCTTTTGTACCGTTAAATGAGGAAACAATTGTAAATCTTGAAAAACGTAACCAATATCACGTTTATTTGGTGGACACACATCATCATGTTGTAATTTTTCAAGCCCAGCAAGGCATCTTAATAGAGTTGTTTTTCCTGAACCTGACGCGCCAAGTATTCCAGTTATACCTTTAGCAGGAATTTTTGTGTTTATATCAAGCAAAAATTCACCCTTGCGCAACAAAAAATTACACTCAATATAATTCATTGTAACTGCCACCGACGATGAACCAAAAACATCCCGAATAAAAGAAAGAAAGAAAAAATAATTAACACAACTGATAATTGATGAGCAGCAGCATAATTAAGTTTCTCAACATGTTCATAAATAGCTATTGAAACAACGCGTGACTCTCCCGAAATATTACCCCCAACCATTAATACGACACCAAACTCCCCCAAGGTATGTGCAAATGAGAGAACAGCAGCGCTAATAAAACCTCTCAAAGATAGCGGTAAGGCAACAGAAAAGAATGCATCCATCTTTGATGCACCGAGAGTCCATGCAGCCTCCAAATAGTCAAAAGATAATGATTCAAACGCATTCTGCATAGGTTGCACAGCAAAGGGTAAACTATAAATACATGACGCAATTACAAGTCCAGTAAACGAAAACGTCAAAGTATTTCCTGTTAAATATACCCACCAACTTCCAATAAAGCCCTCAGGGCCTAAGATTATCAATAAATAAAAACCTAACACTGTGGGTGGTAAAACAATGGGTAACGCAACAATTGTCTGAATTATAGGTTGTAATTTAGACTTACTTTGTGAAAGCCACCAAGCTAAAGGTGTACCAAAAAAGATCAATAATATAGTTGTAATAAATGCCAGCTGAAAAGATAGCCAAAGAGGTCCAATATCCATTACTTTATAACCGAATAACCACTATCTTGTATTATAGAATTTGCTTCAGGTCCACTTAAAAAATTTAAAAAAAGTTGTGCTAATTTTGAATTTTCTGATTGAGATAGAAGAATTGCTTGCTGTTTAATTTCACTGTGCATGTTTGATGGTATATCCCATATGCATGTTGGTTGAATTGGTAATTTCATAGTTGCCTGGGAGCGAGAAACTAAAGCAAATGTAGCATTTCTAGTAGCCGCAAATAAAAGTGTTTGTGATACATTTTCACCAAGAACTATTTGGTTCTGAATGCTTTCCCATTGTCCAATATTTTTTAAAAATTCTTTTGCGGCAAGTCCATATGGTGCAATTTCAGGATTTGCAATAGCAAGTTTTTTATATGAACCATTTTTAATAGCAGCAATACATTCATTATTTTTAAAAGAGCTATCAAAAGAGAGTAATGTCAATGCTCCAACTGCATAAGTTATTCTAGAGCCGCTTACAGCGTATTTATTTTCTTCCAATTTTTTAGGTCGCTCAATATCAGCTGCAAGAAAAATATCATAAGGTGCTCCATTTATAATTTGAGCATAAAGGTTACTTGTTGAAGCAGAACTAATTATTATTGGAATTTGAGTTTCAAGCGTAAATTTATCCCCAAGTTTTTCAGCTGTCTGACTAAAGTTGCTGGCAACTGCAATCATTAAACCTTGATCAGGCCATATCTTAAATGGCAAAAAAATAATGAGTAAAAAGATTACTCTTAAAAAATTCATCTGAAATATATTAGCTGACAAGCTCTGCTTTCTTTCTTTTACGATAGCGATGCAAGATAGGTTCTGTATAACCATTGGGTTGATTTAATCCTTCAAAAACAAGGGCGCAAGCTGCTTGGAATGCAATACTATTATTTATATCCTGCGTCATTGGTATATAAGAAGCGTCGTCTTTATTTTGTTTATCAACAACCCCTGCCATTTTTGTGAAGATTGACAAAACATGCTCCTTGCTGGTCAGGCCGTGTAATAACCAATTAACAATATGCTGACTTGATATCCTCAATGTCGCGCGATCTTCCATCAAGCCCACGTTGTTAATGTCAGGTACCTTTGAACAACCAACGCCCTGATCAATCCATCGCACAACATATCCAAGGATGCTCTGTGCATTATTTTCAATCTCCCTATCAATATCATCAGAACACAATCCTGAAAGATCTCCAAGTGGGGGAGTTAATATAGAATTCATATCAGCAAGACTTCGATTGGCAAGCTTTTTTTGAGTTTCATGGACATCTACTGAATGATAATGCATAGCATGCAAAGTTGCGGCTGTTGGTGAAGGAACCCAGGCGCAACTAGCTCCGGCTTCAAGATGTATATTTTTAGTTTTCACCATTTGCAGCATCTCATCTGGCTTTGGCCACATCCCTTTTCCAATCTGAGCTTTACCCTGTAAGCCGCATCGAAGACCTACATCAACATTCCAATCCTCATAAGCTTGCAGCCATAATTGATCTTTTATAAGTTCTTTAGGTAAAACCGTTCCAGCTTGCATGCTAGTGTGGATCTCATCACCTGTTCGATCTAAAAAACCAGTATTTATAAAAACGACTCTACTTTTCGCAGCCATAATACAATGTGGCAGGTTTACAGTCGTACGTCTCTCTTCGTCCATAATGCCAATCTTGATTGTATCTTTTGCTAGATCAAACAGCTGTTCAACACGGCAAAATAATTTATCCGTGAAAGAAACTTCGGAAGGACCATGCATCTTTGGTTTTACAATATATATACTTCCTGTCCGACTATTTGACTGAAGACCTTCACGGCGCCGATCAACCATCGAACAAGCAACCGTTATGATGGCATCGAGAATGCCCTCAAAAATTTCATTGCCATGTGAATCTATAATTGAATCATTTGACATTAAATGTCCAACATTTCTAATTAATAATAGGCTTCGGCCAGACAAAGCAAACTCTTCGTTATTGGGTGATGTATAAATACGATCTTTTGCGAGAGTACGACTTATTGTTTTACCATTTTTCTGAAAAGTAGCGGATAAGTCGCCACGCATTAATCCAAGCCAATTACGATATACATTTACTTTATCGGCAGCATCAACAGCAGCTACAGAGTCCTCGCAGTCCTGAATTACAGTGACTGCTGATTCAAGAGTTACATCAGCAAGATTTGCAGTAGCTTCTCTTCCTATTGGATGATCGGGGTCAATCAATAATTCAATATGAAGTTTGTTATGGCAGAATAAATATTGTTTGTTTGTTTTATTTTCTTTAAAACCAACAAATTGTTTTGGGAATTGCAGATAAATTGTCTCTCCGTTGGAATGAGATGCTACAAATGAAGAACCGTTGTTACCGTGGTCTATACCATAGGAATTTACATCGCCATGACTTGCGCCCGCTAGTGGAATTGACTTATCAAGAAATTCTGTTGCATAACGAATAACCGCAGCACCACGATGCGCATTATAAGTACCAATATTTTCGTAACCATCATCCTCAGGAATAACATTAGTGCCGTATAAAGCGTCATAGAGACTGCCCCAACGTGCATTAGCTGCATTAATTGCAAAGCGAGCATTACTTACTGGAACAACAAGCTGTGGGCCCGCTATTTCTGCTAATTCAATATCTACATTTTTAGTTTCTATCTCAAGAAATTCATTAAATGGCTCTAAATACGATATTTCTTTCAAAAAGGCGACGTACTCGTCATGATCGTATTTATCTCCTTTGCGTGCTTCATGCCATTTATTAATTTTATTTTGTAAATCTTTACGTTTTTTTAATAACTTTTGATTTTTTGGGCTCAAATCATTCACTATAGATTCAACGCCAGTCCAAAATACGTTACTCTCAAAGCCGATTGCAGGTAAAAGTTCTGTCTCTACAAAATCTGCAAAAGTCGGATCTATACTCAAACCATTGATAATTTTATTTTTTTCTTTTGACAATTGACTGCTCTCAGTTGAATTAAAAAAGTGTTAATTGCGATATAATGTTTTTATAGTTAAAAGCGCCCACAATGGCATTCTTATAATTTAAATTTCTTTTGAGTAATAAAATCAATATTTTTAAAATCTCTAACGATTACTCAGTTGCTGAACAAATATTTCCTGAAGATTTGACTGAAATAAAAGCAGCAGGTTTTCTAGCGGTAATTTGTAATCGACCAGACCACGAGGAATTCAGTCAACCAACGGCAGATGCTATTGCCGATAAATGTAAAAAACTAGGTATTTTATTTTATCACATCCCCGTATTAAATATGCCTATAGAGGATGAATCTATTATTAAACAGCATCTTATAGTTAAAAAGTCTGATGGACCAGTTCTCGCTTACTGTAGATCAGGACAACGTTCAACTGTAATTTGGCATGCTGGGCTAGGTAATAAACTTCAAATTTTTGATAAATAAAAAATACTTATTTTATTAAGAACTAATCTATTTTTCATACAAATCCTTCCGCTCTGATTGAACTGCCATCAAAAAATCTATTTAACTTAAAATGAGACATATCTATATCTGATGAAGTTCCGCTTAATAAATTAGCAATTACTTTGCCGGCCCCGGGCCCAATACCAAATCCATGACCGCTAAAACCTGTTGCTACATGGAAACCAGGTAATTCACTAATGGAATCAATCACAGGAATCACATCTGGTGTCGTTTCAATCATACCTGCCCAAGCTTCTACAAATGGTGTCTCCGCTAACTTTGGAAACATGGAATCTAAATTTTTTCGAATAATTTTTAAAGCTCGTAATGATGGGGATGGATTTAATACTCTTACTTTCTCAAAAATAGATTTTTCGTTAAGATTCCATTTATTAGGTACCATTAATTCGTTGATAAAAGTTTTGTCCAGCGAAAGCCTTATATGGCTCATGTTTTTTAACAAAGTTGGTGAAAACTTAGAAAGATATTTAAAAGAAGATGGTGTGATGGGATGCTCAAAGACAGATCCATGAGCAACCGTATACCCGCCATCTTGGCGGCGGCGAACTCCTAAATCATTTCCAAATAATGCGCCATTTAAAATCTTTTCTGCAGGTGCTGTTCTAGCCACAGTACCTAATACTTTAAGTTGTGGAACTTTGATATTTAGAGAGTTACAAAACATAGAAGTCCAAGAACCGGCTGCACACAAGACTACCGATGTTTTAATTGTTCCACTCTCGGTTATAACAGCTGATACAGACCCTCCTGAAGTTTCTATTCCTCGAACTGCGCATGATGTAATTATCTGGGCTCCATTATTTACAGCTGCTCTTGAAATAGCTGGAACCGCTAAATGCGGCTCTGCTCTTGCATCACTTTCAGTATACATAGCACCAGCCCAATCTAATGTTGGACCAGATACAAGTTTTTTTAATTCTCGGGAATCTATAAGACGTGTATTGATACCATATTTACGAGCTATTTTTATCCAATCTTCACGTTTTTCTAATTCTTTTGGAGTATTTGCCGTATAAAGACAACCACTGCGAACATACCCTACGTCTTCTCCGATTTCTTTCTTAAGGCCATCCCAAATACGCATGCTCTCAAGGACTAAAGGTATCTCTCGAGCATCCCTACCCTGAACACGAACCCAACCCCAGTTGCGTCCAGATTGCTCTCCGGCAATATGCCCTTTTTCACACAAAACGACATTAATGCCCTGCTTGGCAAGAAACCAGGCCGTAGAAATTCCAATAATACCGCCGCCTATAATGACGATATCAGCTTTAGGAGGTGCTGTATTTGGAATTTCAAACGGTTGATCCCATATGCTTGAAACTAAATTTTTAGTATTTAAATTGTTCATTACTCATGACTTTTGAAATTATAAATTTTATTATGCAAGAAACATTCATCTGATCATATTAAATAATGGATAAATTTTTGAACGGAACTCAAAAAACATTATTTTTAATAAAATAAGATTCTGAATAATTTTAAAAAAAACGCTTGGTCGTACCTATTGTTGATATGCTGTATAAATGAAGCCACATATATATTTTGACCTTGATGGTACTTTGACTGATTCATACGAAGGTATCAGCAATTGCATTCTTTATGCTGTAAATGAACTTGGGTTTCCGCATCCAACAAATGACTTCTTAAGACACTGTATTGGCCCACCTTTACATGAAACACTTCCAATGCTAGTCGGAAAAGATCTTACTGCAGAGGCGCTTAATTTATACAGAAAGCGTTTCGAAGATGTTGGTTGGCTCGAAAATAAACCTTATGATGGGATTTATGAAGCACTGGAGTCAATAAATAATAAAAACTACGAATTATTTGTTGCCACCAGTAAGCCTAGAATTATGGCACAAAGAATCATTGATTATTTTAAAATGACCCCATACTTTAAGAGAATCTTTGGTAGTGAATTTGATGGCACACATTCAAGTAAAGTAGATTTATTAAGATTTGCAATAAAAGAAAATACAAATACATCTGATCGAATAATGATTGGAGATCGAAAATATGATCTTATTGGCGCGATCTCAAATAACATGAAGCCAATAGGTGTAAATTATGGTTATGGGTCAATTGAGGAGCTCTCAGAAGCCGGTGCTATATCAATAATAGAAAGACCTGCTGACCTTGAAGAAACTATCAAGAGAGTATTAAATAAAAAGATTACAAGCATAGATATTAGATAGTTCTTTTGGAAAAATTTAACTAAAAATCCTTCCGAGATAACCATGCTGGATGCTCGTACACCATGATATCTACAATGTCACCACTTCTTACCTCGCCAGCAACCTCAACCACTCCAACAAGACCGCGACTTAATTTTGACGCTTTCGAAAAATCTGTATCCTCAACCTTTTTACCTGACTTTGTTCTCAATGATTCTGCAAGCTTCTTGCCCATAGGAAGGCATGGAGGATTAAAATTTTCAACCTGGAGCTCAGCTCCAGATGGGAATCTAAAGGTTGTGCCTCTTGGTAATTTAGACAATTCAGGAATTCCTTCAAAACAAAAATTTGCTCCAATTGCGCCTGCAGTAAGCGGTTCAATAAGGTCCATATCTTCTGAAATCTGCATCAGCTCTTCAATAGAAATAGCAGACCAGAGTCTCTCGTTACGACGTATTGTTCCCTCTGGTTGCTTATCAGTAAGCGCCCAAGCCGCTCTTTTAAATGAACTATGACGATCACCAACGATGCCCTCTATTTCAACCATTATTGAAGATTGCTCAGGCTTATTAAATTTTTCCGCCCCGCCAGTGTGAACAGAAACTACCTTACCTTTCAATTTATTCAATTTATTTCCTTAAAATAAGATCAAAAAAAATAAAATATGAAGTCTATTTAAATGAAACAGGTGCCCTCAAAGTATCTAGAAAAGCTTCTATTTGTCTTAGCTCAATAGAATTCAATCCAAGTGGCTCTGCCTCATTATGCCCGATCATTGCATCCGGCGCTCTATTGTAATGATCTAGCACTTCAGCAATAGTTTGCAACTGTCCCTTATGCATGTATGGAGCAGTATGTTCAAGATTTCGCAAGGAAGGCGTTTTTACAGCTCCAATCAATTCAGAACCAGTTCTTATAAAATCAAGTTCAGGGCATTTTCTAACAGGATCGTCACTATAAATGCTACGGCAATTAAATTCGCTATCTAGCACCTCCCTAACACCATTAATCCTTCCCTTATCAGGCAAATCTCCAGGATGATTAATTAACCCGGTATTATGAAATTCATTGTTAGTAAATAATGGTCCATTATGACATTGCGTGCATTTTGCTTTTCCGATAAATAAACGTAATCCTGACTTCTCATCTTTATTTAAAATTTTACGTGGCAGATTTACATCCTTTTTATCTAGATTCGCAATATATTTATCGAAACGAGACGAAGTTGGCAAGATTGTTCGCTCAAAAGCAGCTATCGATTTACCAACATTTGCAAAAGCAGTATTTAATTCAATATTGTTAAATCTTTCTATATTTTTTAATGGCCCAAATAACTTCTCATAGGTTTTTTTATATTCTGAATCCTTGGAAATAATATTAATAACTTGTTTTCTATTTGTTCCATGCTCATGAGAATTTTCTAGTGGAGCAAGTGATTGAGCCCATTGGCTGTCCCTTCGCCCATCCCAATATTGCCATGGGCTGTACTGAGACCCAACAATACTTGGAGTATTTCTATTGCTTATTCCTATTGCTAATGCTTTTTTTAGCCCATCAGTAAATTGGCGCTCAACCTGATGGCAGGTTGCGCATGAAATTTTTCCATTTGCACTGAAACGAGTATCGAAAAATAAATTTTTACCAAACTCAGCTGCAAGCTCATTATCTGCAACGGCATTGGTTGGGTCATCTGGTAACTTTGGCAAAGATTCAAGCCATAAAGATTTAATAATGGTTATTTCATCTTTACTCCATTCGCTACCTTGAAACGGATTTTTGTCACAGGCACTTACAAATAAACAGAGACAAAAGAAAATTATAATAATCTTAAAAAAATCAAAACTCATAGCTGTAATGGTATTATCACTCTGGAGGTTCCATCGTCTGTTGTTATGTTGATGATTATTTCCCAATAACCACTCATATGAAAACGCATTCCTTCAAGCCTGTAATCACCATTACCTAATTCTGTAGTTACTAGTGGCTTTGTCGGTAACCCATGATTATGCTCAGGCATACCACCCTCTACATCAATAGTTGCACCTTCAATTTCAAGCCCATCATCGTTTTCAATATGTAATATCCAAGGATGCATCGTATTTATTTCAGGATCACCATTTGGTGTTTTATAAGTAACAACTAAATTCTCTGCAAATACGGTTACGGAAAGCATGCTGCCTAAAAGGATAAATATAGTAGCAATTGACCATTTTCCAAGCCATTTTTTTAATCTACCACTCATCAAAAGATATTGAAATTGAATAAACATAAGTAATCCTATAAAAAATGGCCAATAACCAAAACCAGTAAATCCTACCTCAAATGGAAAAACAGCAGCATATACTTTTTCTGATTCTGGATGCTTAGCGGACACAATACCAATAAATTGGCCTTCCTCAATAAACCTATAATTAACTAGATATATATCTGGCTCAATTATTGGATCTTTATAAAATACTGTCGCACTATTAATGTCATCAATTAAATTAATATCTTCCATACGAGCGAAGCGACCTTTTCCAGTTACATCCCGAATTATGCGAAAATCAATAAACATCTCGGATAATGAATCATGCAAGTATTCCATTACGAATATACTTTCTGCTGCTATTGGAAGATCTTCACAAAATTGCTCATGGCCCAAAGATTCTGGTTGATAAACTTTGAAGTGGGCACGTAGATAATTCACCTTGATGACACAAAGGTCATCTTCTTCAACTACACCCCCATGAGATAAAGCTATCTCTGAAAAAATAGCACTCGTAAAGAAAAATAATAAAGTATAAAAAAAGGCTCTAATTAAAGTCATAATAATATTTGACTCGTTCAATATGAACTGAATAAATAATCTAAGATAAATTTTACGTCATTTTTAATGGATATTCTTATTTATGAGGTAAGCTTAAAGAAACTCAAGTCAATTTGAATTTATCAAAAATTTTTTAACTATTTTAAATATCGACGAGTAACTCGTCGCGTCAAACCAGTCATTAATTCATAACCGATTGTGCTTGACAATTTTGCTACATGATTTACTGAAAGATTTGGCCCCCAAAGGACAACTTGGTCACCAATCTTTACTTCACCTACATTTGTTATATCGACGGTTATCATATCCATTGAAACAGCACCTACAAGAGGTGCTATTTTTCCATTTACTAGGGTTGGTGTTCCATTAACTGCATGTCGTGGATAACCATCCGCATAACCTATTGCAACAGTCGCTATGATTGACCTATCTTTTGCTGTCCATCGTCCTCCATACCCAACAGTTTCACCTGCTAATATTTCACGTATTGCAATGACTTCTGACTTTAGAGTCATTGCTGGTTTTAAGCCATAAATTTTTTCTCTATCATCTTCAAAAGGTGTGTAACCATAAATTAAATATCCTGGTCGATTCCAGTCTCTATGGCTACTTGGTGAACCAAGTATCGCACCAGAATTAGCGATGCTCTCAATTACATTTAAATTAGATACATAAGAATCAAATTTGTTAATTTGTTTATCAGTTATTTTACTATGAATATCTTCAGATGAAGCAAGGTGCGTGCATACTACTAATGAAGGGTTGCAGTTTCTACTTGCCCGCAGTCGGGTGACTGCATCTTCAACTTTGTTTGGCTCAATTCCCAATCTATGCATACCAGTATCAACCTTAAGCCAAACGTTTACTGGATTAGGTAAACTAGCATTCTCCAAATCCAGTAATTGGGACTCGTTATGCACAACAACTGATAATTCATTTTTTGCGGCACATTTTAAATCTTCTACTCCATCGACGCCCTCCATTACCAGAATCATTTTTGTAATGCCAGCATCACGCAGCTCAATAGCTTCATCAATGATTGCAACAGCAAAAGCTGAAGTGATTCCCTCAAGCGCTTTTGTGACTTGGACAGCCCCATGGCCATAAGCATCAGCCTTAATCACTGCAATTGATTTTGAATCAGGAGCTAAGCTGCATGCTATTTTATAATTATCTTTTATCGAATTTAGGTCGATGACCGCTTCACATTTATGCGTCATAAATTAACTTTTATTGGTTTTATGATAATTCACTATAACAAATGAAATAAATAACAGTTTTGCATAACTTACAAACTTCAAGCAAAGTTTATGTATAATTTTTTCTATATTATCCATAAAATAAGTTGTTATGATCTTATCTTTTCTTAAAAAAATCATCTAAGGTATTAGTAAATAAAAAATATTATTTACCTATCAAGAATTCAAAAGAAGTCTACATTTGTCTAAAAATAACAAAAATATAGAAAAAATTGGCATCTTTGTTGATGTTCAAAATATTTATTACACTTGTCGTCAAGCTTATAAAGGTAATTTTGATTACACTAAATTTTGGAATGTGGTTACAAAAAATCGTAAAGTAATTTGTGCATATGCATACGCTACGGATAAAGGTGATATCAAACAAGAAAATTTTCAGAATATATTAAAGAAAATTGGCTTTAGTGTTCAACTAAAATCCATGCTTAAACGTAAAGATGGCACTGTAAAAGCAGATTGGGACGTTGGTATTGCGTTAGACGTGTTTGAAAGAGCCAATCAATGCGATACGATCGTACTCGCATCAGGTGATGGAGATTTCGGAATACTCCTCGATCGAATAAAAGAGAGATTTAAGACAAAATCAGAAGTTTATGGTGTTCGCGAATTGACTTCTACCCAACTTATTGGTCCGGCAAGTGACTTTATACCCATAGATAAAGATTTCATTCTATAAAAAACTTTTTCAACCTTTTTTGAAAATTCTTTTACGCAAAAATAAATTTGCAACAATCATAGCGACAAGCGTAATTAAGCAATAAATACCAATATAATTCATTTGTTTTTGTAAACTAATACCACTATCAATCAAAGTACCTGTAACACCAGGACCAGCAGCAGTAGCTATCACCACAGCAGAAATAGTTATTGAACGAACTGATCCAAGATATTTTGTTCCATAGATTTCAGGCCAAAGAGATCCAAATAATGTCCATGAAATACCATAGCTAATTCCCAAAAATATCATTACTCCTGTAACGATTATTGCAGGTCCCGTTATGGTCAACAAAAAACAAGCTATGACTAAGGGAATCAGAAAATAAGGTAGCAAAATTCTTGACCCAAATTTATTTACGATCGCACCTGATATTAAAGTAAAAATTACTGTCATAGTTGACAAAACAATCAAAGATTGAACAAAGATCTGTGGTGGCCATTCATTAATCTCTGTTAAGTAATTTTGATGATAAAAAATTATTGTTCCAATGAATCCAGGCGCCAAAGCTCCAGTTAGTAATATCCAAAAGATGGGGTCACTCATCACCTCTCTTCGGGTCCAATTGTGAATTTCATTTTCCGACAGGTCACTACTGACATTAGAGCCTTGAAGTTCTCGTGGAGCGCTATACGCCCAAAATGAAATTGGCAATGCGATAATCAGTAGTAAGATTGCACCAAAAAACCATCCCACTTCATAGCCGTAAATAATTGCAACCATCGAAAAAACTAATGGCATGGATGCTTCCCCACCTTGATGACCAAGAATAACTAATGAAATAGCCCTTCCGCGTTCGGCAGAAAACCAGCGACCAGTTGTAGTCAATGCAATATGAGACATAAGCCCTTGGCCAAATAATCTAAGAAAAAAAATTGCAATTATTAAAGCCCATATTGAAGGAGCAATACCAGCAAGAATTGCTGCGGCTGACAAGATTGGAATAACCATGACTATCAGTTTATGGGGAGGGATAAAATCTATAAGCTTTCCTAGAAAAGGTAAGCATGCGGCACTTGCTAAAGTTGCAAACATATAAAGGCGGCCAAACTCACCGTGACTAAGGTCAAAAATCTCACGCCATTCAGATATAGAAATAGAAATAAAATAGGTTTGGCCAAAACTAGAAAAAAAAGTAAGTGTAAATCCACCAATTACCCAACGAAAGTTATGTCGCAAAAATTTCAACATATTTTTTCTTAATTAATTTGACGCCTTTCCATAAAATTTACATCCTTAAAGCGAGGTTTAAAGAGAAATTAACGATTTGTTTTGGATTGTCAAAATATTTAAAGTGCAAAAATTTAGTAGTTACTAATTAAAGACGTCAAATATATGACTATATTTAAAAATAACCTCTTTACCTCTTGGATTTGCAGCAATACCTCGTTCATCCACTTCGTTATAAACAAGGAAAAAACCAGAATTTGCAGTTTGCAGCCATGAAAAACGTAAGTTTGTACCGACTGTATCATCTACTTGATTATGCTGGACTAAAGCTTGCAGCAATATCTTGGGTGTAAATGCATAAGATAAACGAAGTTGTGTAAGGTTGGCATTAAACTGACCTCTCTCAATTGGAAGATCAAATTTATTATAATTATAGGTAAGTTCAGACCTGAAAGATTCTCCAACTCTATAAATAATACTTGATTTTATAGCAATACGATTACCACCAAATCGACCTCCTATATAAGTAACGCTTGAGAGACTTAAAGGATCTGATTTATCAGTGTTAAATCGAATTTGGGCCTCACTGTGATCATAAGTACCAGCCTGAATAGTAACACCATCGATAATATCAAAAGGAGTTTGCACGCCTTCACGAGTAAAATTCACGCCAGTATCTATTCTATATCCGTTGCGAAACTCCCAATGATTATCAATATGCAAAAAACCAGTCTCTTGAAAACCATCAAAATCCCAATAAGCCGTGTAAGAAATATGAGGTCTAACTTCAAGCAATCCCCATGTATTCTCTGGTCGAATTCTACGCAAAATTAAAGCTGACATACGTCGATAATTCGAGCGCTTTAAAAAACCTACTTCAGGATTAAAATCTTCGCCAACCTGGCTATACTCTAATCTATTAAGCCATTCGCTAGAGTTGTATATAGCTTTGGCAGAAAAAGCTTCATCTCGGCCCTCAAGGCCTGGTGTAGAAGTTTTCGCTAACCAACCTTCAAGCATTAAATTTTCACCAATACCCCAACGACCATCTACACTATAAGTATGATTCTTGTCATCACCAGGTGCGGTGAGATAAGAGCCATCGCCATCACGGCCGACGTACATAAACCCCAATGATGAGCGACTAGGTAACTCTTGATTTACTCTAGCGACTGTAAATTTATTTCCTGGTGCAACACCCGCTACAGCCTCAGAGTGCATATGCAAAAAGCCTACATTAGTACTCCCAGCAAGTTTTCCAGATAGTCTCGCGCCCCCGATTATTGGGAGCTGATCACCACTACTACTTATACCTATACGTCGACTGAAAAACATTTGTACAGCTTGTTCATCACCTACAGAAAACTGTGCGGCATTTTCAAGAAAAAAAGGTCTTTTTTCCTTGAAAAAGAGACTAAACCTATCAAGATTCATTTGTTGTTCATCGGCCTCAACTTGCGCAAAATCAGTGTTGTAAGTTGCATCAAGTGTAAGGCTAGGAGTAATTGAATATTTGATATCGAAACCTGCTTCACTATTATTCTGAGTGCTTACAAGATTTCCGCCTCTTGTGGATTGACCAAGAATATAGGGTGAGAATTGTAAATTTCGTTTTTTAGCCGGTTTAATTCCAGTTACAGAACCAGCTTCAGATAAGCGATACAGCTTATGTTGCCTAGACAAAGGAGCCCAAAAGGCAGTTTCATTGTTTCTGCCAATATTTCTTTGAAAGTTTATTCCCCATGTTTGGACATTTTCACGGCCGTATCTTAGGGTGCTAAATGGAATTCGCATCTCAGCGCTCCACCCAATTTCACTTATAGAGGTTGCAACTTCCCATGAGCCGTCCCAATTTAAATTAAAACCTCCTCCTCCCGAGCCCATCGTGCCACCCGAACCCTCGCGGATAACTTGTCCATCATATTGAATACCAGCTGGATTAGTTCCAAAAATAAAGCCATTCTGACCGTCTCGCAAACCATCTATGATCAATTGAAAGCTATCTGTATTATCTAAACTTGAGTCGCGACGACTATCGGTAGCAAGAATTTGATTTGGGGTATCGTCATAAGCAATCAACCCAACATACAAAGCATCTTCTAAGAAGCCTACATAAACTTCAGTTTTTTGAGTTGCTGGTAATCCGTCATCAGGTTCAATCTGTTGGAAACCTGTTGCAGGAATAAGACTTCCCCAAGCTTTATCTCCTAATACCTCGCCATCTAAAAGAGGCTCATTAACCATCTCACTACTTTGTAAAACAGGCCTACCCCCAAGATTTTGTGAAAATGTAGGCGCTGAACTGATTACTAAAATACAAAGCAGAATCAATTTTAAAGCTCTTAGAGAAGCTCTAAGTGTAAAAAATTTCATGATTAATTATCTTTTGTAGTATTGATTTAAGTTATTTTGATCGACTATATTTTTGTAATTTTTTTATATTACGATACTAAGTAAAAAAAAGACACTTTGGATATTATTGATTATTCAGTATTTTTTTAAAAAAAGAATACCCCCAACGGGTAAAAAAATCATTTAATCAATAAATCGTATATTTCTATTTGAAATGGCATGATGGTCGTATTAATAACTCTCATAATTAAAATTTATTTGGTTTCTTTAAAAAGCCCATTGATATGAATAAACTTAAGAAAAATTTAGAAGACGGTGTTTTTACTGTGACAGCTGAAATTACTCCTCCTCGTGGAGCTGATTTTACTTCATTAACTGCTGCCGCAGAAATTCTTAAGCCAGCAGTTTCAGCTATAAATCTTACAGATGGTGCTGGAGCAAAAGTTCGTTTGTCTAGCCT
>MDTG01133928.1_pt1 | contig 18211 bp, 11 predicted proteins | sample 811421 | NCBI WGS metagenome assembly MDTG01 (sample SAMN05326645, study PRJNA326480) | marine metagenome | isolation source: seawater | place: Pacific Ocean: South East | collected 2011 | reverse complement strand
GTTTCCTCCTCGATATTAACGCTTTCCTTGGCCTCAACAGCCTGGTGCAGCCCATCACTCCACCGCCGCCCTTCCATCGGTCGACCAGTATTTTCATCAACAATCACAACCTTATTTTCTCGTACGATGTACTGCGTATCTCTCACATAAAGACAATAAGCCTTAACCAGCTGAGAAGTTACATGAATCCGTTCGGCCTTGGCTTCTGCATTTTGCTGCACTCGCTGCTTCTCAGCCAATCGTTCCGACGATGTGAGCTTTTCATTTGCATCAATCTCATGATGTGCCGTCACAATATCAGGCATCATAAAGGCATCCGCATCGTTAGGATTGAGAAATGACCTCCCTTTTTCAGTAAGATCCGCATCATGGCCTTTCTCATCAATGGCAAAAAAGAGGTATTCCTTTTGCGCGTACAGCTCCTTTTTCGTCTGGTCTTTGTGCAATTCCATCTCTGATTTTTCCAATCTGCGCCGATTGGCAGGATCAACCTTCGCCTCTAAAAGCCCAGGATGCTTGGGCTGACCTTGCTGTACTCGATAAAGCAAAAGACCAATTTGGTGTTCAATATCCGGATCCTCTTTATCTCCCAACTTAGCCGATAACTCTTTCACCTCAGCGAGGTACTTTTCACACAAACGCTTTTGCTGACGAACCAAGTCCTGAATACGCGGTTTGAGCTCGCCGTATAGGCGCTGGTCCTGTTTAACCATAGCCGGGCCACTGATGATCAAAGGGGTTCTAGCTTCGTCGATAAGAATGGAGTCTACTTCATCTACGATAGCAAAATAATGTCCCCGCTGAACCTGATGGGCTTCACTTTGTGCCATACCATTATCTCGCAGATAATCGAAACCGAATTCTGAATTAGTTCCATAAGTAACATCCTGATGATATTGTTCTCGCCTTACGCTGGGATCCTGATCGTGCTGAATACAGCCCACCGTTAGCCCAAGAAAAGTATATAGAGCTCCCATCCACTCGGAATCACGTGCGGCAAGATAATCATTAACCGTCACCACATGCACTCCACGACCAGTCAGGGCATTGAGATAAACAGGCAGTGTAGCCACTAACGTTTTCCCTTCACCTGTAGCCATCTCGGCGATATTTCGCTTATGAAGTGCATAGCCCCCGATAAGCTGCACATCAAAGTGCACCATCTCCCAAATTATTTCATGACCGCGAACCTCGACATATTTCCCACACAATCGTTTAGCTCCCTCTTTGACCAAAGCAAAAGCCATGGGCATCAGCTCATCCAAACGATGAGCCAACTGCTCATCATCCTCAATGACGCCTAACTCTTCCTGCCACGCCTTGGTCTGTGCACGCAATTCCTCATCACTCATGGCGCTCAATTGGTCTTCATATGCATAAACCATGGGAACCAGCGTTTTTCGAATACGCGCTACCTCACGTTCGTTTTTTGTACCGAAGATTTTTTTGATTAAACCGATCATTCTAAAAAAGCGTTAGAACAGCGCAAAATAAGAGCTTTTTAGTAAAAGGTCAAAGCAATCTGCAGCCATTACATACTCTTAATTCGTGCTGACTAATTCTAGTTACTTCCTATGACTGGCAGCGGTGTAAATTATTATTCCGATAGCTTGGAACCGATTTTCCAACCATTCAAAAGCGAATAATTTCCCTTGGAATAGCGGGCCATACACTGTTTATCTCTATAGGCATGAGCGAGCAACCCCGATTAGTATCGGTCAATCAATTATTGAAACAGCAAGGCATAGCAGTAGGAGAATGCGTACAGCTTCGGGGTTGGGTACGCACACGCCGCGACTCCAAAGCAGGTCTTTCTTTTATTCAATTGCACGATGGATCGTGCTTCGACCCGGCCCAAGTCGTGGCCCCTGGTGAACTCGGAAATTATAAAGATACCGTGACGCATCTTACCACCGGCTGCTCAATTATAGCAGAGGGCGAAGTGGTTGCTTCAGAAGGCAAGGGTCAAAGCGTCGAACTAATGGCCTCACGAATCGAACCAGTGGGCATGGTGGATGATCCTGAGACTTATCCCATGCCGGCTAAAAGACATACCTTTGAGTACCTACGTGAACAGGCCCATCTGCGCGTACGCACCAACGCCTTTTCAGCCATGGCACGGGTCCGGCACTGCTTGGCCAATGCCGTCCACCAATATTTTCATGAGAATGGGTTCTATTGGGTGCACACTCCCATTATCACCGGTAGCGACTGTGAAGGAGCCGGTGAAATGTTCAGGGTCAGTTCCCTTGACCTGTCAAATCTGCCCCGCACTAAAAAAGGTGAGATAGATTTCTCCCAAGATTTTTTTGGCAAAGAAACGAATCTAACAGTGTCTGGCCAGTTAAACGTGGAAAGCTATTGCCTGGCTTTAAGCAAAGTTTACACCTTCGGGCCCACTTTCCGTGCGGAAAACTCTAATACCTCTCGTCACTTGGCAGAGTTTTGGATGATCGAGCCAGAGATTGCTTTTGCAGATCTATCGGATGATGCGGATCTGGCTGAAGCCTTCCTTAAATATATTTTCAAGCGGTTACTGGATGAACGGGCTGATGACATGGCGTTCTTTCAACAACGCGTAGATAAAGACTGCATCGAGCGGCTCGAGAAATTTGTTGAGGCTAGCTTTGAGCGTATGGATTATACGGAGGCCATAACTAGGCTTCAGAAAGTGGTTGATAAAGGGCACAAGTTCGAATTCCCTGTGAAATGGGGTATGGATCTGCAAAGCGAACATGAACGCTGGCTGACTGAGGAACACATTGGTAGACCCGTAGTCGTAATGAATTACCCCAAGGGTATTAAGGCCTTTTACATGCGCATGAACGATGATTACAAAACGGTAGCGGCAATGGATGTGCTAGCTCCAGGCATTGGCGAGATCATCGGTGGCTCCCAACGCGAGGAAAGACTAGATGTCCTCGACGCACGCCTAGAGGAAATGAATTTGAACAAATCTGACTACTGGTGGTACCGCGACTTGAGAAAATATGGGACTGTGCCTCATGCAGGCTTCGGTCTAGGCTTTGAGCGCACGCTTATCTATGCCACCGGCATGGCAAATGTACGCGATGTGATTCCGTTTCCAAGAGCCCCCAGAAGCGCAGCGTTTTAGATAACTTAAAACAAACTCTTATTGGTTTGCCTCAATAACCTACTGCATTTCCTTGGCAATGTTTTGGTCTATTTGCGGTAGCCCAAGCATATCCCCCGAAACTATTCTTAGTCCCCTTTTTCGGCTTCAACCTCTGCACCGTGTTCGCCCACCAAACCGAAAGAATCAACTTTACCATCTATTAGGTGTAACCTGTATTCACGGTTTGCCTCTTTTACTTTTCCTACCCCAAAGATGCCAATGTATAGAGCCGATTCATTATAATAGAGCTTCTCCTCATTGCCCTTTGCTGAAATACGGTGAGGCTTTCCAAGCAGGCTAACCGCTTCCTCGCGTGGCATACCGACTTTGATATCATTAAATGTTACCCTCTTGCTCGGAATAACCACACAACCGAACAGAAACAATACAATTGGGAAATAAAAAATATGTTTCATGATTAAAAAATGGGGTGATCGACCGGACTTGAACCGGCGACAACCAGAACCACAATCTGGGGCTCTACCAACTGAGCTACGACCACCGTCGAAACACCGCACCCTACCCACTTCCATTTTTGAGGTCAAGTGTCAGTAAATCCACCCAATCCTGTCCACAAGTTCACGTGGACACACCCCGATACCAGCGGAAAAATGAGTCAGAAGTGAACCGTATTAAACTACTCCCTGAACAGGTTGCCAACCAGATTGCTGCAGGTGAAGTAGTTGAGCGCCCGGCCAGCGTAGTGAAGGAGCTAGTAGAAAATGCGCTAGATGCAGGAGCCGCTCAGATAACTGTAGAAGTAAAGGCTGGTGGACGTAGCCGTATTCGCGTCATTGATGATGGTCACGGTATGAGTCGTGATGATGCCTTAATGAGTCTTGAGCGCCACGCCACCAGTAAGATCACGCGCGCAGAAGATTTATCCTCTATCAGCACCATGGGTTTTCGGGGTGAAGCGGTACCCAGCATCGCCAGTGTCAGCCGTTTTACTCTGATTTCACGCGAAGCGGAGGCCAAAGCCGGCACGCAAATTACCATTAACGGTGGGAAAATCATTTCCGTTCAGGAAGCAGGCGCCGCAGCCGGCACTGAAGTGGAGGTACGTTCTTTATTCTACAACCTGCCTGCCCGAAGAAAATTCATGCGCACTGAAGAAACCGAACGCTCCCATGTGCAGCATACCCTAAGCCTGATGGCTCTGGGTCATCCCGAGGTAGCCTTTACCTTCCGCCATAACGACCGAGAAGTATGGCGCCTACCGGCCGAAACCGGTGAGGGAGCCACGCCTCTGGAACGTCGACTCAACGCTCTTTGGGGTGATGGCCTGCGATTGGTCTCCATTGATACTGAAGGTATTCTACCCAAAAGACCTTTTGATGAAGAGGAAACTCCAGACACCTCTATTCGTATCTGGGGATTCATTGGCGCACCGGGAATCAGTCGCAGCAACCGTGATAATCAACATGTCTTTGTCAACCAACGGCCCGTTGATAATGTGGGCCTGAGCATGGCCCTGCGCGAGGGCTATCACACCGCTCTCATGAAGGGGAAATATCCCGTGTGCTGCCTATTTCTGGAAATTGAGCCAGGTGAAGTAGACGTAAACATCCACCCATCCAAGCGTGAGGTAAAATTTCACCGCGAACGCGAGGTTCGTAGGTTTGTAGCCGACGCAGTCAAAAAAGGCTTGGCAAACTACCACACTCAACAACCCACAAACCATAAAACCATAGCTCCGTTTACCACAGCAGATAGTTTTGGACTGGCTGCAGAAGATGTAGCAATTCAACCTATTGCCCAACAAAAGCCACTGGACATGGGTTTCAGGGAACCGCCCGCACCGATTCCAAAAGATGACGCCTCGCCATTAATCCCACAGGCGCCCCCCCATACTAACCAGCAAGATCCAAAACCTTTACTCTCAGTCCCTTTAAAGATTATTGGGGTGGTGGGTAAACTCTATGTGATATTGGAATCAGAACGCGGATTAGTACTAATGGATCAACACGCGGCCCATGAGCGGGTTTTGTATGAGCAGCTCCTCGAACAAATGGAGCGTAAACAAACTGCTTCCCAGAAACTCCTTTTACCTGAAACCGTTGAACTCACCGCGCCTGATGCGGCTTTTCTCAGAGAACAGGTGGAAACACTAAGCCGACTAGGCGTGGGAATCAGTGTGTTTGGTGAACGCACATTTTTGCTGGATGCCTTACCCCCTTTTACCAAAGTAAAGGATGCGAAGGGATTTTTGCTGACCTTGATTGACGAATTAAAGGCGGTGGGATCAGGTGTAAACTCCATGAGATTGGGCGAGGATGTGGTCACCAAAACCGTATGTCGCCAAGCGATAAAGGCCAATGACAGCATGAGCGACCGAGAGCTTGAAGGACTGCTATTAGATTTACGCCAATGTTCCATGCCCTATACCTGCCCACATGGCCGGCCAACTCTCATCGAGATGAGCTATGCAGAACTAGAAAAGAAATTCGGCCGAACAGTATAAAAACCCATTAAAACCTTGCATTGTCAGGGTTCATGCGTAATTTCCCCGTTCGCCCGAGACCCGTGAGTGCGGAGTTTCACATAGGGCTTTAACACTATGTTAACAGGTTATTAACCATTAAACCCGCTAGTTTTATCACCAATCGGAACTGAAAAAACAGCGGTTTTCAAACAAGGATATTTTCATAAACCCTTGTTTTCCGCAAAGAATACAAAAAAGCTATGCTGACCATGGAAGAAGCTTTCGAGAAGAGTCTGAGGACTTTTTCTCAGGGAGAAATTGTAAATGGCACCGTCATTGATGTACGGGGCAAAGAAGTAATAGTCGATATCGGCTATAAAAGTGAGGGCCACGTGGCATTAAACGAATTTGACGAGGATAACCGCCCGGAGGTGGGTTCTCAGATTGAGGTTCTCATTGAAGTTCTGGAAAACCGAGATGGTCAGGTGGAGCTGTCTCATGAGCGGGCCGAATTCAAAAAGAACTGGGACAAAATCAATTCAATCTGCGAAGAAGGGGGAATTGTTACCGGCCGAATCAAAGACGCAGTCAAAGGAGGGCTTATTGTCAACATCGGCGTGGAAGCCTTTCTCCCCAGTTCACAGGTCGATGTAGTTCAACCACATAACCTTGATGCACTGGTCGGTGAAAAGATGGAGTTCAAGATCGTGAAAGTGAACGTGGAGAGACAAAATATTGTTCTCTCCCGCCGCGAGCTTATCGAGGAAGAACGCTCGGCAAAACGTGCCGAAATGATAGGAGGCATGAACCCAGGAGTTATAATCAAGGGTAAGGTCAAAAACATCACTGATTTTGGAGCTTTTATCGACCTCGATGGGCTTGATGGTCTCCTTCATATCACGGATATGAGTTGGGGGCGCATTAATCACCCAAGTGAAATGGTCCAAGTAGGTCAGGAACTTGATGTCGTAGTGCTCGACATCAACAAAGATAAGGAACGCGTTTCACTGGGCCTCAAGCAAAAAACTCAAAACCCCTGGGAACTTATCGAAAGCAAATATCCCCTGGGCACAAAAGTTAAGGGTAAAGTCGTCAACCTAGTCTCTTACGGTGCGTTTGTGGAGTTGGAGCCAGGCGTGGAAGGTCTGGTTCATGTTACAGAACTTTCTTGGACCAAAAAGCATACGAAACCATCAGAAGTCCTAGAAAAAGACCAAGATGTGGAAGCCGTGGTGCTCGGAGTCAACAAAGACGAGCAAAAGATCAGCTTGGGTATCCGCCAGCTTGAAGACAACCCATGGGACGCCGCAGAAACAAAATATGCAATTGGAAGTGAGGTAACTGGAAAAGTACGCAATCTCACCAGCTATGGAGCTTTTGTTGAGCTTGAAGAAGGGTTGGATGGCATGGTTCATGTAAGCGATCTTTCTTGGACTCGAAAAATCAATCATCCATCCGAACTTATCAAAAAAGGGGACGAGATTAAGGCACAAGTACTCGAAGTTGATCGGGAAAATCAGCGTATATCTATTGGCGTTAAACAACTCGATACAGATCCATGGGAGAAGATTGATGAAATCTATAAGGTCGGCCAACTCGTTAAAGGTAAAGTCAGCAAACTCGCTAGCTTTGGAGCCTTTGTCGGACTAGATCACGACATGGACGGGCTCGTTCATATTTCTCAAGTAAGCGAAGAACGTGTTGATAAAATCAAAAACGTTCTTGAAGTAGGCCAAGAGGTGGAAGCTCGGGTTATTAAAATCGATCGTTCAGACCGACGAATCGGCCTTTCCATTAAGGCTGCTGGATATGACGAGGAACAAATAAAGAAGGAGCAAGAGCAACTCGACCAGCTTATGCCTGGAGAAGATCTTGTCGCCCTCGAACACGCCTTTGATAACCTTGAACTTAACAAAGACGAGGACAAGAAGGAAAGCGAGTAACGCGTAAAACCTAATCAATTACAGGCGGCCTTAACAAGGCCGCCTTTTTTATTGTACAAACCCCTCCTTCTGCTGATGATCAGCCAATGCGTACGATTTTGTGCTTATTTTTATTTGTTACTTTTTTGGGAGCTGAAGAACTTCGCATCAACCGTGGTATTCTACCCGGTGGTTTGATCGATGACAAAAAGCTACTTAGCGAGATAAATTTTCACGCCAAACAACTCCGAGAAATGGACGGCATACCTAAAGCCACTGAACTCCTCAAACAACTCAATCGCAAGCAATGCCACCTGGCTTTACAAATGCCTGGAGAAAAGAAACTAACAACCGCTGAAATTGCCAAACGCACCCGAAAAGGAGTACTAGTGGTTTCTGGCCTGTATAAGTGCAATCGCTGCCCCGAATGGCATAGTGGCGCAGCTAGTGGGTTCATGCTGACCGAGGATGGCGCGTTTTGCACCAGTTATCATGTTGTAGATAATAAGCAGAACGATTCGATTTTTATAATGACTGGCGATGGACGGATCGCTCCAGTGATTGAAGTGTTGGCAGCAGACAAGCGCACGGATCTTGCCATTCTTAAAGCCAAAGGAAAAGGCTTCACCCCCTTACCTGTAACCATGAATCCACTGGATGCACCAATAGGCGAAAAAATCCACGTGTTCGGTCATCCCAGCCGTCACTTTTATGTGCTCAGTGAGGGGATCATATCCAGGAAATATTTGGATAGTACCAACAAAGAAGGCCCAAGACGAATGATCTCCATTACTGCTGACTTTGCCAAAGGATCCAGTGGCTCACCTGTTTTCAACGAGTATGGCACAGTTATAGCCAGCGTAAACAACACTCAAAGTATATACTACAATGTAAAAAAAGACGGCATCAAAGATAACCTACAAATGGTATTTAAAAACACCGTATCACTGGAGCATTTGAGGACTTTGATTAAAGCCAAATAGTTTCCCCCCCGCCTGACCTCAGCCCATCAATATTAACTCACTTGGCATGAGCATTTTGGACGAACTGACTTGGCGAGGATTGGTTAACGATTGCACCGATTCAGAAAACCTATCAAAACGCCTAAATGAAGGGCCAATCGTTCTCTACTGCGGGTTCGACCCCACTTCCGACAGCTTACATGTGGGCAATTTGGTTCCTCTAATAGGTCTGAGACGGTTTCAGGATCAAGGTCATATACCTATCGCGCTAGCTGGTGGAGCAACTGGAGCCATCGGTGACCCAAGTGGTAAGTCAGCCGAACGCAATCTAATCACCCGGGGGAAACTCCAGGAAAATATTGCTTCGGTAAAAAAACAGCTGTGCAAACTGCTGGATTTTGACACCGCCAATAACCCTGCTCACCTTCTCGACAACGCGGACTGGACTGACAGCATCACCCTACTGGATTTTCTGCGCGCCATTGGCAAACATTTCACTGTCAATAGTATGGTAGCTAAAGAAAGTGTTCGCGCACGCATGGAGGATCGGGATGCGGGTATTAGCTACACCGAGTTTTCCTATATGCTATTGCAAGCTTTCGATTTTCATCATCTCAAAAAAGAACATGATTGTGAGCTGCAAATCGGCGGCAGTGACCAATGGGGTAACATCACAGCGGGAATTGAGTTAACCCGCCGTAAACTAAACCAAACAGTTTATGGGCTTACCTTACCGCTCATCACCAATACCGATGGGACCAAATTTGGTAAAACTGAGGCAGGTGCGGTGTGGCTAGATCCGGCACGCACCAGCGTCTATAAGTTTTATCAATTTTGGGTGCGGACCGATGATCGTGATGTAATCCGTTACCTTAAATATTTTACTTTCCTATCTCGGAAGCAAATTGAAGATCTTGAGAAGTGCCACGAAGAAAACCCCAGTGCACGTGAAGCTCATACTGCTTTAGCTGTGGCTATGACCGACCTAATACACGGAAAAAGCGCAACAAAAGAAACACAACAAGCCAGCCACATTCTTTTCGGGGGAGAACTGCAGGGTATCAGCGAGAGCACCTTCAATGAAATCGTCGGCGAAGTTCCAACCGTAGAAATTGATAAATCGAAACTGGATGGTGATGGAATACCGATTTTAGAACTATTTGTTGTGGGTGGTCTGTGCCAATCCAATGGACAGGCAAGAAAAGATCTGCAAGGGGGAGGAATCAATCTCAACAACGAACGTCAATCTGATGCACAAGCTAAAATCACCTCTGAAGCTCTGCTCTTTGGAAAATATCTCCTCTTACGTAAAGGTAAACGCAATTACACCGTTATCTCCGTAAAGTAGATCCTTTAGAGATTTCTACCACCAGCCCAAAAGTTTCCAGTAGGGCAAACCTACTCCCAACCACACTACCAAATGGAAGAGGGAGACGATAAATCCAACCTTAAACCACCGGGCCACTGGCACGTACCCAAAGCCTGAGTAAATAACCACCGGCCCTGTTGAATAGTTGGTGAGACACCCGCAAAGATTCGAAAAATAAGCCAGTAGCGCCACCATCAACATAGGCGGAGCTCCAGCAGATATTGCCAGCGCCAGAAAAGCCGCAACCATAGCGGCAATATGTCCAGTTAACATGGAAAACCCATACATAGAGTAGAAATAGACTAAGGCCAAAGCCAAAGCTGTAACCAATGCGCCAAGCCCCGAAACCTGCCCTTCCATTGAACTGGCAAACCAAGCAATGAAACCATGATCCTTTAGCAGACCCGCCATACAAACCATGCCTCCCAACCATATCAGCGCATCCCACGCTTCTTTATTGCCGGTGATATCCTCCCATTTTTCCGTACCGGTTAGTATCAGGACCAACACCCCAATAAGAGCAACAACACCTGTATGCATCCCATGAGCTTTCCCCGACACCCAAAGAATCAGTAACGAAACAAAAACTCCCATCATGATCTTTTCACCGCGTGTCCAAACCCCCATTTCAGACAACTGTTCTCTTGCTTTGGTTTGGGCTGCCTTTGCATCTTGGAGTTCCGGCTTGAGCAGCTTAAACAAAAACCACGGAAGCAGAAAAAGACTCACCAAACCTGGAACAATACTCCCCTTGAGCCACGTTAACCAACCAAACTTCACCCCTTCATTAAAAGCGTAGTCAACAACTAACGAGTTGGCGGCCATACCCGTTAGAAACATTGCTGCAGTAATTAAGTTCAAATGAGCTCCATTAAGCATTAAATACTCCCCCGCGCGTTTGGGTTGCCCTTCTGGAGTGGAACCTAAAGCTCTCGCCAAAGAATTGACAACCGGTGCCATAACGCCTCCTCCTCGCGCTGTATTGGATGGAATAATGGGACCCAAAATAAATTCTGCAGCAGCGGTAGCGTACCCCAATCCCAAAGTGGTCTTTCCAAATTTAACAACGCACCCGAGGGCAATACGTTTCCCCAATCCGGTGCGAATCATTGCTCCAGCAATCAAAAATGCACCTACCACCAACCAAACCGTCGTATTTCCATAACCTGCCATGGCTGCGGCAAATGACTCCTTACCCGTTTCCCCCAGAGTTTTAGTGGCCGCCAAAACAACCAAAGCAAGCAGAACGGTGGGCCCCATTGGCATCGGACGCAAAATAAAGCACAAAATAGTGGCAGCAAAAACTGCGAACACACACCAGCCTTTGGTAAAATCAGCTCCATCAGGAAGAATCAATCCATCAGGCAAATTGGGGACGGGCAGCCACCAAATAATAAAACCTATAAATAAACACACCCCCAGTTTGGGATAATGAATTTTAGGTTTAGATTTTGACTGATCGGCCATAGAGCTCTGAAGCTTTAGAGCAAAGACTATAGCAAGCCAAGCCTTGAGGTTAACTCACCTCTCACAAAGATTCTCGAAAGCTTCCCCTAATTCGGGAAATTTAAATTTATAACCCTCTTTTTCCAGGCGGCGCGAGATACAATAACGCCCGTAAAGAATCAAATCTGGGTCAGTGCGCATCAGATAATGTGCACCAAAACGAACCATCCATTCAGTTGCTGGCAAACCAATGGGCATACCAATAGCTCGCCGTAGCTTTCTCATGAATTCTTCCTGTGGAACCGGGTTGGGTGAAGTAACGACATATACCCCCTGCATCGATTCTTGTGTAATTGCCCGTTCCATCAGGCAATTCATGTCTTTTTCGTGAATCCAACTAATTCCCTGTTTACCATGCCCTACCCGACCACCAAGGCCTAAACGTGCGAGCATTTTCATCTTAGGAAAGGCCCCACCGGATTTGCCCAAAACAAAACTCGTACGCAAAACAACTTGCCGCACTTCATCAGGAACCCATGCTTGATAAGCCTCTTCCCACGCTTTCCCCACACTGGGAGCCAAACCATAGCCGAATTCTGAATCCTCGTCACATACCACCTCCGGAGGATCTCCGGAGATATGAGCTGTCGCCATTTGAACCCATACAGTAGGTAGATTCTTTGTATTCCGTAAGGCTTCTCCTAAAACCCGTACTGAATCGACTCGCGAACGTAATATTTCATCACAATGATCAGGTGTTTTTATACAATCAATCGATCGACCGGCAAGATTCACCAATGCGAACGCTCCATCCAAACATTCGGCCCAGTCGCCAACCGTACGTCCATCCCACTTTAAATGGGTCCATGGACCATTGACCTTGGGAGGGTTACGCGAAATCAGCACCACCTCATTGCCAGCATCCATCAAATGGCTTGCGAGATTAAGGCCTAAAAAACCGGTTCCTCCGGCAATAACCACTTTACCTCTATGTTTAAGGTTCATCTGTTTTACGGTTCACGACTGGCGTAATTACTGGAGGCATTTCTGCGACAACTGCGTGACTGCGCCCCTTCTTTCGCATGCGGTTAAAATTAAACATATTAAAAAAGTGCATAAACCCTAAGACTAATAACACCACACCGAGCTTGGTCGCGATATATTCAATACCCTCCACCAATGTCTCAGGATTTGTTCCAAAGCGCAGGAACAATAGAATGAAACCAACATTAATGAGATAAAACCCTACCACCAAAAGATGGTTAACCGAGTCAGCCATTTCCTCCTTATCTTTGAAGGCGTCCAAAAGAAAAATACGCCCATTTTTGTGAAGCGTGCGCGCCACCCAAACAGTCATGGCGATGCTGGCGATTGTATAGGCGATGTAGATATAGACGGCCGTGGTCATTTTCCAGTTTTCCTTTTCATTATTTGAATTTGTGTTTCTGATTAAATTAAATGGATAACAGCCTCAGCAATTTGTCCCCCATTTTAGACAACTTACGTAAAGTGGCAGTCGGTAACGAATTGAGTTTCTCGAAACATGCCGAACTACTGTCAAAAAACTCCTTCATCTCTGATAAGCGCTTTTCAGTGTACAAATCTGTTTTACGGGCATTTTTCTGCTCCTCAAGGCATTCGGCTAGCATAGCCACGGTTGGATCCATCTCCCGGCGTTTGCGCTCGTTACCGACAATTCGAAACATTTCCCAAGGATCATCCATAGTTTGATAGTGATCTTTTCGATCACCAATTTTTTGAACCGTCCTGAGAAGACCCCATCCATTTAATTCCTTGAGACTGTTGCTCACATTAGATCGGGCAACCGACAGGGTCTGGCGAATATCATCCGCATTTAGTGGATCTGGCCAGATGTAGAGTAGTGCATGTATTTGGGCAACTGTACGATTTATACCCCAGCGGGTTCCCATCTCACCCCAGTGAAGAATAAATTTTTGCTGCACGGGCGATAAACTGATCATTTGCAAATTCTGTCATTACAGAATAAACTGTATTATATGATTGTACAAGATTTTTACGAAAGAAACATACGTTGTGATTTATATGATACTGACATCGTTTGAATAAGATTACCCAGCTTTCCAACAACTCCGCCTTGTCCCATAAAACATACGTTGTCTAGCTTCCATCATATGCTGGTGCGCGAAAAAAAGCCTGAAAGCTCCGATAAAACTGTGGCCAAATCTGTAGCCCCACCAACCCACCCCGATCATTTTGTTAATCGGCATATAGGCCCCGATGCCGGGGAAGCGCGCGCTATGCTCGAGGAGTTAGGATTTGATTCAATGGAGGATTTCATGGAAGCGGTAGTTCCCGAATCCATTAGAAGCTCCCAACCACTCTCATTACCCGAAGCCTTGTCAGAGTATGCTGCACTAAACCACCTCAGTAAGATTGCGTCTGAAAACAAGGTCTACCGCAGCTACCTTGGCATGGGGTATTCGAACTGTATTGTGCCACCAGTCATTCAACGCAACTTGATGGAAAATCCCGGATGGTACACACAATACACCCCATATCAGGCAGAAATTTCCCAGGGCCGATTAGAGAGCCTATTAAATTTTCAAACTATGGTAACAGATCTTACCGGATTGGAGATTGCAAATGCATCACTTTTAGATGAAGCCACAGCATGTGCTGAAGCAATGACAATGTGCTATACGGTCAAGGGAAGAGAAAAACGGAATGTTTTTTTGACTGCTGATAATTGTCACCCCCAAAACATAGAATTATTACAAACTCGCGCCAACCCACTAGGTATAAATGTCAAATGCAAACCAACCCAAGAGCTAACCTTTGACGATACAGTCTTTGGAGTACTTCTGCAATATCCCACAACTGAAGGAGCAATTTGTGATTACTCTGATCTGATAGAAAGCGCTCATGAAGCTGGTGCTATGGTGGTAATGGCTACCGACCTACTGGCACTAACTTTACTGAAAGCTCCCGGCGAAATGGGAGCAGATATTGCGGTTGGCAATGCTCAACGATTCGGTGTGCCCTTAGGCTATGGAGGCCCTCACGCAGCGTTTTTTGCCACCCGAGATATCCATAAACGCCAAATGCCGGGTCGCATTGTCGGCGTATCTAGGGATTGCCAAGAAAAAACTGCCTTCAGACTCTCATTGCAAACCCGTGAGCAACATATACGTCGTGATAAAGCTACGAGTAACATTTGTACCGCTCAAGCCCTTCTGGCCAATATGGCAGCGATGTACGCATGTTATCACGGGCCCAGGGGACTGCGTAAAATAGCTGGCCGCGTACACAGTCTGACACGTTTTCTTGCCGCAGGCATCGCCCGATTGGGACATGAATTAAAACATGAAGCTTACTTCGATACGCTGACAATTTCACATACCTCTTTAAGCGCAAAAGATTTATCAAATATTGCCTTAGATCATCAAATCAACCTACGTGTATTAGATGAAAAAACTATCAGCATTGCGCTTGATGAGACAACCACAGAAGAAGACATTGCTGAATTGCTTCAGATTTTAAATGAAGATCGCGAAATCTCTTTTAAACAAAAAGATCTAACAGCAGCAGAAGTTGTCCCTCAAACCCTACGCCGTACAAGTGATTTCCTCACACACGAAGTGTTCCACAAACATCGGTCTGAAACAGAGTTAATGCGTTACCTTAAGCGACTCGAAAACCGCGACCTATCATTAACCCACAGTATGATCCCTTTGGGCTCCTGCACCATGAAGCTTAATGCGGCATCTGAAATGAAGCCAATCTCCTGGCCTGAATTTTCCTCCATACACCCTTTTGCCCCCTTGCAGCAATCACGCGGATACCAGCAAATGTTTTCTGATCTGGAAAATTGGCTGGCTCAAATTACAGGTTTTGCAAGCGTTTCTTTGCAACCCAACGCCGGCTCACAAGGAGAATATGCCGGGCTACTGGTTATCCGTGCTTATCACAAAAGCCGAAATGAATCTAATCGAAAGATATGCCTTATACCCACTAGCGCACACGGAACCAACCCTGCCAGCGCAGTCTTAGCAGGGATGCAAGTGGTCCCTGTAAATTGCAGCGATTCGGGTGATATTGACATGGAAGATTTACGATCCAAAGCCAACAAACACATCGATGATCTGGCAGCAATGATGATCACTTACCCCTCTACTTATGGTGTATTTGAGGAAGGCATTCAGGAAATCTGTGAGGTCGTCCATTCAGCGGGGGGCCAAGTGTACCTTGATGGTGCGAACCTCAATGCACTAGTTGGCATCGCTCAACCGGGAACTCTGGGCGCAGACGTGTGTCACATCAATCTACACAAGACCTTCTGCATACCACATGGAGGAGGAGGTCCAGGTATGGGACCGATTGGAGTCGCCGAACATCTTGTCGATTTTCTTCCGGCACATCCGGTAGTTAATTTAGGAGGAGAAAACCCCATTGGAGCAGTGAGCGGAGCTCCCTGGGGAAGTTCAAGCATTCTTCCTATTTCATGGATGTATATTGCAATGATGGGATCCGATGGGTTGAGAACGGCAACTGAGCATGCAATTCTTAATGCTAACTATATTGCTACACGCCTCAACCCACATTACCCGGTTTTATACAAAGGGACCAATGGTCACGTTGCCCATGAGTGTATAATCGACCTGCGACAATTCAAAAAAGTTACAGTGGAAGATGTCGCAAAGCGGTTGATAGATTTTGGTTTTCACGCACCGACTATGTCGTGGCCCGTTACAGGCACAATGATGATAGAACCAACCGAAAGCGAATCCAAAGAGGAATTGGACCGCTTTTGCGAAGCAATGATTGTTATTCGCGCTGAGATCAATGCCATTGAAACAGGAAAAGTGGGTGCAGAGAAAAATCTTTTAAAGAACGCACCACACACAACGGACATGATTTGCAAAAATGAGTGGCCATACAGTTACAGCCGGGAAGAAGCGGTTTTTCCTACGGCATGGTCACGGAACCAAAAGTTCTGGCCTTCGGTTGGGCGAATAGACAACGTTTGGGGAGACCGCAACTTAGTATGCAGTTGTGCAGGTATGGAATCATACCAATAAAGAACACAGGCTCAACACACAATTAACACTGCGCCTTAATTCGAAACCCTACTAATTTGCCCCTGCCGAAGCTAAGTATTCGATAGCCTCGCTATCCAAGAATCCCTGTAATTGGCGCAGGCGTGTGGGATGGCGCATCTTCCGCAAAGCTTTAGCTTCGATCTGACGTATGCGCTCTCGGGTCACCTTGAACTGCTTACCCACCTCTTCCAAGGTGCGGCTATAACCATCGCTCAAACCAAAACGCAGCTCCAATACCTTTCTTTCGCGTTCAGTAAGAGACGTAAGCACATCACCGAGTTTATCCTTAAGAAGCGAATAACTAGTCATATCGCTCGGATTTTCCGCACTTTTATCTTCAATGAAATCTCCAAAATTGGTGTCATCGCTATCACCAACCGGACTCTGCAAACTTATGGGCTGCTGGGCCATTTTTAATATAGCGCGCACTCGTTCGACCGGTAACTGCATTTCGTCTGAAATTTCCTCTGGAGTCGCTTCCCGACCGAAGTCCTGCACCAGTTGCTTTTGAACACGCATAAGCTTGTTAATGGTCTCAATCATGTGCACAGGGATACGAATAGTTCGGGCCTGATCAGCAATAGATCGAGTAATGGCCTGACGAATCCACCATGTAGCGTAGGTCGAAAATTTATAACCTCGACGGTATTCGAATTTTTCCACCGCCTTCATTAGCCCCATATTCCCCTCTTGAATAAGATCCAGAAATGACAGGCCACGGTTGGTGTATTTCTTGGCAATTGATATAACCAGACGTAAATTAGCTTCCACCATTTCGGTCTTCGCCTGATGAGCTTTTTTGCCAAAGTGTTTTAGTTGCTTGAAGGACTCGACGTACTCATCTGAAGTCATGCGAGAGAATATCTCCAAAGCCTGAAGCTTTCGGGTTTCCCCATCAATTACCTGCTTGTCGGCTGCTTTTTTTCGACCCTTGGAGGCCTGATTAATAACCTCAATACTTCCAATAATTTTTTCATTCACGTTCTCAGCTACAACAGACATTTCCTCAATAACCTTTTGCTTATAGAAGAACTTGGGAAATGATTTTTGCAGCTTGGCATTAAATTGATTAAAGGCTTTACCTGCACGTGTACGTGCGGCCTGATTCTTGGCTTTAAGGCTGGATATATATTTTTCGTCAACCTTATGGTCCGCGGTCCTGACATCCTTAACCAACCTCCGCAGGGCCTTAAGATGCTGTTCGCGACTATCGATCTTTTTATCCACTATAACACGGTCAAATCGCTCCTTAGGCGGCTCGGAAATAAGTTTTTCTGCAAGGGCGATGTGCTCCTTGCCTGTGAACCCGAAGGAATAAATAATACGTTTGACTTCATTTTCTGCATCCTCGATTCGCTTAGAAATCTCCACTTCCTGTTCACGGGTAAGCAAAGGCACCTGGCCCATTTGCTTGAGGTACATACGAACCGGATCGTCTAAAATATCTAGTTTAGTCTTCTCCTCCTTAGTTTTGTCATCGTCTCCACGCCTTATTGGAGATACGTTGTCAACCTCAGCCTGATCCACCACAGCTATTTCCAACTGCTCAAATTGCGCAGCAACATTATCTATATCAGCAGGCGTAACCTTATTTTTGGGCAAATGCTCAGCTACATCATCGTGAGTCAGGTAACCTTGTTCTTGAGCTAGAAGAACAAGTTCTTTTATTTTGCCAGTCAGATCGAAGCCGGATTCAGTTTTAACTTCTTCAATCTGAAAATCCTTTTTAGCAAGCTTTGATTTATTACGGGTAATTTGTGCCCGAGTAAGCTTCTTCTTCGCCGCAGTCTTCTTCTTCGCTGCAGTCTTCTTCTTCGCCGCAGTCTTCTTCTTCGCCGCAGTCTTCTTCTTCGCCGCAGTCTTCTTCTTC
>MDTG01200811.1_pt1 | contig 18212 bp, 14 predicted proteins | sample 811421 | NCBI WGS metagenome assembly MDTG01 (sample SAMN05326645, study PRJNA326480) | marine metagenome | isolation source: seawater | place: Pacific Ocean: South East | collected 2011 | reverse complement strand
CGGCGTCGGCGACGAGCACCACGTGCTGCTGCTGCAGGGCGGGGCGCACCTTCAGTTCGCGATGCTGCCGATGAACTTCGCCCGCGGCCGCACGGCGGCGTTCACCCTGACCGGGCACTGGGGCGAGAAGGCGTTTGCCGAATCGGCGCGCATCACCGAATCGCGTGTGATTGCATCGAGCGCCGATGAGCAATACCGCGACATTCCCGAACTGGGCCACCTGCCGGCCGACGCCGCCTACCTGCACTACACCGGCAACGAGACCATCCACGGCGTGCAGTTCGAGCAGCCGCCGGTCGCGGCCGTGCCGCTGGCCGCCGACATGTCAAGCGAGTTCCTGTCGCGGCCGTATCTGTATGCCGATCTCGCGTTTTCCTACGCCGGCGCGCAGAAGAACCTGGGCGTGGCCGGGCTGACGATCGTGCTGGTCCGGAAGGACCTGGTCGAGCGCATCCCCGACGACCTCCCGCAGTACCTGGACTACCGCACCTGGATCGCCTCGGGCTCGATGAAGAACACGCCGTCGACCTTCGCCTGGTACGTGGCCGCCGAGGTGGTGGACTGGATCGAGGCCGGCGGCGGGCTGGCGAAGCTTGGCGAGCGCAACCGGGTCAAGGCCGACAGGCTTTACTCGGTGATAGATGCCTCGGACTTCTATTCCAACCCGGTCGCGCCCGAGGCGCGCTCAATGATGAACGTGCCGTTCGTGATGGCCGACGACGACCTGACCATGCGCTTCGTCGAGCAGGCCGAAGCCGCCGGCATGCCCGGCCTCAAGGGCCACCGCGCCGTAGGCGGCCTGCGCGCCAGCCTGTACAACGCGCTGGGCATGGACGCGGTCGACGACCTCGTGGCCTTCATGCGCGAATTCGAGCGCACGCACGGCTGAGTTCACGAGGGTCAAAGGCGGAAGACAGCTCTCGCGAAGTCGCAAAGGCGCTAAGGAAAGGCAGATTGAAGAATAAGGCAATTCAAAGCCATGCTCGCTTAGAGCCGTAGGGAAAGGCCAAGCAATCAACCATCTTTGCCTCTTTCTGCGTCTCCGCGAGGAACACTGCCTCTGCCTTTCGCCTCCCTTCGCGCCTTTGCGCCTTCGCGAGAGCTGTCTTGACCTTTTTTGTTCGATCTCTGCCCTCGGTCGACGTATCATCTACCCGTGAGCGACAACAACCCCCAGAAACCCGACCTGGCCGCCATCCGCAAGCGCATCGACGCGCTGGACGCCGAGATCCAGCGGCTGATCGGCGAGCGCGCGCAGCTGGCGCTGGACGTGAGAAACAGCAAGGGCGCATTGGAAGGCGGCGCCGAGTACTACCGCCCCGAACGCGAGGCCCAGGTGCTGCGCCAGGTCATTGCGCGCAACGAAGGGCCGCTGAGCGATTCGGTGATGCTGCGCCTGTTCCGCGAAATCATGTCGGCGTGCCTGGCCCAGCAGGAGCCGATGAAGATCGCCTACCTGGGTCCGGAAGGCACGTTCACCCAGCAGGCGGTCTACCGCCAGTTCGGTCACTCGGTGCAGGCCATCGCCATGGGGTCCATCGAGGACGTGTTTTTGCAGGTGCAGGCCGGCGAGGTCGATTTCGGCGTGGTGCCGGTCGAAAATTCCTCGCAGGGCATGGTCAGCCACACGCTGGACATGTTCCTGAACGCCGAGGTGACCATCTGCGCCGAGGTCGAGCTTCGCATCCACCAGCATCTGTTGACCCACGCCAGGTCGCTGGCCGAAATCGAGCGGGTCTACGCCCACGCCCAGTCGCTGGCCCAGTGCAAGCACTGGCTCAAGGCCAACCTCCCTGAGGCCGAACTGATCGGGGTTTCCAGCAACGCCGAGGCCGCGCGGCGGGTGCGCAGCTCGCCCGAATCGGCCGCGATTGCCGGCGCCCACGCCGCCGAGGTCTACGGCGTGCCGGTGCTGTTCGGCAACATTGAGGACCACGTCGACAACTCCACCCGCTTCCTGGTGCTCGGCAGAAAACTGCTCGAGCCGTCCGGCGACGACAAGACCACGCTGCTGGTCGCCGGCTCCGACGGTCCCGGCGCGCTGTTCAAGCTGCTCGAGCCGCTGGCCCGGCACGGCGTCAACATGAACCGCATCGAATCCCGCCCCAGCCGCCAGGGCCGCTGGGATTACGTGTTCTTCATCGACGTCGACGGCCACGTCTCCGAGGCCGGCCTGCGGGAGGCCATGGCCGAGCTGGAAGGGGAGGCGAGGATGGTCAAGGTGCTGGGGTCGTACCCCAGGGCGGTTCTCGGGAAATTGCCGGAAGCCGACTAGGAAACGCGGTTTCCGGGAAGGGTTTACGGTTGGACGGTCTACGCTTTACGTGGACGAGGTCGGTGGTTGTTGGTTGTTGGTTGTTGGTCGGAAGTCGGAAGTCGGAAGCTCCAATTCATCATCGTCATCCCGGACGCGCGCAGCTGTGGGAGGCCCATCCTGGGCCGAAGATCAGTCCACCCATCGGGGGGAGACGCCCCTCCCACAAAAAACAGGATTCGCCCCGAAATCCGGCGGCAATCGCCACCCCATCGCGGCAAGGCCGGCTCCCACGCCCGTAGAAAGCCCACGCGTCGAATCCTGTTCCAGGACCTGCTCACAGTCGTAGGAGCTTGCTCTGCAAGCGAAGCTTTTCCGTAAACCGTAAACCATCTTATTCACCCAAACCCAAGCTGCCGCCACGCCTCGTAGAACACCACCGCCGCCGCGTTCGACCGGTTCAGGCTCCTGGCCGCGTCGCGCTGCGGAATCTTCACCCGGTCCTCGACGGCAAACCGCGCCAGCACCTCGTCCGGCAATCCCCGGGTCTCCGGGCCGAACAGCAGCACGTCGTCGGGCCGGTATTCGATCCGATCGTAGCGCGTGCTCCCGGAAGTCTCCACGACCAGCCAGCGGCGCGGGCCCAGGGCCTCGATCGCGGCGTCCAGGTCGTCGTGGATCTCGAACGCTTGGCGCTCGTAGTGGTCCAGCCCGGCCCGCCTCAGGCGCCGGTCGTCCAGCGCGAAACCCAGCGGGCGGACCAGGTGCAGCCGGCTGCCGACATTGGCGCACAGGCGGATCAGGTTGCCGGTATTGGGCGGAATTTCGGGCTGAAACAGCACGATTTCGGGCCGCTCTGATAATGTGACGGACATCAAAAATATTTCGCTCGCAAGTCTTGAAAGTGACGCCGAAACTGCGTACAGTTCCACCTCAAGGGGCACAAGATATTGTGTACAGAAATTGACCACAACACAAGCAATTGTGGACAAGTCGGTCAACAAGCTGTGGATAAGGCCGGAATAACACCGGGTAGACGAATCAAATCAATAATGTAGGAGCGGGCATGAGCGTATCGGCCGAGGCACTGAATTCCGCGCTTCCGGAGATCGAGTTCCAGGAAGCGTCCATGGACATCTGGGACAAGAAATATCGACTTAAATCAAAGAGTGGCGAGGTCGTCGACGAGACGATCGACGACACCTACAAGCGCGTGGCCCGGGCACTGGCCGACGCGGAAAAGGGTACCGATGCACGCGAGCACTGGTACCGCGAATTCCTGTGGGCGCTGCGTCGCGGGGTCATCCCGGCCGGGCGGATCACGTCCAATGCCGGCGCGCAGGCATACAAGCCGGCCACCTCGACGATCAACTGCACCGTGTCGGGCACCATCGGCGACTCGATGAACGACATCCTCGGCAAGGTGCACGAAGCAGGCCTCACGCTCAAGGCCGGCTGCGGCATCGGCTACGAATTCTCGACGCTGAGGCCCAAGGGCGCGTACGTATCCGGCGCCGGCGCCTATACCTCCGGCCCGCTGTCGTTCATGGACATCTACGACAAGATGTGCTTCACCGTCTCCTCGGCCGGTGGGCGGCGCGGCGCGCAGATGGCCACCTTCGACGTCTCGCATCCCGACGTGATGGATTTCATCCGCGCCAAGCGCGAGAACGGCGTACTGCGCCAGTTCAACTGCTCGCTGCTGATCACCGACGCGTTCATCGAAGCGGTCAGAAGCGAGTCCGACTGGCCGCTGGTGTTCCCGGTGCTGGAATCCGAGGCCGGCGACCTGGACCTGGAAGACCCGGAACAGGTGATCTGGCGCGAATGGCCGATCCAGTCCGGCTACGTCAGCAACGAGGAAGGCCTGGTGGCCTGCAGGATCTACAAGACCGTCCCGGCCAAGCGGCTGTGGAACATGATCATGTCGTCCACCTACGATTTCGCAGAGCCGGGTTTCATCCTGGTCGACCGGATCAACGAGCAGAACAACAACTGGTGGACCGAGACCATCCGCGCCACCAACCCCTGCGGCGAGCAGCCGCTGCCGCCCTACGGCGCCTGCCTGCTCGGCTCGGTCAACCTGACCCGCTTCGTCGACAAGCCCTTCACCGAAGAGGCCAGCTTCAACTTCGACGAGTACCGCAAGGCGGTCAAGATCTTCACCCGCATGCTCGACAACGTGGTCGAAGTGAACGGTCTTCCGCTGGGCCAGCAGCGCCGCGAGATCGAATACAAGCGCCGCCACGGCATGGGCTTCCTGGGCCTGGGATCGACGCTGACGATGCTGCGCAAGAAGTACGGCCAGCCCGAGTCGCTGGAGTTCACCGAGAAGGTCAGCCGCGAAATGGCGGTGGCCGGCTGGGAAGCAGGTCTCGAGCTGGCGCAGGAAAAAGGCCCGGCGCCGATCATGGTCGACGAGTTCGAAGTCACCCCCGAGATGCTGCGCAAGCGCCCGGAAATGGTCCGCGACGGCTACAAGCCCGGCGACCGCATTCCCGGCCGCGTGCTGCACGCGCGCTACAGCCGCTACATGCAGAAGGTGGCCGAGGTTGCGCCGGAGCTCGTGGACAAGCTCGCCGAGACCGGCGCGCGCTTCACCCACCACACCTCGATCGCGCCCACCGGCACGATCTCGCTGTCGCTGGCCAACAACGCATCCAACGGCATCGAGCCCAGCTTCGCGCATCACTACAACCGCAACGTGATCCGCGAGGGCAAGAAGAGCAAGGAAAAGGTCAGCGTGTACTCCTACGAGCTGCTGGCCTACAAGACGCTGGTCAACCCGAAGGCGATGCCGTTTTCCGAGGACCCGGAAGAACAGCTGCCGGACTACTTCCTGACCGCCGAGACGATCACGCCGAAAGAGCACGTCGCCATCCAGGCCGCGGCCCAGAAATGGATCGATTCATCCATCTCCAAGACCGCCAACGTGCCGACGGACTACCCGTACGAGGACTTCAAGGACGTCTACCTCTACGCCTGGGAACAGGGCCTGAAAGGCTGCACCACCTTCCGCTTCAACCCGGAAGCCTTCCAGGGCGTACTGGTCACCGACAAGGACCTGGAGAACACCACGTACGTGTTCGAGCTGGAAGACGGGCAGACGATCGAGCTGAAGGGCGGAGAAGAGGTTGAGTATGACGGGGAGACCCACACGGCCGCCAACCTCTTCGATGCATTGAAAGAAGGCTACTACGGCAAATTCTGATGGGGCTTCGCCAGGAACTCGTATGCTGCGTTTCGCGGCACACCGCGCATCCTCACGCACACAACACGTGCGCTCCGGTGTCGCGGTGCTTGCGAAGCCTTGCCTACGAGCCCCTGACTGTGCCCCAGTGCGTAGCGGGTTCGGTAAAACCCGTCGTCCCGGCCCCCGAGCCGGGACCCAGCGACTTTCCCGTAGCCCGGGTAAGCGAAGCGCACCCGGGGAACCAACGAACCAACGAACCAATTAACTGACGCACCAGATCTGGGGTAGGAGAAAAGGAACATGGCAGTGAACATCGACAAGAAAATCGTGGGCTACCAGGTCAAGGACAAGGCCAAGGGCGAGATCAAGGAAGCTGGCGGCACGGCGGCCAAGCCCGAGGCGGGCGGCAAGAAGAAGGCCGACATCATCCGCATGCACGAAAAGGTCGAGCGGCCCGAGGGCATGGAATGCCTGGAAGGCGCGACCTACAAGATCCGCACGCCGCTGGACGATCATGCCTTGTACGTGACGATAAACGACATCGTCCTGAATTCCGGCACCGAGCACGAAGTGCGCCGGCCGTTCGAGATCTTCATCAACTCCAAGAACATGGACCACTTCCAGTGGATCGTCGCGCTCACCCGCGTCATGTCCGCGGTGTTCCGCAAGGGCGGCGACGTCACCTTCCTGTCCGAGGAACTCCAGGCGGTGTTCGACCCCAAGGGCGGCTACTTCAAGCCCGGCGGACGGTTCGTCCCGTCGATCGTCGCCGATATCGGCGCGGTCATCGAGCACCACTTCAAGCGCATCGGCCTGCTCGAGCCCGACGAGCTTTCCGAGCAGCAGCAGCTGATGCTCAAAGAAAAGCGCGCCGAGTTCGAAGCGCGCGAAGCCGGCATCTCGACCCAGCCCGAGCAGATGCCCGAAAAAAAAACGATGAATGAAGCGGCGGGCGAGGCCGAGGATACGGGCTACCCGGCGGCGGCTTCGCTTTGTTTCAAGTGCAATACGAAGGCGATGGTTTTGCTGGATGGGTGTCAGACTTGTCTTGCATGCGGCTATTCAAAGTGCGGATAGCGGCTTCGCCAGTCACTCATATGCGGCGTTTCGCGGCGCCGCGTGCTTCCTCACGCACTTGATGTGCGCTCCGGAGTCACGTGACTTGCGAAGCCTTGCCTATGAGCGGCTGGCTGTGCCGCTGCAGTTCAGGATTTCGTCATTCTCCAGGGATGGTTTGGGATAAATGTTCGAGCGCTTGACTGAAAACGGCTTTGAGATTGTCACTCTTCACCATGCGGAGGCAATTCTTTCCCAGGATATGCCGGAGGCAGTCACGGAACTGGATTCGGTGCTCGCTAATATCACGTTGCCGATTGAGGAAATCATTCGTGGTGGCGGCGGAGAAGGAAAGCTCACTCAGCGGATTCGGCGCGCGCTGGCCGAATTTGGCTGGATCAAGCACAATTTCGAGATAAAGAAGACCGTCGACGGCGTAGAAAAGGAATCACTCTCCCATGAAATCGATCACGTTAAGAAGTTCGGGGACTGGACGTTCGCGCTTGAAATTGAATGGAACAATAAAGATCCGTTTTTTGACCGGGATTTGGAAAATTTCAAGCGGCTTCACGCTGACGGCGTCATTTCGGTCGGCGCAATCGTGACAAGAGGGTCCTCGTTGCAGGGGGCATTGCGGGAATATGTAGCTAAATTTTCTCGCGACTCGGGATTCTCAGGAATTGAGAATCTTGGCGAATACTATAGCCCTACTGAACGACAGACCAAGAATATTCAGCGAGCTATCGAGTCAGCTGGAGATTTTCACACTGGATGGGCGAATGCCTTTGTTGCAGACAAGTTCGGAGAAGCCACGACACACTGGCGAAAACTTGAAGATCGCGTCCATAGGGGCGTCGGTAATCCATGCCCACTCCTTTTGATCGGGATCCCAGCGCAAATAGTGACATTCTAAGAGCGGGAAACAGCAATGACCGGAAAAGTCTACAAGATAACAGAACCGAATCCATCGAAGGACCTGCTCGAAAAGATTCCGGGTGAATATTCGACGATTCTTGCCGACCCGCCGTGGCAGTTCCAGAACCGCACCGGAAAGGTTGCGCCGGAACACCGTAGGCTTCTTCGCTATCCGACGATGGAGCTGAAGGAGATTATGGACTTGCCAGTCGCGCAACTTGCGGCGGCGTCCTCGCATCTTTACCTATGGGTGCCCAACGCGCTGCTGATGGAAGGTCTGCGGGTTATGGAGGCCTGGGGGTTTACCTACAAGACTAATCTAGTTTGGTACAAGGTGCGTAAGGATGGTGGGCCTGATGGGCGTGGAGTCGGCTTCTATTTTCGGAATGTGACCGAGCTTATTTTGTTTGGTGTGCGCGGAAGCATGCGGACCCTACCCCCCGGCCGGCGCCAGGTAAATCTGCTCTCAACGCGGAAGCGCGAGCATTCGAGGAAGCCGGACGAAATTTACGAGCTTATCGAATCCTGTTCCCCAGGGCCTTACCTAGAGCTTTTCGCACGCTTCACTCAGCCCGGTTGGTATCAGTGGGGTAACGAGGATGTAGAGGAGAATTCCTTGCATGGTGTTGCTAAAAGGCGGGCTCATACGGAGGGTCAATTGCGGCTTCTGGATTCGCCTAGAGGCTATCGGATTAACTCAAGGGAGCGGTAATATCGTGATTTTAGCCATATTCCAATTTATATTCACATAGGTGGATTCGACGATTCGGGGCAGAGACAGAGCGATGGATCAGATAACACTCTCGGAGCGAGCGAAAACGACTATTGGACTAGGAGAGAGTCATTTCCGCGAGTTCAAAAGCGGCGAAGATGGACCCCCAGGGTATAAAACTCTTAGGAAGGCGAAAGCGGTTTGCGTTGACGTCGCGAGGACATTGGTTGCGTTTGCTAACGCTGATGGGGGCGAGTTACTCGTTGGGGTAGAAGATAATTGTCAAATCACCGGTCTGAATGAATTTTCTGAGACCGAACTTGATTTAATCGAAAAAGCTCCGCATACCCACGTTCATGCTGATACTCCTTTACAGAATCTCTCAGTAGCTCGGCTTGAGCTAGATGGGAAGCTGGTTATCTATTTTTCGATTGCCAAAAGCAATTCCTATGTCCACCATACGGCCGATGGTCGTTGTATTCAGCGACGAGATCTTGAGTCTGTACCGATATCAGCGCAGCAGATTAACATTGAACGTAGAGAAGTGCTATCCCAAGAATATGACCGTGAATTTGTTGATGGGGCCCAAGTCTCTGATTTAAATCTTAATCTAGTTAAGATCGTTTCCGATCAGATTTCCTCAGGAATGTCGGCTGAGAAATGCCTTCAATACTTGAACTTGCTTGAGTACGACAGAATGGGGGTTCGGCTTCGGAGGGCTGCTCTTTTGCTATTTGCGAAGGTGCCAGAAAAGTGGCACCCCAGATTACAGCTTCGCGTAATGAAGGTCGAAGGTGTCGAGCTTCAATCAGGGTCGGAATATAACGTTAGTGCGGACGAAGTCGTTACCGGCAATATAATTGATCTGCTTGAAAATGGCTGGGATGCGCTCAGGCCCTTCCTGGTGCAGCCTGTATTTGGCAGGAATGCAAAATTCGGTCAACGTGTTATGTATCCAGAACACGCTTGCACGGAGGCTCTGGTCAATGCGATAGCTCACCGCGATTATTCGCAGGAAGGGCAAGGTATTGAGATCTATATCTATCAAGACCGAATGGAGGTTAGAAGCCCGGGAAGCTTGCTTTCTGTTATTCGCGTCGAGGATCTAATTGAGCAAAAAGGTGTGCATCATTCCCGGAATGGGCTAATTGCGAGGGTGCTGCGCGAATTAGGATACATGCGTGAGCTTGGAGAAGGTATTAGAAGAATCTTCGAGTTGATGAAGCGCAACGAACTTGCTGCCCCCAATCTTACGAATACGTCATCTACATTCTCTGTTGAGCTCTTTCATCGACCCAGTTATTCAATGCGAGAGCGACTTTGGCTAGACCAGTTTTCAGATTTCGATCTGACTCGGGAAGAAAAAGTGATCGTTCTTCTAGGTCAAGGTGCGCAGCTAATTGCGCCCCAGGATATTTGGGATGCGTTAGGAATTGTAGATACAGAGCACTATCGGCAAGTTGTATTTTCGCTTCAAGAGAAGGGAATCCTTGACAGCCAGCTGAATAAAAATAAGGCACAGAATATTGCTCGAAAGAAGCGGATCAGCGTGAGGAAGATCCCGAGGTTCGCGATTAGACTTCCATCTTCAATATCGCCAGTTCAAGAGCTTAGCTCATCGGACAGTTGCCGATCTGAAAGTTCATCGCGAAGACTGTGGGTTGGGAATCTGCCTTTTGATCTGGATGAGAATGATCTTATTGGCTTGTTGCAGGAATATGGTGACGTCGAATATTTTTCCGCCCCTAAGAGCAGCGGTGATAAGGGTAAGGGCTTTGCTTTCGTCGAGTTTGGAACGGATCAGGCCGCAGAGCAGTTACTAAACGATTCGAGAAAAATATCGCTGCGTGATCGCAGCTTGATTGTTCAATGGGCGACACCGAGAGCGTAGCTTCGAATGATAACCTGGATATATCTTGACGCCTCCCGCCAGTCAAGCCTGATTCGGGGGTTTTTCCGCCTGGGAGAACTAACGGGGACATATATGGACGCCTCCCCCCAGTCAAGTCTGTTTTTTCGCTTTTCCGCTTGATCCGGGCCGAACGCGCCTGACTCCCGATTTCCGCGGGGAAAATGGAACAAATTGGACAGGCACGTCTTAAAGGGCGGCGGAACAAATTGGACAGGCACGTCTTAAAGAGCTCGTCCAGGACAAATCTTGGCGAGCAGCCGTTCCGCCGTCAGGCGGGACGGGGCTTAAACGCCGGTTTCTGCTCGCTTAAGGTCGTTTTTCGGGTTTCGAACCGGATTCCGCGCACGCGAGATCTGGCAGCGAGGCCATTTCGGGGCCAGCGGGGGATCTCTTGCTTATCGGCCGGGTGAGAACAGGGCGGCGGCTGCGGTCTGGCCTTTCAGGAAGGCTTTTTCGAAGTGCTCGGCGTATGCCTTGAGCTTGTCCAGCGCACCGAGCGCGTGGGCGAAGCCGAATCTCGGCTTCCTGATGTAGGCCAGGTAGTGTTCCGGGCGCATTTTCAGTCGCTTCAGGATGGGTGGCAGGTGCTCGGGGATCGAACCCTTCTTGCCCTCGACGATGGCACGGCCGGACCAGTCGACCAGTTCGAGGTAGTCGGCGGTGGAGTAGGGGATGGCATCTTGCGTGCGCTCGCTGGTGTCTTCCCAGAAGCCAAGCAACCTTACGATGTCGTCACTCAGATCGGGCTTGTCGGTCGACCTCTTCTCTGGTTCCTGGCGCTGCCCCGGCCCCGGCGTCTGCTTTTCCTGCCAGGCCGCGATTCTCTGCTGAATGGACGTGAAGTCTGAAGCCTCCGGCGTTTCGGCGATCCCGGCGCGGATCGGATTCAGATCAACGTAAGCCATGGCTGTCAGCACCGCGGCTTCATCCAGCAGCGCCTGACTGGTAAACCTTGATTGCCAGAAATGCCCGGTCACGTTGTCCTCGGCATTGGCCTGGCGAGCGATCGGTTCGTTGAGGCATTTCATGAACCACGACAGATCAGCAAGTCGCTTCCGGTACTCCGCGATGTGGTTTAGCGCAACCTGTCGCTGGGCCGGCCTGAGTTCCTGGCCGGCGACGAATGCGCGAACAACGGCCGGGCCGGTAAACAGGCGCGTCCAGCGCCTTGCGACCTCCATTTCGTCCCATTCCAGCGCGCTCTGCTCATCGATCTGGAGCACCAGGTGATAGTGGTTCGACATGATCGCGTAGGCGCAAATATCGATAGCGAAGACCTCGGCCAGCAAGGCCAGCCGGTCCTGGATGTCCTTTTTTCGGGCCGAATAGTCCTTGCCGGTCAGCGGGTCCTTCCCGCACAGGAAATGCCGCCGAACGCAGCGGGCGATGACGTGATAGAACGGCGTGACCTCGGTGGACACCAGACGTTTACGGGCTTGTGGCATGGCAAAGCCTCAAAGGAATGATTTCCTACCAGCCTGGCCAGAGAGCGTTCAGAAGAAAATAGGAAAACAACCCGGATTCGCGTAGGTAAATTTCCTTTTCTGTGCCTGTCCCGACTTTTGGGCCGTCCTTGTGGGTGTTGGACCAATCCCATCCGGACCAATGCCAGGGAAGTGACGTGTAATGGACTGTTTCCACGTATGGGTATGGAATATATTCGAATTCCGGTTGTGGCTCAAGGCCGCGACCTTTCAACCACGGTCAATGGAGCAGTACGCAATGACAACACGATTGATGCGAGTGATACTTGGTCTGAGCCTGCTGCTGGTCAGCTCCCAGACACTGGGACAGGCAATATTGCCGGGTTTCGACAGCCAGACGCTTCCGCGGAATGATGACGATTCCACCGATCTGGTGTCCCTGGGATTCACGGTAAATTTCTTCGGGATCAACCGTTCGACGGTGTATGTGAACAACAACGGAAACCTGACGTTCGATCAGCCGCTGTTCGAGTTCACCCCGTTCGACCTCACGGCCACCTCGCGACAGATCATCGCGCCGTTTTTTGCCGATGTCGATACCAGTGAGGCGGGGCAGCCGGTCACCTACGGAACCGGCACATTCGCCGGGCGGCCCGCGTTCGGTGTCAACTACATCGACGTGGACTATTTCGTCAGCAGCCCGGAGCACAATAACCGGAACAGTTTCCAAGTGATCCTGGTCGATCGCTCGGACGTCCAGGTCGGCGCCTTCGATATCGTTTTCAATTACGATCAGATCCAGTGGGAGACCGGCGAGGCGAGCGGAAGCGACGCCAACGGTCGCGGTGGGGCCTCGGCGCGGGTCGGGTATTCGAACGGAAGCGGCGACGCCGGAACGTTCTTCGAGCTGGTCGGTTCGGCAGTCAACGGGGCGTTTCTCGACGGCGGGCCCAACGCGCTGGTCGGCAACCGGCTGAATTCGGGCGTGAATGGACGCTACATCTTCCAGGCCCGCGACGGGACCGTGATCGCACCCAACCTGTTCAACGAAGCCGACGGACAGTGGGTCAACGCCGATCCCGATTTCCAGGGCGCGGGCGAGGGTTTGACGTTCGACTTCTTCCCCAGCCTGGAGTTGCTCTTCGTTGCCTGGTTTACCTATCCGCTGGAGGCGATCACGCCCGCACAGCCCGGCGGAGTGGTCGATGTGGGTGAACCCGGGCAACGGTGGCTGACTGCGCAGCTCGATGTCGTTGACAACATTGCCGTCGGTCCGGTGTTTTCCACCGCGGGCGGAGCGTTCGACGCACCGAGAACCGACGTCCAGAGGTCGGTGCAGGTTGGGGAAATGACCATAGAACTGAACAGTTGCGACAGCGGCAACGTGACCTACAATCTTTTCAACGGGGAGATTACCAGGACCTTCGAAATCATCCCGTTCGAAAAGCGGGTCAATCCGAACGTGGTCTGCAACTGATGTACAGCGTTTTCGGAAGCAGGCAGCGACCGGAGCGCTGACGGTTCGCGAATCCGGCTCTGTCGGGGTGCGAGTTTCGCACCCCGACGGTTTCAGCCTTCGGACACCAGCGTAGAACCCGGAACAACGTGGACATATATGGGCCTCCCTCTGGTCAGGCCGGTTTTTCCGCTTGATCCGGGCCGAGCGCACGTGACTCACGATTTCCGGGAGGCCGCTTGTCCAGATTGTCGAGATGAGAGAAGAGGGTCTGCTGACATATATCCGGGCTCTTCGTGGAGAATTCCTACGAGGTGGGTGTCCAGACCTGTGTCCTCCGAGTACAGGCCTCCGCCGGGTGTCCGAGTTCTGGACACGCGCCGTTTGGGGTTTGCGGTATCATTATTCGTTGATTGATCTTGGCTGTAAGGATGTTTGTGTGAGGGCTGGAAATTTCTTTATTGTGATGCTGGTTGCCTGGCTGTCAGGCTGCGCAAGCATGAATCGTGTCGAGCAGTATGACTACCAATTTGATGGCGAGTCCGGTCAGCTGGCGCCGGTTCGCCTGTACATCAATCGCGAGCAGGTAATGGGGTCTGTGCAGGGCGGCATGGTCAACGTGCTTTATCGGGAGATTCGCGCTACAGGAGCATTCTTCGGGGCTGGGTCATTTATGGAGACGCCCTGGGTAATCGATATCGAGCTGACGTGGTCGTCGAGCGGGGATGCCGGTTCGTTCATTGGCGCGATGGCTTCGGCGGCTTCGCTTGGGCTCGTTCCGTCGAAGCACGGCCAACACTACCGAGCCGAAGTCGGGATATATGAAAACGGTCTGCTGGTCGACCAGTTTACTGTCGAGGAAGAGTCGACAATGGTTTTAAGTGCATACAATTACGCCGAGGCGGTCAGCGGCGAAACTCACGCGACGGCGATGAAGAACCTGGCGCTAAGGATCGTCGAGCAACTCGACCAGGCCGAAACGATTCCCCGAATCGAGTTATTGAGCGATCCTCCGGAACAGGACTCGATCAGCACTTGACCCGCCTGACACTACGAGAAGTGTCTAGGCAACGTCGCTAGAGCAACATGGAGATCCGCTCAAGGAATCTCTGAACAACTCCGCGCGGGCCGTTGCGCCGGCGCAGAGCTGTACACAGGTTTCCTGAATGGCTTCAGGTAATGGTGCTCGTGGCGTTGTTCGAAGACCGAGCCGAGGTTGCAGGTTGCGTGCCGACGTCGACCGAAGCGCCGCCGGCTGCGAGCAGTTCTTCGATATAGCGGCGAATCGAGGGCGTGAGTTCACCCTTGGCGTAGATTTTCTGGACAAGCCGGCGCAGGTTATACGCATAGCGCAGCACCGGATCCAGCTTTCGCTTTTCGGCCTGCAGTTCCGAGCGAGTCTCGGCAAGCTGGGCCTGTGCGGTCTCGAGTTCGGCGCGGGTTGCTTCCAGGTTTTCCCGCATTGCGTCGAGTTCGGATTCGAGTTCGGCGTTCCGACTTGAACCTGTTTCCTCGGAGGCTGCGAATTTCGCCTTGAGCGCCTCCATGACCTGGGTCGGTTGCGTCTGCGGCTTCACTTCCGCCAGTTCGCCGACGCCGGAGAGGAGTTCTCGGTAACACTTCTCCAGTTGTCTCTGATCCGACCGCATTCGGTCGAATTTCGCGAGAAATGCCCTGGTATCTTCGGCGAAGGTCTCCGGATCCGGATAGCTCGAGCGTGTGTCGGTGGCAACGGATTCCAGCCAGCCGATGAACCTGCGATTGCGTGAATAATCCTCGAACATGGGGTGAGCATACGACGCGCGGGCGAGGATTTCCGGAGAATTTTCAGACGAATTTCCGGATTTGCGAGGCGCGCCTCAGTTCGGTGTCAGAAGCGCGATCCAGCACGAAAGCAACTTGGACACCCACCTCAATGCCGTTGCTTCGATTTCCCCGGGAATCCGGGATTCGAAGGGGCAGAGAGTGCGCTGGTGGTCGATTTTTAACCAATGGCGGGAGTTCCAGGCCCGCCGAATCTGGCCGGCGAGGCGATCTGGATCTTTTGAGGTGGGAAAACGGATCGCGAGGTCGTCGTCCGAGCTTTATCTGGTAGGAAAGTTTCTACCAGATGGGTGTCCGAGCATAAGCGGCGCTTTACTACCATGGTGAGTGTCCGAGCTTTACGCTGTGAGGAAGGGCATTTATACTTCTGTTGGGTAGGCGTGTCCCGGGGAGAAAGGCGTGTTTCGAATACTGACGGTTGCATTGTTTCTTTTTGTGCTGAACGCATCGTTTGCCGACGACTGCGCGGCAGACTCGGCTACCGGGACTCCAGACGCCATAGCGGCGAGCGACGGGTCGGAACCGATTGGTGATGCCACCGGCCGAGCAGCCGGTTTTACGCCGGGAGCCTGGCAAACAGGCTTCGAGATGCCCAACGGGTGCTCGTGGTGGATCGATACGATAGCGGCAGGTCCGAATGGAATGCTGTATCTCGGCGGCGGTGCGCGGGTCTGCGGCGGTGTAGCAGGCCGACTGTATTCCTACGACCCGGTAACCAGGCAATTTGCCTCGCTTGGTGCCTTCACTAATCCAGGCGGTTCGTCACCGAGGGTTTTTGATATCACCATAGACGGAAATCATCTTTATGCTGTTGGCAGGTTCAAATTCATCGATGGCGTTGAAGTCAATCATGTTGCCCGTTACGAGCTGTCCTCTGGAACGTGGTCATCGATTGGCGACGGAAATGAAAACGGCATTACCGTGGGTCTTCCGCGTGCCGTAGAGGCTGACTCCAATAGTGTGTATGTAGGTTTTGGGCGCGAAGGTGAATCTCGTGTTGGTACGCTTGAGGTCAACAGCATCGCGCGCTGGGATATCAGCAGCCAGGCGTGGTCGGCTATGAATGGAGGTCTGGTCCTGGCGGATGACCTGGATCCGACTTCGAACCTCGCCGCTGTCCATGATCTGGCCTTGGTTGGCGGCACGTTGTATGTAGGAGGATCTTTCCAGAGCGCCGGCGGAGCCCCAATCGAAGGTTTGGCAACCTTTGCGCCCGTTTCGGGCTGGTCGCAACTTGGGTCCGGCATCGAGGGTACCGTCGTGGCGGTAGACAGCGATGGGACGACGGTGTATGCAGCCACGAATGATGCCGTTAGCGAGTTCGACGGAGCGACCTGGAGTACGGTTGCCTCCGATTTGAGTGGATTCGAATTGAGTTCGAGTTTGCCGAATGTCTTGCTGTTGACCGATGGATTCTTGTATCTGGGTGGTTGGTTTACCGCGGTTGATGGCTTTGAAGCAAGCAACGTGGCCCGCTTTAATCTGTCTTCACGGGAATGGGAGTCCCTTGGCACGGGGACGGGCAACGGCGTAACCGGGAGCATCATCGGGTTCCTCTTTCAAACAGCTGTCGACTCGCTGGCAAAGATAGGCGATGACATCTATATCAGCGGTTCTTTGACTGGCGCCGGAACCGATACGATAAATAACATCGCTCGGTGGAACGCCACAACCTACGCCTGGGCACCGATCGGACCGGCGGTTGGGAAAGGAGTCAGCGCACAGGATATTTGGGCGTTGGCGACGGATGGCACCGAAGTGCTGACTGCCGGACCGTTGACGCAGTCGGGCCTGGAACCCACACGATGGGTCGGCCGGTTCGATATTGTCACGGGTACCTGGTCCGCTTTTGGCGATGAATCGACGCGGGAATTGCTTGGCGTAACTTCTCAAATCGATTTTGCAGGTGGTGGAATCTTTGCCAATGTATCGGAGGGGCTTACGGACAGTCTAGATAGTCTGTCGACATTCGAAAACGTCAATGGCATCGTGCGCTGGGACCCGGCGGCGCAGGACTGGGCGAAGATGGGGCCAGCCGACTCGCCGGGCTTGACGAATGCCGGCTCCACGGCGAGGTCGATCCGGTTGGCGGGGGGGGCGACGCACTTTATGTCAGCGGTTTTTTCGGGCGTGCGGGGGATATTGGGGCTCACTACATCGCGGGCTGGGACGTCCAGGAACAGACTTGGTCGGCGATGGGCGCTGGCCTCGACACCCCGGCTCGAAGTCTGGCCGTCGCGCCCTCAGGCGAGGTGTATGTCGCAGGTTCTTTCACTTCGGCCAGCGGTTTTCCCGCCTACCATGCGGCAATGTGGGATCCAGCGGCCGGGATGTGGTCGGGACTGGGCGGTGGTATAGAAAACCTGGGTGGCCAATCCGGCACTTTTATTGAAGACATTGTTGTGCTGCCCGATGGCGATGTCGTTTTCGCCGGCCGCTTCAATATTGCCGGGAGCGTTGCTGTCAACAACATTGCCCGTTGGGACGGCAGCCGTTGGCACCCGCTTGGTGACGGGCTTTCCTTGGCCTCCGGCGATCAGGCGTTCGTCGGAGCTCTGGCCGTTTCTTCCGCAGGCGAGGTATTCGCCGGAGGCGCCTTTGACCAGTCTGGTGATCAGCCGTTGGATCAACTCGGGCGATGGGACGGTAACGCCTGGTCGGCGGTCGGCCCCAGCTTTGCGGAAAGCGAGGTTGAAGGCGATTCGATTGACGGCATCGTAGTGGTCGGGCCGGACGTGTTCGTTGCCGGGGATTTTGGTCGGGTTGGTGGTGTGGTTGCGACGAATTTCGCGCACTTCGTCCGCGACTTGGGTGGGCCGGACCTGAACTTGATTGTGACTGGCAGGACTTCTGGCGAGGATGCGACAGGTGCGCAGGCTGTTTTTACGATCGATATAGAAAACACAGGTGGTAATAATGCTTTCGACACAGTATTTTCGACGAGGGTAGCGCCCGCGCCTTCAATCGTGAGCTGGACATGCGTGCCGTTTGCCGAGGGCCGGGCGCGCTGTCCGCAACCAGCTGGCAGCGGCGTGCCCGAGCTGGTTATCGACCTGCCGTCCAACGATGGCCTGCATTTCGAACTGCTAGTGGAGTCTGCGCCGCAAACGCTATTTCAGGATCTCTCCGTCGAGGCAGAGACCACATCGGAGTACGGTGATCCGGGCAATTTCTCTGCATTTGCCAGTACTAGCGTGGCGGTCACGGACGAAGGCGTTTTCAAAAACGGCTTTGAGTTCTGAGTCCCACCGCGCGAAAGACCTGAAGTTAAGCGGAGGTATCCCTTGGGTAATGCATGCTTTCGTGCTTTTTCGTCCGTTCCGAACCAAGCGGGGCCGCCTCCCGCTTATCGGGAGAGAACAACGTGGACATATATGGACGCCTCCCCCTGGTCAAGCCGGTTTTTGCGCTTTTCCGCCTGATCCGGGCCGAGCGCGTCTGACTCCCGATTTCCGGGAGGTCGCTT
>MDTG01430183.1_pt1 | contig 18214 bp, 13 predicted proteins | sample 811421 | NCBI WGS metagenome assembly MDTG01 (sample SAMN05326645, study PRJNA326480) | marine metagenome | isolation source: seawater | place: Pacific Ocean: South East | collected 2011 | reverse complement strand
TTTCAAACGGAGCCAACTTGACTGATGGAATAGACGGTCTCGCAGCGGGTTCCTCTGCCATCATGGTATTGGCATTGGGGATTTTTGCTTGGGTATCGGGAAACTTGATTTTTTCAGACTACCTCAACATTATGTACATCCCCGATGTAGGGGAGGTCGTGGTTTTTGTTGCGGGATTCTCGGGTGCCTTGATCGGTTTTTTATGGTACAACACTTATCCAGCTTCAGTCTTTATGGGAGATACCGGAAGCCTTACTATAGGAGGTGTCATTGCCGTAATTGCCTTGATTGTAAGAAAAGAGCTCTTGATTCCACTTCTTTGTGGCATTTTCTTAATTGAAAATCTATCGGTAGTCATACAAGTGGGCTACTTTAAGTACAGCCGTAAAAAAACCGGAGTAGGTAAAAGGATTTTCAAAATGGCCCCATTGCATCACCATTATCAAAAATTAGGAATACATGAGAGTAAGATAGTCTCCCGATTTTGGATAATAGGAATTCTATTAGCCGTCTTGTCCATTGTAACCCTAAAAATCAGATAATGAGCGAAAAGATTGTCATTTTGGGTGCAGGAGAAAGCGGATGTGGAACAGCCTTACTGGCCAAAAAACAGGGTTTTCAGGTTTTTGTTTCGGATCAGGGCAGCATATCACAGTCTGCCAAAAATATATTTGACACTTTGGAGATTGAATGGGAGGAAGAGACGCACTCGCTATCCAAAATGCAGGATGCACAATACATTATGAAAAGCCCTGGAATTCCAGACCAGGTCCCTTTGGTACAATCCCTTGAAGCTTCCAATATTCCAGTGATTTCTGAGATTGAATTTGCTTCAAAATATACCAAGGCGACCCTTATCGGTATTACAGGAAGCAATGGTAAAACCACAACAGCCATGATGACCTACAAGATACTGGATGATGCTGGATTTGATGTCGCACTGGCGGGAAATATAGGAAATAGTTTTGCCAAAGAAGTGGCTGAAAACGAACGTCAATTTTATGTTTTGGAAATAAGCAGTTTTCAACTGGACAATATCGTCAATTTTGCTCCGCACATTGGGGTGATTACCAATATTACCCCCGACCATTTGGATCGGTATGATGGCGATTTCACAGCCTATATAAAATCAAAACTGCGCATAAATGAAAATCAAACCCAACGTGATTTTTTGCTTTTCAATGGGCAAGATCCTCAATTGAACAGAGCCTTTCAAAACAAAAACACCAAAGCGACATTACACAAATTTGGAACCTTAAATAAAAACATTAACACCACCTGCATAGAAAACCATAAAATTCTAATCGAAACTCAAAAAAATAAGACTATGATTAACACAATGGAATTTCCTTTAAAAGGAAGGCACAACTTACTAAATGCTATGGCCGCTTCAACTGTTGCTCATTTACTTGATGTGAGCAAAGAAACCATTCGGGAAAGTTTGCTCAATTTTAAGGGTGCGCCCCACCGACTGGAACCGGTTTTAAAGATTCAGAACATTAGATACATCAACGACTCAAAAGCGACAAATGTCAACGCAGTATATTTTGCTTTGGAGAGTATGAGTGTGCCCACAGTCTGGATTGTTGGTGGTGTGGATAAAGGCAACGACTATGAGATGCTCTTTCCTTTGGTCAGAGAAAAAGTAAAAGCCATTATCTGCTTGGGGGTTGACAATCACAAAATCATCAATGCTTTCCAATCCATTACCGACCTCATGGTTGAGACACAATCCATGAAGGAAGCAGTGTTAATCGCAAAAAAAATTGCTGAAAAAAATGAAAATGTTTTACTATCACCAGCCTGTGCGAGTTTTGATCTATTTCAAAACTATGAGGACAGGGGAGACCAATTCAAACAAGCGGTTAGAGAATTGTAGAATTACAAAATGAATAATATGAAAAACATTATACTGGGTGACAGGGTGCTTTGGGTAGCCTTGGCTTTGCTTTCTATTTTTTCGTTTCTCCCTGTATTCAGTGCCAGCTCTAATTTGACCTATGTAGTGGGTCAAGGAACCCCCTGGAGTCATCTGCTAAAGCATTTTATTGTCCTCCTTTTTGGTTTTGGTTTGATGTATGGCCTTCACAAAATTCCTTACCAGTATTTTAAAGGCATTTCTATACTAGCCCTACCCTTGATCATTTTGTTATTGATTTATACCGCCTCTCAGGGAAATCTCATCGCCGGGTCCAATGCTAACCGATGGATTAGTATACCCATTGTGGGGTTAAGTTTTCAGACTTCTACTTTAGCCTCCATAGTACTATTGGCCTATGTGGCGCATCTTATGTCCAAAGACAACCCTAAGCTATATCAGTTAAAAACATCCATACTGCCGCTTTGGCTCCCTGTTTTTATTGTGATATTACTGATTTTACCTGCCAACTTATCTACATCGGCGTTGCTGTTCTTTATGGTTCTCATCTTGGTCTTTCTAGGAGGATACCCTATTAAGTACCTTTTGTGGATGCTGTGCATGGGCCTCTTTATGGCACTGCTTTTTGTATTGGTAGCCAAGGCATACCCTGACTGGGTTCCCAATAGGATAGACACATGGATCAGCAGAATAGAAAACTTTATCAGTGCTGAAGATACTAGTGGAAACTATCAAATCGAAAGGGCCAAAACTGCAATAGCAACTGGTGGACTACTGGGACTGGGTGCCGGGAAAAGTGTTATGAAAAACTTTTTACCACAGAGTTCGTCTGATTTTATCTATGCTATTATCGTTGAAGAATTTGGATTGTTAGGTGGTACTGCTTTAATCTTATTGTATCTCGTAGTACTGTTCAGAATTGTTGTCATTGCTCACAAATCCGATACGGTATATGGAAAACTTTTGGTGTTGGGACTGGGATTGCCCATTATAATTCAAGCTTTTGTGAACATGGCGGTTGCTTTACAGGTTTTTCCAGTAACGGGACAAACACTACCATTGATAAGTAGTGGAGGTACTGCCGCATGGATGACCTGTATTGCATTTGGAATGATTCTCAGTGTCAGTGCAGAACAAAAAAAAGTAGAACCCAATAATAGCAGCCCAGAGAATTCTGAAAACAAAAATAAAAACCCTTTAACCATTCTCAGTGAAAGCATATAAAGTTATCATATCTGGAGGGGGAACGGGTGGTCATTTGTACCCCGCGCTGGCTATTGCAGATGAATTCAAATCCCGTCACAAAACTGCTGATATTTTGTTTGTCGGGGCATTGGGAAGAGTTGAAATGGTTAAAATTCCAAAGGCGGGATATAGAATTATTGGTCTTTGGATTGATGGTATTCAAAGGTCTCTATCGCTGAGAAACTTATTGTTCCCCATAAAATTGATTTTGAGTTTGCTTAAATCCATTGCTATCCTTCTGAAGTTTAAGCCTGATGTGGTTGTGGGGACAGGAGGTTATGCAAGTGGTCCCATCCTTTTTATGGCCAGTTTGTTTAATATCCCAACATTGATTCAGGAACAAAATTCATATCCAGGTATTACGAACAAGCTCTTGTCCAAAACCGTTAAAACTATTGCTGTAGCCTACCACGGTTTGGAAAGATTTTTCCCAAAGGAAAAACTGAATCACACGGGTAACCCAATCCGGAAATCGATAGTCGAAGACAAGCTTAACTCAGCTGACGCTAAGGCATTTTTCGATCAAATTTCTGGGAAACCTACTTTGGTTGTTTTAGGGGGAAGCCTTGGAGCAAAGAGCATCAATCAATTGATTGCTACAAATCTGCAAACTTTTGAAAAAAAGGGATTACAATTGATTTGGCAATGTGGTTCATTTTATTATGATCACTACAAAAAGTTTCAAGCTGACCGTATTAAAATTATACCATTTGTAGCTGATATGGATCAGCTATACGCAGCCGCAGACATAGTCATTTCCAGATCTGGTGCAGCAACACTTTCAGAACTTTGTTGTGTGGCGCTTCCATCCTTATTGGTGCCGTCGCCCAATGTAGCAGAAAATCATCAATACTATAATGCAATGGCCTTGGCTAATAAGGGAGCAGCATTGGTGATAGCAGAAAAAGATCTGGATCAGAATTTTAAAGAGGCCCTAAATCAGTTACTCGATCCAATAAAACAGGAGGAAATGAGAAAAAATTTAAAAGAATTGGCCCAGCCCAAAGCCACCTCTCAAATTATAGATCTCATTGAAGCACTTTTATAAATGAATAAAAAAGGGACTAAATATTATTTTTTGGGAATAGGAGGTATTGGGATGTCAGCCTTGGCCAAATACCTTTTAGATTTTGGGAATAGTGTGATGGGTTATGACAAAACCCCTACTTACATAACATCCCAATTGATTGATTTAGGAATAAATGTTTTGTTTGATGAGTCTATTGCTTGTGTACCCGATGAATATCTTCAAAAGGACACTAAAATAGTCTATACTCCTGCGGTTTCCAAAGATCATCCACAACTTAATTTTTTCATTGAACAAGGGAATGAAATTAAAAAGAGAGCTGTAGTTTTGGGAGAAATAACCAAAGACACTATAGTCTTTGCTATTGCAGGCACCCATGGAAAAACTACTACAGCCTCTTTTTTAACTCATTTTTTTGCGCATCTTAATCTTGAGTTTACTGCATTTTTGGGGGGAATAATGAATGAGTATCAAAGCAATCTTATACAAAAAGGCATGCGTTACTCTATCGTGGAGGCCGATGAATACGATCGGTCATTTTTAAAACTATTTCCTGATTTTGCTTGTGTCACCTCAATGGATGCAGATCATTTGGATATTTTTGGCGATCATGAGAATATGAAGAAAGCTTTTGTTCAATTTTCGAAACGTATAAAACAAAAACTGGTAGTTGCTCAGCAGGTTGATCTCGAGGGTCAACGCTATGGCTTTGAAGATAATGCCGCCTATTACGTTCAATCAATTAAGGTAAAAGAACAAGGATATATTTTTGATTTGGTTACCCCAACAGAAATATATAAAGATGTTTATCTAAAATCAATGGGCCGTCATAATCTGTCAAATGCCATAGGAGCAATGGCAGTCTTGGATGTTGGTGGTTTTCCACTAAAAGAAGCCTTGCCTGCCTTGGCAACTTTTAAAGGAATTCAGCGAAGAATGGAGGTGTTCTCATTAGAGAATAAAATAGTGATTGACGATTATGCACATCACCCAGAGGAGATCAAGGCAGTCTTGAATACCATTTCAGAATTTTATCCCAAAAAAAGAAATATGGTAGTATTTCAACCGCATCTTTTTTCCCGAACACAAGATTTTATGGAAGATTTTGTCGATGTACTTAATCAATTTGATGAAATTGTTTTAATGGATATTTTTCCTGCTAGAGAACAACCCATTCCAGGTGTGACTTCGGATGTTTTGTTGGGTCTTATTAAGAACAAGAATAAAAGAAAAATATCCAAAGGAGCTTTTAGGTCTAGCATTGTCAATTCCGAAGCAGATTTGATCTTAGTTTTGGGAGCCGGTGACATAGGAAATTACATTCAAAAACTAAAAAAAACAGGTTAAATGCGACTAAAAAAACAGTTCTTTTTCACAGCGGTTTTAATCTTGATGATATTGATATCATCTTTCGCTTATTTCAGTAATAAAAGGCGTTTAGTAGAAAAAATAATAGTCAATTTTGAATCCCAAGGTGCTCAATTTCTCAGCGATTCTCTCGTTGATAAATTGTTAATACTAAACAAAGGAGAACTTCCATGGAAGGCCAAAGATAGTTTAGTTTTGAGTATGCTTGAATCTTTATTAGAAAACAATCCTTATGTATTAAATGCTGAGGTTTTTCATTTTCAGCAAGGAATTTTAGGAGTAAAAATTCAAGAAAAAAGTGCTGTTGTTAGGATACAAGGACGTGATCAATATTATTTGGATAAATTGGGAAATCAGTTTCCTGTTTCCAATAATCATACCCCAAAAGTACCTCTGTATCTGGGGACACTTAAAGAGCATCAAAAGGAGGATCTTTTATCATTGATTTGTCAGATTGATAAAGATCCATTTTTACGAAACGAACTGGCTTCTATCCATTATCGATCAAATTCCTATTTCATAGGCTTGAGGTCCTACGATTTTGAGGTTGAAATTGGTCAGATTCGTCGCCTTGTTGAAAAGCTTTATAAGTTGAAAGCTTTTTGTGCCTACCATGAAAATCATTCGACGAAAAAGGAATACACCCTTATTAACTTAAAATTTAAAAATCAAGTAGTTGGATCTTAAAAAAACAATTATGAAGCATTCAAATATTTCTGTAGGATTAGATATTGGAACAACCAAGATTGTTGCCATGGTGGGAAAGAGAAATGAATTTGGAAAGGTTGAAATCCTTGGGATTGGAAAATCGAAAAGTTTGGGAGTTCACAGAGGGGTAGTTAATAATATTACCCAAACCATTCAATCCATTCAGCAAGCTGTAGAGGAGGCCAAAGTCGTTTCTGGTAAGGAAATTGATGAGGTTGTTGTGGGTATTGCTGGACAACACATAAGGAGCCTGCAGCACAGCGATTATATCACACGTACCAATTCCCAAGAGGTCATTTCATTAGAAGATGTGGAGCGTCTCATTCAGCAGGTTTATAAATTGGTTATGCTTCCGGGTGAAGAGATAATCCATGTGCTTCCGCAGGAATACAAGGTGGATGGTCAGGCCGAAATTAAAGAACCCATTGGAATGTATGGAGGTCGTTTAGAAGCTAATTTTCATGTGGTTGTGGGGCAAGTAACTTCAATAAAAAACATTGGTAGATGTATTAAAAGTGCTGGTTTGTCAATGGGCAACATTACACTTGAACCTTTGGCATCCTCAGAAGCTGTTTTAAGTCAGGAAGAAAAAGAAGCTGGAGTGGCCTTAATCGATATTGGTGGAGGCACAACAGACCTGGCCATTTTTAAAGATGGTATTATTCGCCATACAGCGGTAATTCCTTTTGGAGGAAATGTCATCACTGATGATATTAAAGAGGGTTGTTCCATTATCGAAAAACAAGCGGAACTGCTCAAAGTTAAATTTGGCTCAGCTTGGCCAGGAGAGAATAGGGATACTGAAATAGTCTCCATTCCTGGACTCAGAGGTAGGGAGCCCAAAGAAATATCTCTAAAAACACTTTCCAAAATCATTAATGCGCGTGTGGTAGAAATCATGGAACAGGTGTTTTTGGAAATTAAAAACTACGGTCATGACGACCAAAAGAAAAAGCTGATTGGCGGTGTTGTATTGACTGGTGGGGGAAGTCAATTGAATCATTTAAAACAGTTGGCGGAGTACATCACTGGCATGGACACTCGAATTGGTTACCCCAGTGAACATTTGGCAGGAGACACACAAAAATCAGAGACCAGCCCTATACTAGCCACAGCTGTGGGTTTGTTAATGAATGCCCTAGACCAACAAGAGAAAAATGATTTTGAAAGTATTTCCTCCGAAGAAAGTGAAATTGTTGAAGATCTAAAAGGGGAGAATTCTCTGGATGAGGTTGATCTCAATCCAATATCCTCCAGTAGAAAGTCAATTTTGGATCGGTGGGTGGAAAAGTTTAAAGAATTTTTAGATAACGCTTAAATATATTGGAATGAAAACCGAAATGAGCAACGATTTTAGTTTTGACTTACCCAAAAACAAAAGTAATGTCATTAAGGTTATTGGTGTAGGTGGTGGTGGTAGCAATGCAATCAACTATATGTTTCATCAAGGCATCAATGGTGTCGATTTTGTTGTAACTAATACCGATGCTCAGGCGCTAAAAGAGAGTGCTGTACCTATTAAAATTCAGTTGGGGGCTTCTCTGACGGATGGGCTGGGTGCTGGAGCGAATCCCGAGGTGGGGGCTTTGGCCGCTGAAGAAAGTTTTGACGACATCAAAACCTTATTGAATACCCAAACCAAAATGGTCTTTATTACAGCAGGAATGGGAGGAGGTACGGGAACAGGTGCTGCTCCAATTATTGCTCAAATGGCGAAAGAAATGAACATCCTCACCGTGGGTATTGTTACAATGCCATTTCAGTTTGAAGGGAAACTGCGATTAGAACAAGCGGAAATAGGTTTGGAAAACATCAAAAAAACCGTTGATGCGCTAATTGTAATTAACAACAACAAACTCAGGGAAGTATATGGGAATTTAGGTTTTAAATCAGGTTTTTCAAAAGCCGACGAGGTACTTTCTAAAGCCGCCCGAGGAATTGCAGAGGTTATTACCCATCACTATCGTCAAAACATAGATTTGAAGGATGCCAAAACAGTCCTAGAAAATAGTGGTACTGCTATAATGGGATCTGGCTCTGCTAGTGGCACCAATCGTGCACATGAAGCCATCATAAATGCATTGGACTCTCCCTTATTGAATGATAACAAAATTACAGGATGTAAAAATGTGTTGCTTTTGATTGTTTCTGGAAATGAGGAAATTACAATAGATGAAATTGGAGAAATCAATGATTTTATCCAAACTGAGGCAGGGAACAATGCCAACATCATAATGGGGATTGGAGAAGATCAAAAGCTAGATAGCTCAGTCTCCGTGACTATCATCGCCACAGGTTTTGGAGCAGATCAACAACATCAAATTGTAAACACTGAAGCAAAAAAAATCATCCATACATTGGAAGAAGATCAGACTCTAGAACACGATCTTATGGGCAGTGAAGAAAAATCCGATCAATTTGAAGAGTTCAAAGAGGAAGAGTCGATCGGAGCCAGTAAGAATCAATTTGAAGCTAACACAACTCTTTTTGAAGAAGAGGAAATCGAAGAAAAAAAATTATTTTCTATTCCAGTGGTGGCAGAAATAGTTAAAGGCTATGATTTTGAGCCCGAAACGAATAAATATGAGGATGAAATGAAATTAAGTTCTGAAGAAATAGAAAATATAGAGGTGGATTATGAGTTGCTAGAATTCCGACAGCCTTTAGTGGAGCTGGAAATTGAAACTGAGGATGAATTTATTATTAATGATTTAGACGAAGAAGTATTGGAGCTGGAGGTTATTGGATCTGAAGAAGTAGACTTAGATGAAGAAAATCAATTTGCATTTGATTTCGGTTTACCCATTTCGGATTCCCAAGACGTTTCGACTGAAAAAAAAGTCCACACCCTTTATGAAAAGGAGGAGGAAGAGGTCAAAGAAGATACTTTCCTTTCGGAATCTATTAATTTTAAATTCGAAGTTTCTGAAAACCTGGAGGAAACCCCAGTTTTGGAAACTGATGAGGTATTGATTTCACCACACGATGATTCACCATTTGATAAGAAAATTAAAGAAACCGCCACCCAAAAAAATGAAGAAAGAAAAGAGCATTTAAAAAAATTCAATCACGCTTTCAAAAACAGTATGAGTAAAATTGACGAGTTTGAAAAGCAACCTGCTTATGAAAGAATGGGACTCGAACTAGAGAAGCCTTCTCCATCAGATTCAAATGAGTCTAGGTTGTCAGTCGATATCGATAAAAATGAAGAGATTCAATTGAGATCGAATAACTCTTTCTTACATGATAATGTAGATTAATAATTTATGTATTTACTAAACTCTCTTACTGAAGAACTTAAATCCGCTATGCGGGCCAAAGATTCTTTAAAACTTGAAGCACTTAGAGCTATCAAATCTGCTTTACTTTTGGCCAAAACAGCGACAGCAGGTGATTTTGATCTTTCAGAAGAGGAAGAAATAAAGTTACTTCAAAAACTGATTAAACAAAGAAAAGACAGTGCAGCGATTTTTAAAGAACAAAATCGTGCTGATCTTGCCGCTCCAGAGGAGGCTCAAGCCGAGGTCATAGCCAAATTTTTGCCTGAACAATTATCTTCTGAAAAAACAGAAAAAATAATTCATAAAATCATTACTAAAATAGGTGCTGAGGGAATGAAGGATATGGGAAAGGTCATGGTTATTGCTAGTAAAGAAATTGCGGGAAAGGCTGACGGTAAAACCATTTCAAAAATTGTAAAAAAAAAATTAAACGGATAAAAATCTATTGTGCATGGGACAGCTATTTTGGGGATATAAAATCACTAAAAATTAATTATCCCTGAAAATCCTTATCTCATTTAACATACTTTTGAAGTATTTTAAAAGGATCTCCTTAAAGTTAGATTCATGAGCATTTGTATTTTTTATATATTACATTAAACAATTAGAATAACAAATGCCAACATTAAAAATTATCTTCGCTGCAGCCCCCATCTTGTCTTTTATTTTTTTACCCACTCTATCATCTCAATTGAGTTTAGTAAAGATAAGTGATGTTATGGTCTATGTTGCCCCCCCATTTAAGGAATGCCACGCTTCTACTATTGTAGAAGTTTCTGAAAACAAATTTTTGATCGCTGCCTTTGGCGGATCGAAAGAGGGTAAAGATGATGTTTCCATTTGGCTTTCACATGGCCATGGAAGTGAGTGGCAGGCTCCTCAATTGATTGATACCGGTGAATCGGCTGAAAAAGAGCTCTACCCTTGTTGGAATCCAGTCTTATTTCAATCTCAAGCAGGGACTTTGAGTTTGTTCTACAAAGTAGGCCCCTCACCACGCGAATGGTGGGGAATGGTAAAAACCTCCGAAGACCAGGGAAAGACATGGTCAGAGGGGAAGAGATTACCTCAGGATATTCTTGGCCCAATAAAGAATAAACCCATACAATTGAGCGATGGATCCATCCTTTCTCCTTCAAGTACCGAAACAAAAACCTCTGAGGGTTTGAATTGGAAAGCTCATCTAGAAAAAAGTAATGACGACGGTAAGTCCTGGACAAAAATACCCATCGATCCACAAACAGAATTTGATGTAATCCAACCCAGTTTTTTGCTATTGGGAGACCAACGTCTTCAGATTCTTTGCAGGAGTCGAAATAACTCTATAATTCAAGCCTATTCTGAAGACAATGGGGAAAGTTGGGGACCCATGACTCGAACTGATCTTCCCAACCCTAATTCAGGAACAGATGCCATTACGTTATCCAATGGATATCATTTATTGGTTTATAATCCAACGGTAAGAGGGAAGAATGGACGTTCAAAATTATCAGTGGCACTTTCCAAAACAGGAGAGGATTGGGAGGAGGTATTGTCTTTGGAAAATCAAAAAAAGGGAGAATTTAGCTATCCTTCTGTAATTGAATCGAGCGATAGAAAAATTCACATCAGTTACACCCACAACAGAAGAAATATCAAACATGTTATTTTGGAATTAAATTAATTCTTTTAAATGATGAGTAGTATTGATCTGATTGTTTTTATAGGATATCTCTTGGTTACACTTTATTTAAGTGTTATTTTTTTCTCCAAGAAACGCACTTCAAAGTCTTTTACTTTGGGATCTGGAAAAACACCCCAGTGGGTTATAACCCTTTCCATTTTTGCAACCTTTGTTAGCAGTATCAGCTATTTGGCTTTGCCAGGCAGTTCCTTTGCAACGAATTGGAACGCCTTTGTATTCAGTCTTTCCATACCTATCGCGGCACTAGTTACACTGCGGTATTTTATTCCCGTTTACCGGAGAATCAACAGTTCTTCTGCCTACACTTATATGCAACAACGCTTTGGTCCTTGGGCCAAGATATATGTGTCAATCTGCTACATTGCAACCCAACTGATGCGGGTGGGTACCATAATTTATTTGTTGGCATTGGCCATCAACATGATACTGGGCTGGGACATGGTTAAAGTGATCGTTTTTACAGGAGTATTCGTTACGGTATATTCAATCATAGGAGGAATTGAAGCTGTTTTGTGGACCGATGCTATCCAAGGCATAGTTTTGATTTTGGGAGCTGTTTTTTGTGTTGCTATTTTGGTTTTAGGTATGCCGGAAGGGTCTGGTCAAATTTTTGAAGTGGCCATTGAAGATCATAAATTCAGTTTGGGAGATTTTGGGGGGTCCATCATTGAACCTACTTTTTGGGTGGTATTTATCTATGGGATATTCATTAACCTACAAAATTTTGGAATTGATCAAAACTATATTCAACGCTATATGGTGTCTTCCTCTGATGCTAATGCCAAGAAATCTGCGTTTTACGGTGGGATATTGTACTTGCCTGTATCGGCTGTTTTCTTATTTATTGGAACAGCTTTGTATGCATACTATAAGGTAAACAGTCATTTACCTGAGAATCTGATTAATCAACCCGACAAAGTCTTTCCTCATTTTATAGTGAACGAACTACCTCACGGAGTTTCTGGCTTATTGATTGCCTCTATTTTTGCTGCTGGTATGAGTACCATTTCTACCAGTTTTAACAGTACCTCTACGGTTTTATTGACAGACTATTTTAAGAAAAATGCAGGTGAGAATCAAAAACTTTGGTTTTTGTACGGAAGTATGATTGTAATTTGTTTAATATCAATTTTGGTTGCAATGGCAATGATCAATGTAAAAAGCATACTCGATGTTTGGTGGAAATACGCTTCCATCTTGAGTGGGGGTATGCTTGGCCTTTTTTTGTTGGGGATTTTTTCAAATATAAAGCGCAATTCAAATGCCGTAATTTCACTTGTTGTTGGGATATTAGTGATTTTGATATTTACATTGTACTCAATCATATTTCCAGAACGCGAACCTTTGGTACATTCATACCTAATAACGGTTATTGGAACATTATCTATTTTCCTTACAGGAATAATGATGTATTTTTTTAAAGAGAAAAAAAGAGAAAACTAAAGTTTTTTCTAGAATTGAGCAGGAATAAGTATTTTTTACAATCCTTATTTGAGGAGGTCAATAAATATTAAATTGCTGGATGATAGGTGGTTGAATTTTTTGGTTTATTCTAGTATTAATTGCTCCAATTCTATTTCATTTTTTTTTGAAATTGTCTTAACAACTCACTGATTCCCTTTTGAATCTCTAAAGTTGGTAAGGTAAAGTGGTTGGCCATAATAGAAAAGACGTAGACATTTCCTCTTTCACCGATCCAATAACCAGAAAGGTTGTGGTTGTGCCTAAGAGTACCTGTTTTGGCATAAACCTCCCGAAGTTGATATTTTTTTAAAGTCCCCGAACTAGAACTTTTGGGAAAATAATTTTTTATAGCTTTAAGACCTAATTCCAGATATATTTTTTTAAGAACAGCTATCAATGTTCTAGGTGTAATCATATTATAACGGGAAATCCCTGACCCATCTACCCATTCAATGGGGTCTGGTAACCATTGATTCCATTGCAGCTTAAGGGTGTAAATCGTTTTTTGAATATTCATTTCGTTAAATTTAGTTTGAGAGATCATGTTCAACAAGGCCTCAGCTATTCCATTGTCACTTTCCTTAAGCAATGCTTTGTAGAGTAAGGCTTTTTGATCGGAATATAATAAGTCCCAATCTGGTTCTATCTCTGATTCTTCATACAATTTAACATTACGTTCAATTCGATCTTCTAGTAAACTTGTAAAAAGGCTGTCACTAGTGATAAAGGGCTTGTACAACGTGTCTCGTTTATTTAGCTTTTTGAGATTTAGGTAAAAACGATTTTTGGATCTTTCACGATGTAATTTTTGTGCAAGGGTGTCTAAGAACAAATACTGTTCAAAGGCCTTGGGGATTAATCTCGTTTTGTTTGGAGCTACAAAGACTTGAATTGTATTTCCATAAATTGGAAAAGGGCTAATTTCTGAAGCGTAATAATGAGTGTAATCATCCCAGGGCCAGCCCTTGCCGTGAGCATTCAATGTCGATTTTGATGGGTGATAGCGCCATAAATATTTTTGATCAAAAAAGGAGGCTAGCTCCGTGTCGGGATAAAAAGGATGATATAGTAGAGGATAGCCTGTGGCTTTAAAGTGCATGATGGAATCCTTTTCTTTGAAGTAAAGTACAGGTAGGGAATCAAAGATTTGTATGGCGGCGAGAAATGTCAGTAGTTTGGTGTTTGAAGCAGGGGTCATATAATTACTACCTTGAAAAAAAGCTTTGGGCTTTGAAGTTTTTAAAGGCTCAACACTGAGGGCGATATGAGCTTGATCAAAGGCGGGAATTTTTTTGAGCATCCGCGCTATTTTTCTTTTAGAAAATTGTTGTCCCGAAATGGACATACTCATCAAAAAAAGAAAAAGGGTTTGTGCCAAACGCATATAATAAAGATACTAAAAGCCTCATTTTTGGAGATGCATGGAGGCTAACTTTTTACAATTAACTGCTTTGATATTTGGAGTAATTTTTATAATCCCGTTTAATTTTTTTATGTTAATTATTAAATTAATATTTTATGGATTAAAGAAATTAAAGAAATTTATTTGATTTTTTAATTTTGGAAGAGCCTCTTGACTCTTTTAATGAGGAAATTAGCTAACTTGAAAAAAGCACCAGTAGTTAAACTGAATAAAAATTTACAAGACTAGTAGATTAGAAGTTTAATGTCAATTCAACTAAGATATATGAAGAAAAAGGGGCATTTGCCTAAATAAACTAAATCCAAAACGAATGAAAATTAGAATAAGAGGGAACACCGTACGTTTCCGTCTAACAAAATCTGAAGTTTTACAACTATGTAATAAAGGATATTTTGAAGAAAAAACGGAATTTGATACTAACCAATTCATATATGCAATTAGGGCCTCCTCAACGCATAAAAACTTACACTCCTCTTTTAATGGGAATAGCATACTAATGAATGTTCCAAATGTTTTACTAAAAGATTGGGAATCAAATGAAAAAGTAGGCTTTTACCATGATCAAAAAACAGAAAATGGAAAAATTCTTATACTTACCATAGAGAAAGATTTTGTTTGTTTGGATGAAACTGTCGAAGACCAAGCTGACAACTATCCTAATCCCAAGACTATAAAGTGATTCTTTTTCAACTGATGGAGCCTAAAGTAAATTGAATAATGATGCTAAAATAAATGTACCATAATTCAACATTTTTTGACCACTATTTTTCATTCATAATATTTAGATGGACATCGAGGCTAATATCTTCTTGATCACCAACCATTTATTGTTTTGATAAACCTATTTTTTTGGCTTGCTTCAAGAATTCTAAATTGGTTTCAATGCTTCCATGGCAAACATTTCTAATTTGGAAGATTTCCTAATAACGTTTATAATTAGATCAGCACCAAGGTTTATATGAGGGATGAGGGATTTTTAAGTTTTTTCACTTAGTGATTCTATTGTTTGGCATGATTTACATTCACTTTTATGGACTTTGAAATTGGGGTTTGACTTTCTTTTGCATAATGGTTTACAGGAATCAGCGCATTGGCTTCAGGAAAATAACAGGCTAAATTTTGCTTCGGAATTGCGTAGGGGATTACCAAAAATTTAGAGGCCACTCGTTCAATTCCATCATAGTGGCTTGTTAAATCAACTAGGTCAAGTTTTTTGAATCCGTGTTTCTGCATATCAAATGCATTAATAAACAAAACTCTTCGCTCGTTGTAAATGCCACGATACCGATCATTCATTCCATAAATTGTAGTGTTGAACTGGTCATGTGATCGGATAGTCATCAACAAGAATTCATCACCTTTCAATTCATGATTGGGCAGCCCACAAACCGAAAACTGAGCGCGTTGATTGGGCAGTTTTGAAAAATCGCCAACTCTAGCGTTATTCGGCATATAAAAACCATCGCCCCTTATACGACTGTTATAATCTTCAAAACCACTGATGACTTCTGAAATTTTATTACGGATAGCATCATAATCCTGCCCCAATGCCAACCAATCTATTTTGGTTTTAGTCTTTAAGGTGGCTGCGGCAATGTGAGCAATAATGTCTGGCTCACTCATTATTTGTTCAGAAGCTGGAGGCAAACTACCATTTGATTGGTGCACTTTACCCATACTATTTTCAACACTCACAAATCGTGCTTTTCCTTCTTTCGTGTCTTTTTCGGAACGACCTAAGGTTGGTAGTATCAAGGCTGTCTTGCCTGGCACCACATGGGTTCGATTTAGCTTGGTACTGATATTCACTGTCAATGTGCAATTCTTAAAGGCCTGAGCAGTATAAAGTGTATCGGGTGCTGCGGATAACAAATTACCACCCAAAGCAATAAACACTTTTGCCTTCTTTTCATACATGGCTTGAATACACCCAACTACATCTAATCCTTTTGTGCGAGGTGCTTCAAAATGGAAGGCTTTCTTTAAACTAGTGTACATGGCATCTGACGTGTTATGTACAATTCCTACAGTTCGGTCTCCTTGAACATTGCTATGACCACGAACAGGACAAGTACCAGCTCCTTCTTTACCAATACTTCCTTTTAGCAAGAGTAAGTTCACACATTCTTTGATGTTTTCGACTCCGTTTTTATGTTGGGTTAAGCCCATTGCCCAGCAAATGATTATTTTTTTTCTAGAAACTAATAACTCAACCGCTTCATCAATTAAGACCTCTTCAACACCACTCTTTTTAATGAGATCATTAAGATCATAATGCTCCAAATCAGCAATCAGCTCATCGTAGCCCTGTGTTTTTTTCTGAATGAATTTAAGGTCAAAAACACCACCTACCTCTTTTTCCTTGATATATAACTTTTTTAGAATGGCTTTTAAAATAGAAATATCTTGATTGATTTTAACCTGTAAAAACAGGTCGGTAATGTCCGTACCATTACCCACTATGTCTAATGGACGCTGCGGATTTTTGAATCGTTTGAGTCCAGCTTCCTCCAAAGGGTTAATGGTAATGACCTTGCCACCGTTTTCTTTGAGTTTTTGTAGGGCCAACAACATTCTAGGATGATTAGTCCCTGGGTTTTGCCCAATGACCATCACCACATCTGCCTTGTGCAGGTCATCAAGTTTTACACTTCCCTTGCCAATACCCAAGGTTTGGGAAAGTGCTACTCCACTCGATTCATGGCACATATTGGAACAATCGGGCATATTATTAGTGCCAAAAGCACGCGTAAATACCCCATATAGAAAAGCAGCTTCATTACTTGACCTGCCCGAGGTATAAAAGACCGCTTCGTTGGGGTCGTCCAACCCATTCAGTTCATCGGCAATTAATTGAAAAGCAGCATCCCATTCAATGGGTTCATAATACAAACTACCCGGTTTTAACAACATAGGATAGGTCAAACGTCCACTTTTACCTATCCTATAATCGGACCATTTTGAAATTTCTTCTACCGAATGCTTTTCAAAAAATTTTGGCGTTACCCGTTTTAGAGTAGCTTCTTCAGCCAAAGCCTTAGCCCCATTTTCGCAATATTCTCCGAGAACAGAACGTTTATCTTCAGGGTCAGGCCAAGCGCAGCCCGGGCAGTCAATTCCGTTTTTTTGATTCAGTTTGGCTAAGGTTTGAAATGCTCGTACTGTCCCCATTTCTTTAATGGCATGTTCTAGGGCAACTTTTACACCGTATGCACCAGCAGCATAATTTGCAGGTTCTTTAAGTTGAATTCCTGTTAATTCTTCTGGGGGGATTGAATGGATTTCTCTTTTTTCCATACGGTTATGACTTTTCAAACAAAATTTAAATCTAAGCTAAATTATATTTATTCTAATGGACTTGCTTATAAAAATTCAGATATGTTAGACTCAAAATCAATTAATGCAGAAGTAGGTTAAAAGCAATATTTGAATAAATTTGTAGTTAAATTAATTAATACTTCAAAATCAGTATACTATTCTAGATATTTAATGTAAAAAACTCATTTTCAGAGTTGAAAAATGGCCCAGTAGTTCAACTGGATAGAATATCAGATTTCGGCTCAGTGGGTTGGGGGTTAGAATCCTCCCTGACCGTGTTTTTATAAATACATTATAAAATACAGAAAATAAGTCATTTGTGTCGATTTTACATAGGTTAAAATATTTCGTTCAGAGTTTGAACTAATTATTTTTTCATAATTCAGTTGTATAGATTATCATATCATTTTCCTTGTGGGGATTTTTTTTCTGTGGTATTTTTTTGGTGGTTCCCATAACTGCTTTAGTAGCTTAAGTAAAGTGCCCTCTTGTCGCAAGTTTGTAACGCGTGCCGTACCTTTCTCGAGCGAACAAACGAAAAGCTACGGCCATTTATTAAAAAGTACCTAAGAACTAAGAAGAAACACCAAATCTGTTCTAGGCCATAAAGCAACTTAACCCTGTTCAAAGGCTATACTGTTTTATTCGTTCTCTAGTGGGAGTAGGCGTTACAAACGCGCGTCAGCGTTAAATCGTTTGCGTTATCATTCAAGAATTACCCATTGCTTTAATTTAACATCCGTTTCAGAAGAAAGTTCCAAGGTTAGAGAACGGGACATATATTTACCTGCAGCACGACTAGTTTCACCTACAGCAA
>MDTG01283787.1_pt1 | contig 18214 bp, 18 predicted proteins | sample 811421 | NCBI WGS metagenome assembly MDTG01 (sample SAMN05326645, study PRJNA326480) | marine metagenome | isolation source: seawater | place: Pacific Ocean: South East | collected 2011 | reverse complement strand
TATTAACAATGGACGATATTATTCATAAACCTAAAAGTAGAAGTCATAATAAAAAAAAAAATGTATAATTACTTTCGATGATGGGTTTGAAAACAATTATAGTGTTGCCTCACCAATACTTGATAATCTAAAAGTTCCAGCCATTTTTTATTTGTCTACTGATTTTGTTGAGAATAATTCAATGAGCTGGATAGATAAAATTGAATATAGTATCGAAAATACATCTGTGAATTTTTTAAAATTACCTTGGCTAAAAGATAGAGTACCAATAAAAAAAATTGATGATAAGATACACTTACTAGAAAATTTAAGAAAAAAAATAAAAAAAGATATAAATTTCAACGTTGACAATTTCACTTCATATATTTTTAATGAATGTAAAATTAAAGAAATTAATTCTTTAAATACTGAAATTGATAAAAAATTAAATTGGGCACAAGTAAAAAAACTTAATAATAACAGTTTATTTACTATAGGTGGTCATAGCCATGAACACAAAAGTTTTACTACTATGAGCTATCCTACTTTTAAACAACAAGTGAACAAAAGTTTAATGCTTTTGAAGAAAAATATAAATCAAGAGATATTTCATTATTCTTATCCTGAGGGACAAAAAATTGATTTTAATAATAAAATTTCAATTTATTTAAAAAATAAAAATATAATATGTTGCCCTTCTGCTACTTATGGCTTCAACACTAAAAACACAGATTTGTTCAAATTAAAAAGAATACCAATAATTTAAAACATGAAAGAAAAATTTTATAAAGAAGGATTTGTGGTCATTAAAAATTTTTATCAAAAAAAAGTTTTTAAGGAAGTTTATTTAACTTTAAATAACTTACTTTTAAACAGTAAGTATAAAAAAATATATAAAAAATTTAAAAATAAAAATATTGAAATAAATATTGATAAAATGCTTAGTTTTTTAAAAAAAAATGATCAAAAATTCTTTTCAAAAATATATGAGAATATGTCTAACCAATTTTTTTTTGAAAATTTCATGAATGAAAAATTTAAAAAAACTATTTCAAAGATATCGGGTAAAAAAATATTTGACCTACATTTTGAACAAAAAATACTAAGGATTGATGTACCAAATTTTAAAAAAAATCTTTTAAGCCCTCATCAAGATTTATTACCTTTATCGATCAAACAAAAATCGAATAAAATAAACGGGATTACAATATGGTGTCCTCTTAGAGACACAAATCAAGTTTTGGGTGGAATCATGGTCGCTCCTAAAAGTCATAAATTAGGTTGGGTAACTCATTTCTCAAGGAGTAAAAAAAAGTATACCTCAGCCGCTTTTAAGGTATCAAAGGAATTGTTAAAAAATCTGCAATTTAGGCAAATAAACACCAAAAAGGGTGATTTGCTAATAATGAACACGATGTTAGTTCATAAATCTGTATCAAGTAATTCAGATAAAGTAAGATATACAGTGCAATTTAGAGTTGGAATAAATGAAAATTATAATTGGATCTAATTATTTATAGAATTTCCAATATTCTTTACTTTTAAACTTATTTAATTTTTTAATTTTTAAAAAATTTTCTAAATATTCTTTTTTTTCCATTCCGCAGAGTGAAGTAGTGACATAATCAGTTGATCTTACTATGTTTAGTGATTTAAGATATAAGTCGTTTTTACGATTAATATCTGGAAAAAATTTTTCAACTCTGAAATTGTTTTTTTTTAATTTAATTAAATCTGAAAACATTTGTCCAAAAGTATCGTCACTTATAGGTATAGATTTTTCATTTTTCTCTAAATCATTTTCACAATCTTTTTTATTTAAACTATTATTTAAATACTTGTACATATTAAAAAATGATTTTATATTTCCCTCGTACAAGCTTCCACTAGTAAACAAATTAATTTTTTTTTCATACAAGAACTCTAAAAAATTTTTTTTGTAGTCATTTAATATAAATGGCATGCACACGTTTAAAGGTATCTGTAAATTTTTAAAATTATTTCTGCTACCTGCAACATCTAAAGATATTTCAATTATTTTTTTTAAATTTATATAAAAATTTGAATTTCCATATCTTCTAAATCCAGCCCAGCTAGAAATTCCATAAGATTTAATTTTTTTATCTAAGCATTTTTTTTCTAATAATTCGAATAATTTATAAAATTCTTTATAATTTCCTTTATTTTTATGTAATAAAAATTCTGGATTGTGGAGGTAATAATTATCGATCATTTTTAAATTTGTTTTTTTTAAACTAATTTCGATCTCTTGTTCAATAAATTTTTTATCATAACAAGCAAAGTTGTTTATTATAGAGGTGGCTCTGATACCTCTTTTTTTTATTAAAATTTCATTTATATAATTTTTTGGTCTAACTTTTTTTGGAAAACAAATTAAGCCAGCTTTTGAAGAAATGAATATACATCCTCTCTTGAAATTTTTTTGTTTAAAAATTTTGTTTAAAGCTTTCCCTAATTGCAATTCACTCAAACCAAATCTATATTTTCTAGCTGTATCAAAAACATTTATCCCATTTTTTAGTGACATTTTTACTAATTTTTCATAATCAGTAAATTTATCACCTTTATACATTCCCATGCCAATACTTGATAGATATAAACCTTGGTGGGATTTATTATAAAAATTTTTTTTATTGTTAAAAAAATTTTTGTAAAATTTAGTATCTTTTGAATTGCAATAATTATCTTTTTGAATTGTCATATAAAATATATATTAAGGAAAATAAAAAAATAATTTTTTTTGTGTTGTCTTTTTTTAAATTTATATGTTCATAATAAATTTTTTCAATTACTTCATGATTTAGAATTTTTTGACAGAGAACATTGGTTTTACATAATTTTAAAGTTTTTATTGCAAAATTTTTGAATTTTATACTTGAAATAAATTTATGACCTAAATTAACATCATATAAACTAGACTTCATCTCTTGATTATTAATATTTTTCAAATTATTTAAAAGTTTTAAATTTTCAATTTTTTTAATGTGGGAATTAATTTTATTTTTGTAAGAACCTTTAAAGTTTTTTGGAGGTAATAAGTTGTTTGCTAATATAATTTCTGAAAGTTCTTTATTTGACTCTTTTAATAGATCAAATCTAAATTTACTTCCTTTTCTTAATTTATTTGGAACCTTAAAAGATAAATTAATAAAATTCTTGTCATAAGTTGGATTTAAAATAACAAGATTTTTATTAATATAACATAGATTTCTATTGTACCATCTTAATATTCTTGTTTCAAAATTAATAGCATCATTTAGGTCATAATAATTCTTAAATTTTACTGAAGTAATTATTTTTGATAAATTATCTCGAAATTTTTTTTTTATATTTAGCTTATGTTTAAAAATACTTTTTATTTCTTTATAAGTAAAAATACTAAATTTTTTTTCAAACCAAGAAATAAAGCTTTTATTATTTTTTATTTTCTCAATTGAACTATCGGAAAATGTTGATCCTAAAAAAAGATCAAGCGCACTTCCTAATATTACGTAATTGCTTTTAGTTTTTTTTTTTAGTTTTTTAAATAATGAAATCTGATAGCTATGTTGAAACGTACTTCCATAAGAAGATAACCGCAATCCTTCTATAATATTTTTAATATATTCTTCTTCATTAACTTTAATATTTATGAACCTAAATCCCAAATAATTTGCAATATAATTTGAAATTATTTTCTCATAGTTATGATTTTCACTATAATTATAACATATAACTTTTTTTTTATATTTTTTGTTAATTAAGGATAATAATAATCTTGAATCGGCACCTCCACTTAAACCAAATAAAATATTTCCTTTAAATTTTTTTAAGTTATTATTTAAAGAGTTTGATAAAGCCTTTATTAATGTTTTTTTATTTATGTTTTTATTTGGAATATAGCTTTTTATTATTTTGTTTCTTATTAATAATTTTTTCTTTGTTTTTTTTAGTTTTTCACCAGGTAAAAGAATTTTTATATCTTTAAAAATTGTTTTGTTATCAAATGATCTGCCAGCAAACATAAGCCATTCAGCTAGCTTTTCTAAATTTAATTCACTAGATTTATGAAATCCTAAGTTTTCAAAAATATAAATATCATCTTTTTTTAATTTATAAAAAATTTGTTTATAAGAGTAATCTGAATTATTTAGTGATAATTCATTTTTTTTTTTTAAAAATTTAATTTCACTAACAATTTCATTATTTTGAAATTTTTTAGAAAAATTTTTATCTACCTTTTTATGATTAAAATAAACTTTCATTTAATTAAATATTTTTGACTCTATTCTTTTTCGAAAAATATTATTCTTTATAGAATTAAGTGCTTTATTTGAATTCTCCAAGATTTTTTTTGTTTGAATTTTGTCTAATTTCTTAAATTTTATAGAACAATTTTTAAATCTTTTTAATTTTATTATTTCAACATTTTCTGTCTGATTATTAACACAATATCTAACTACATATCCTTGATTTAATTTTTTCTGATTAATTTTTTTTTTATAATAAAATGCGTGTGAGGGTTTTTTCATCATTTTATTCCAAGATATTTTGTTTAAATTATTAAACAAGCTATCTCCTATAGAAAAAAAGATATATTTTTTTTTATATATTTGTATTGGCTGAGTTATATGTGCATGAGAACCTATTATCAAATCCACACCTGACCTTATTAGTTTTTTATAAAATTTTTCGTCTTTATAAAGTGGGAAAGGAAATAATTCCAATCCAGAATGACAATAACAAATCACTTTATCTAAATTTTTCTTAGTTCTGATTTTATTTATTATCTTTATAGAGCTATCAGAGTTTAAATTAAATACACCATATTTTTTTTTTCTTGCTACAGGGTTATAGCTTAAAGAAAAAATTCCAACTTTAGGTTTTTTTCCAACAATAATTGGTTTAGATGCTTCAAATAAATTTTTTCCTGCTCCAGTATATTTGATTTTTTTTCTTTTAAGTACATTTATTGTGTTTTTGAAACCGTCTAAGCCATAATCAAAAATATGATTATTTGATAACATAAAATTCAGATTTCCAACCTTTCTTATATTAGAAGATTTTGTTTCAAGTAATGTTTTATTAAGATTTATTGGTTTATTTTTTTTTTCAATTATTGGAGATTCAAGATTAAAAAAAATAAAACCATTAAAATTTATTTTTTGTAAATTTTTTTTAAGTGATTTGTAAAAATTATTTATTTTAATTTTATTTATACCCGCAAAGCTTACGTCTGGAACAAAAATTAAATCTATCATTTATTTAATTCCGCTACACAAAATATTGTATAACCTAAAAATTCCGAATGAATTTTATTAATATTAAATAAATTTTCAGAATAATTTTTTTCATTTTCATTTAGTTTATTAAAATTTAAATATTTTTTGACAGTTCCAAAATCTGTTAGCAGTGTTTCAATTTTTTTTATTTTGAAATTATGTTTTTTTAAAAAAAATTTAAGCGTTTGGGCAGAAAAGTGATTTATATGTTGTTCACCTGAAAACATCGTACACTTTTCTTGTAATATTGTAGCAGATAAACTATTAACATTTGGTACATTAATTATAATTTTTCCATTTTTTTCTAATTTTGTTTTAATTTTTCTAATAAACAAATTTATATTATCTATATGTTCTAAAACAGTCCACATGGTTATACAATCAAATTTAATGTTATCTTCAAAATTAAATAATTTTATTTTTTTTTTTTTTAATTTATCTATACAGTCATTATTTAATTCACTTCCGTATACGTCCCAATTATATTTTTTAGCTTGATCTAAAAAAAAACCATAGCCACATCCAATATCAAGTATTTTTTTATTTTTTTTATTAATATTTAAATTTTGCAAACCATACAAAAATTTTTTTTTGTCCAAATCCAAATTAATTTTGTTTTTTAAAACTTTATTATAAGAATTTTCATCAAAAAAATGATTATGTGAAATAGTTTTTTTCAATATAGGATTTACAAATATAAAACTACATTTGTTACAAATCACATGCCTGAAACCATCTTTTATAAATAATAAATTATTTTTTTTTGATGCACATATCTGACATCTTCTTAATTTTTGATTAGATTTTTTTCTAATTACAATTTCAAATTTTTTTTTTATTTTGAGATGTCTTTTTGTATGCTTATCTCTTCCAGTTAAATTATAAAATTTTATTCCGTGTTTTATATATCCATCAAAATCATTTTTTTTAATTTTTTTCATTATTATTAATTTGATTATGTTTTAAACATATGATTAAACCACTTGTAATGAATATAAAAGATAAATTTAGAGCAAGACTTGTTAAAGAATATCTATATTCAAATATATATATGTATTGTAAAAAATTTTATCGTCCAGACAGAAATTTCTTAATTCCATTTGAAAAGGATAAAAAATTTATTAGTAAAATTAACGAAAAAGTAAATTCTAATAACTTTTTTACTAAAAGAAAATTTGAGAGTATTTATGAATTATCAATTTATAGAAATTTTATTTATAACTATATAAGAGATGTAAAACCAAGTTTGGTTCTTGAGACCGGTGTATTACATGGTTTAACAACCTCATGGATATTAAAAGCATTATTAGACAACAAAAAAGGTAAACTTATATCAGTTGATATCAAAAGAGCTGACTGGAAAAAATATTTTGGTAATAAAAAGATGGGTCCTGGTTACGAGCCTGATTTAAAGTTCCCAAATTATGAAGTTTCCGGATGGATAGTACCAGATTATTTAAAAAAAAATTGGAAATTAATTTATGGTCCATCCAAAAAAATTTTACCAAAAATTAAAAAAAAAGTTGATCTTTTTATTCATGATAGTGATCACTCTTACTCAAATGTTAAATTTGAGGTAAATTGGGCTTTAAAAAATAATCCAAATACCTCTATTATAATCGATAATTATGATATGAATTCTTATTCTTTTGAATTCTTAAGTAAAAAAAATAAAGATTATTATAATCCGAAGTATAATTATTGTTTAATAAATGAAGTAAATGACGATTTTAAATACTATGATAGCGCTATTTTAATAAAAAAAATTTAAATTAAATCTATACCACATTTTCATACTTTTCATTTTCATATACGTCTAAAATACCACCGGGTGTTAAATTGATTATTTTTGCATTTTTTGTTAATGCAAATCTGTTCAAATTTATATGACTTTTTAAAATTTGTTTTGTTAGATGCATACTTATGTAGTTGGTTGTATTTGGGTATAAATTTTTTTCTTTTTTATATTCTAGACCAAAAGCGTGTAAATAATCTTTTTGTCTATCATTTCCACTGATAAAATGAGTGTCGGTAATATACATATCTTGTTCAGCTCCAATTAAGTAAATTTTTTTAAATCCCATCAAAATTGCAATACAAATTTTCCAAGGAAGTACATTAAATGAAAATGGTATACCAGCGCTAATTTCTAAATTTTTAGGTATATAATCTGCCATATCAAAACTCAGCATATTTAAGTAAATTATTTTTCTATTCTCAAAAAAATTATATTTTTCGACACTTTTTTTTGCCGCTTGTAAAGGAAAAATAAAAGTAGAATCAATAGAACTTTCGCTCCTTTCTTTATTAATTTTCTCTAATCTAGCAAAAATTCTTTCATCGAGTTTATTCTCTTTAGTAATGTGATCTCTATTTAAAGTAGGATTGAAACATCCTCCATCTAACAAACAGTAAAAGTTTGGATTAACTATTTTACAATCTTTGTGAAGATGAAAATCGTTAGATACAAATGTATTTTTTGATTTTAGTTTTTCTAGATCTTGAAAATTTATCGAAGGACCTGAACTAATTATGAAACATTCATCAAATTTTTTTATATTATCAATAATAATTTTTTTTTTAAAAAATATTTTTTTTACTTCAATGTCAGAAATGATAAATAATTTTAATAAAGAGTTAATTAAAAATTTTATTGTAAAAAATATATTAATTATAATATTAAAATAATCATTTTTTTCTGTAAAATTGAATTCAGATAAATAAAATTTATTTAATTTAAGTAATTTTTTAAGCATTAATTTTAAGTTTGATTAAACAATCTAACTAGTATAGCACTATTTTTATTTATATGAAAATATTAATCACTGGTTCAGCAGGTTTTATCGGTTATCATTTAGTTAAGAAATTAATTCAAAAAAGAATTTATGTTGTAGGAATAGATTCTTTAAATAATTATTATGACTTAAAATTAAAAAAAGATAGGCTTAAAGATATCAATAAAATAAAATCAAAATATTATAATTTCTATCGAATAGATATTTCAAAAAAAAAGAAGCTAAGTATACTTTTTAAAAAATATAAATTTGATGTCGTTGTTAACCTTGCTGCTCAAGCTGGTGTTAGATATTCAATTATAAATCCAGAGGCTTATTTAAAGAATAATTTAATTGGATTTTTCAATATTTTAGAAATGTCTAAATTGTATAAAATAAAACATTTATTGTCTGCAAGCTCAAGTAGTGTATATGGCAATTCAAAAAAATTTCCACTTGAGGAAAGATTTAACACTAGTTTTCCAATACAATTTTATGCCGCCACAAAAAAATCAAATGAAGTTATGGCTCATTCTTATAGCCATTTATTTAAAATACCTGTTACTATGTTAAGATTTTTCACAGTCTATGGCCCTTTTGGTAGACCTGATATGGCTCCATTTTTATTTACAAAAAAAATATATGAAAATAAAATTATTCAAGTATTTAATAAAGGTAAGCACAGTAGAGACTTTACCTATATTGATGATATTACTGATGGAATAGAATTAGCAATTAAAAATACTCCAAGAAAATTTAAAAATCGAAATGCGCCTTTTAGAATTTTAAACCTTGGAAGAGGAAAAAAAATTAAATTAATGCATTTTATAAAAGAGATTGAAAAAAATCTAAATCAGAAAGCTAAAATTAAATATTTAAAAATTCAAAAAGGAGATATTAAAGATACTTTGTCTAGCATTAAAAAAACTAAAATAGAGTTAAATTATAAACCAAAAACTTCTATAAAATCTGGCATAAAAATTTTTATAGATTGGTTTAAAGATTATTATAAGAAATAGTAATCGTGGTTAAAAAAAAAAAATATATTATTAGGCTTTATAGTGGAACTGGAAATGAGCTATTTATTTATGCTTTTTATAGATACTTGATATTAAAATTTAATCTAGACGTATATCTTGATACAAAATCAGGAATAATTCAAAAATATGGGACTAATCCAGAAGGTACATTAATAAGTTTAAATAAACTTAATACCAAATTTAAAGTTGCTAATGATAAATTTTGTTTTTTAGGGTTTTTAGGAAAATTAACACGTTTTTACCATAAATTTATATCTAAAAGTGATTTTTATATTACAGAAAAATTATTTAACATTAATATTCAAAAAATTGTTAATTCAAAAAATTCTTTTAATTATATTGAGGGCTACTTCCAAGATTTAAAATTCGTTAAACCTATTAAAAGGTTTTTAATTAAAGAAATTGTTCCTAAAAAAAAAAGTGTCTATTTTGAGAGATTAAAAAAAAAAATTAACTTTAATAACTCAATATGTATTTGTTACAGAGATTTTGGGACTAGCGACTCAAATATTTTTAAAAAAATTGATAAGGTATTAAATCTTCCATCTAGTAAGAATAAAGATATTTATATTTTTTCAAATAATACAAAAAAATTACTTAAAAAAAGTAAAAATTTATTAAAGACAAATTTTCAAGAAGTAAATTTTAATTATCATAAACAAAGTATATATGCGCTTGACTTGATGTCGAGTTTTAGAATTTTTGTAATTGGATCAAGCACATTTCATTGGTGGGGTGCTTTCTTGTCAAAAAAAAATAAAAAGATTTACTTAACAAATAAAATTCATAAATCTTTAAAATTAAATAATATGAAAATTATTTAATTTTAGAATAATAGTTATTAATCTCACTAGAAATTTTTTTTATATCTTTATTTTTCAAATTTAGACTTGATGGTAACCATAACCCAGTTTTACAAATTTTTTCACAATTTTTTAATTTGAATTTATTTTTATATATTTTCTGTGAACTTATAGAAGGATAAACTTTTCTAGTCATAATATTTTTTGATTTTAAGTATTTTATTAATTCTTCTCGATTATTTACATAGATATCTACAAACCATGGTGTTTCAATATTATTGAATTTATAGAATTTTATGTTTTTATTTTTTTTTAAATTTTCGTAATAAATTTTGAATATTTCTCTCTTTTTTTTTATTTTTGATTTAATATTTTTTAACTGAGCATTACATAGTACTGCCTGCATATCTGTAATTTTAAAATTAAATCCAACATAATTATGAATATCATTCCCTGAGTTATTTCTTCCAAAATTCTTATATCTTTCCAATTTTTTTTTTAAACTATAGGAATCTGTTAGTAGACACCCTCCTTGTCCCATAGTAATTATTTTAGGCATGCTAAAAGACATTGATGCTGCAATCCCAAAATTACCATGGTGTTTCTTTTTGAAATAACTACCAAGCGAATGAGCTGAGTCTTCAATTAAGTAAATTTTATTCGACCTACAAATATTTCTTATTTTTTCAATTTCACCAGATCTGCCATTTAAAGTGACATAAATAACTGCTTTTGTTTTTTTATTTATTTTTCTTTTTAAATCATTGGGACACATGCAAAGATTATTTTTTTCAATGTCACATAAAATCGTTTTTGCATTAATAAAAGTAGCAGCATTTGCAGTTGCTATCATTGTATAACCTGGAACGATCACCTCATCATTATTCCCGACCCCTAAACAGTGCAATACAGCTGACATAGTTATTGTTCCATTTGGGAATGTAACACAATACTTTCTTCCTATGAAACTTGCTAAGTTTTTCTCAAAAAATTTTGTTTGTTTATGTTCAGTAATCCATCCACCAGAATTTAAGTATTTTTTGACTTCACCTAATTCTTTCTTTGTAAAACCTGGCTCTATTTGATTAATTATTTTTTGCATTCTAAATTGATACTAATTTGTAATCCTCCCCTTTTTTTCATGTGAGGAAAAAAAGCTTGAGAGTGATCATCATATTTAGAATGAAAGGTTTTGCTCCAATCATATTTTTTTATGTTTTTAAATCCCACTAACTTTAATAACTTTGAAAGCATTTTGTGGTCGTATATACATTTATGGTAAACTTTTTTTGACTTTCTACCAATATTCATCTTTCCAAACAATGGACCCATTATTTTATTTATATCTTTCGTATGCTTATATACTTTAATTAAAGAATTTAAGTTTGGAACTGATATTCTTAAAATACCTTTAGTTTTGAGTTTATTTCTCCATTTTTTAAGCACTTTAAAACCATCTTCGTAATCAAAGTATTCTAAAACATGCGAAGCATAAATGTAATCTACAGAGTTGTTTGGAATAAAGCTGAGATCATCAACTTCTTCTTTAAAATGAATATGTTTATAATTTGCCAAATCTATATTAATAAAATTTTTAAAATTTCTTTTACCACACCCCAAATGCAAATTTATTTTTTTTAAATTTCTAGATATTTTTAAATATTTTTTTTTCTTTTTATCCATGCAACAGTCTCTTTTAAACCAATATCAAGATTATAAATAGGTTTGTAATTTAAAATAGTTTTCACATCTTTCGAACCACAAAACCTTTGTGTTCGATCTTTAATTTTATTTAAAAAAACTATTTTCCCTTTAAAATTCATAATATTACTTATTTTGTCAACAAGTTGTCCTATAGATATTTTTTCACCACTTCCAACAGTTATAAAGTTTTGTTTTTCTTTAGTTACTAAAGCTAAAAGTATTATAAAAGCTAAATCTTTAACATTGATAAATTCTCTTACAGCTGATCTTCCACCAAAAAATTTTATCTTTTTATACTTGTTAAATTTATAGATTGTTGAGGGAATAATGTGTGAATTTTCTATGTCATGAAGTTTCTCGCCTACTCCGTAAGTATTTGAAGAAATTAATATTTTTGAGTCAAATTTATACTGTTTTTTATATAACCTAGATAGAACAAGTAATGTTCTTTTGACCCAACCTATGCCTAAAAAAATTTCTGGAGGAAGATCAAAAAAAACTTTTTCTTTTTTGAGCAAGCCATTTATTTTTTTTGAGTAAACATGAAGGTTCGCCAACGATATAAGTCTTTTAATTTTTTTCTCTTTAGATGCTTCAAATACATTTATATCTTTCTTTAAAGCTATATAAAATTGTGATGCTGGGAAATTAGCTGTATATCCAATTCCACCAGTTGCTGATGATAAGTGGATAACAAAATCTACTTTGTTGAATTTTTTTTTCAAATTTTCTAATGAATAATCGGTATTTGTTCTATTAATAAAAATAATTTTTTTTTTTGTTAAATTGTAATTGTTTATTATTTTTATGACATGTTTAGCTATAAATCCATTACTACCAGTAATTGCAATTTTTTTATTACGTAATTTTTTTTCTAAGTAAAAAATACGGTCTTTTGGAAACATTATTTTTTAATTTTTTTTGCTATTTTTTTTGCTTGATCTAAAGTTATTTTAAATTTAGCAAGATCGCTTTCTAACATCATGTTACACAAGTCTTCAAAAGAATGATCAGGTTTCCAACCTAATATTTTTTTTGCTTTAGTAGAATCTCCCTGTAAACTTTCAACTTCAGTTTTTCTCATATATTTAGGGGTGTTAGCTTGTACAAAATTTTCCCAATTTAAATCAAGTATAGAAAAAACTGTTTCTAAAAAATCTCTTATACTTCTATTTTCTCCTGTAGAAATAACAAAATCATCAGGTTTATCGTGTTGAAGAATCATCCACATCGCTTTTACATAATCACCTGCAAAGCCCCAATCTCTTCTAGTATCAATATTTCCTAGGTATATTTTTTGTTCCTGTCCAGCAATAATTTTTGCAACATTATATGTTATTTTACGAGTTACAAAGTTAAGTCCTCTTCTTGGTGATTCGTGATTAAACAAAATTCCATTTGAAGCAAACATTTTATTTGCATTTCTGAAATATTTTGTTGTATGAAATGCTGCCACTTTAGAAATCCCATAAGGACTCTGTGGTAGAAATGTTGTTTTTTCATTTTGAGGAGGCGGTGATGCTCCAAACATCTCACTTGATGATGCCTGATAATATTTACATTCTGGTGCTATTTCTTTCAAAATGTCTAAAACTCTATAGGCACCAAGAGAATTAATATTTAAAACAGACTCTGCAGTAAAAAAACTTACACCAACGTGACTCATCGCACCTAAATTATAAAATTCATCTGGCTGAACTTTTTGAATTATATTTCTTAAACTTGAGGTATCTGTTAAATCAGCATAATGGGTGTTAAAAATTCCTCTTTTTTCGTACTCATCATTTAAATGGTCAATTCTCTCAGTATTAAATACACTTGATCTTCGCATTAAACCATGAACTTCATAGTTTTTAGAAATTAGCAACTCAGAAAGATAAGATCCATCTTGCCCTGTAACACCTGAAATAATAGCTTTTTTCATATATGGTATCTTTAGTTTATAAATTTAAAATAACAATAAATAAATGAATAAAATAATTGATATTATAAAAAAAATTAAAAATTTTTTTTTTAAAAGTACTCAAACTAAAGAATATTTACAATTTATTGAAGATGGTGGTGATAATATTATTTTTAAAAATTTAATACTAAATGAACAATCTGTCATTATAGATGGTGGTGGGTATAACGGTGAATTTGCAGATGAGATAATAAAAAAAAGTTTCAATAGGATATATATTTACGAACCAGATGAAACCTTTTATAAAAATTTAACAGAAAAGTATAAATTAAATATAAAAGTTGAAGTTTTAAATTTTGCTTTATATAGTAAAGAACAAATCATCAAATTATCTCAAAATTTAAATGCATCCTCCATAATGGAAGATGATAAGTCTGGAGCTGAGGTTAAAGCAGTAGATATTTTTAAAGAATTCAAAAAATATAACAATATTGATCTTTTAAAATTAAATATAGAGGGTGCAGAATTTGAGGTAATCTCAAGGTTAATTCAAACAAAAGAGATTAATAAAGTTAAATATTTATTAGTACAATTTCATAGAGAGCATGATTTAGACGGTTCAAAATTAAATAAAATAACTTCTGAAATTTCAAAAAATTACAATGAAATATTTAATTATAAATATGTTTGGTCCTTATTTATAAGAAAGTAATTTTTTGTTTTAGTTTAAAAATTAATTTAATACAATAAATAATAAAAAAATTATATTTATAATATTTTTTTAAAATTTTTAAATCCTCGACCATTTTTATTTTAAAATTTCCTAATATAGAGGATTTTCCTCCAGTCCTCATTTTAATAAAAAATTTAGACAAATATTTTCCATTATAGTTTTTAAATAATTTAATTAAAAAATCATAGTCAGATGAAATAGTAAAACTAGTATCATAATTAAATTTTTTAAAGATATTTTTTTTAATAAAAAATGTTGTATGTGCTGGAAGGTTTGTTTCAAAATTTTCTTTATTTACGAATTGTTTTGACTTCCAATTTCTTATTACTCTATTAGTGTTTAGTCGTTCAACAATATTACAATCGCCATATACAAAATCTATATTTTTTTTTTTATTAAAAGTTAAATTCACATTATTTAATAAATTTTTCGATATAATTTCATCATCCGAATGTAATAGATAGATTATTTCTCCCTTAGATTTATTAATTCCAAAGTTGATACATTTGTAAATATTACTTGAATTAAACTTAATAATTTTTTTTCTTTTCCTTTTTAAGTAATTCTCTGTTTGATCATTAGAATCTGATAAGATAAATATATGTTCATAATTTTTAAAAGATTGTTTTTCAACTGATTGAATATTTTGAATTAAATGGGGCATGCTATTTTTACAACATGTTATTATAGAGAATTTTATATTTTTTTTCATAGAATTTGTTTAAACATTAAAGGTAAATAAATGATATCAAAATTATATTCTTTTTTAGACAAAAAAACAAAAATACAGATTTCATTAATTCAAATAATTTTTATTTTTTCAACTTTTTTTGAATTTTTGAATTTAAATTTATTTTTAGCATTTTTAATTTCCATATTTTCTAAAAATAATTCTGAAACATCAATTTTTTTCTTTGATTATTTTAATATAAATATATTTGATCATTATAGCTCGTCTGAAATTGGAATATTTTTATTAATAATTTTCTTCTTAAGCAGTTCCTTAATATTATTTTCTAATTATATTACTTTTTATTTCAGCCATTATTTAAAAGCAAAAATAACTAATACCTATTTTAAAAGAACACTTAATGCTAATTACTTTTATATATTAGAAAAGGGAACTTCTGGAATTATTCATGATATTAACAACGAAATACCAAAAATATCAGATGGAATTATATTACCGATATTGAGGATAATTAATAAGATTTTTTTACTATTTGCAATTTTATTTTTTCTTTTTTCAAATTTTTTTTCAATAACTTTAAAATTATTATTAATTTCTTTTTTTATGATTATATTTTTTTATTTAGTATTAAAAAAATATTTTTATAATTTTGGAATAAAAGTATCTAAATCTCAAAATTTTGTTGTTAAATTAATAAGTGAAACTTTTAATAATTTTCATTCAATTAAAATTTACAAGTTAGATAAATTTTTTATGGAAAAAGTTTTTTCAAACATAAAAATATTTGCTAAATACCAATCTTTAGGTTTTTTATTTGGCGGGGTTCCAAAGTTTTTTTTCGAGTTATTGGCGATAACAATTGTAACTTTTGTTTTTATATATTTGTCCTCTTATAATGATGGTGATGTGACAACTATCATACCTGAAATTGGCACTTTTGCATTTGTTGGGTATAGACTTTTACCAATTTTTCAGGAATTTTTTTCAAGTTTAAGCATGATAAAGAATAATCAGTATGCTTCTAATAGAATTTTAAATAAATATTTAATATTTAAAGACAAAATTTTAAAACACAAAAAGTTTTTACCAGAAAATAAAATTAATAAAATTGAGATTAAAAACTTAACTTTTAAATATCCTAAGAGTAAAACTTTTATTTTCAAAAAATTTTCAAGTTCATTTTCAAAAGGTAAAATAACAGTAATAACTGGGAAAAGTGGAGTAGGTAAAACTACCTTAATAAATATACTAAATGGCTTGATTGTTCCTGATAAAATTAATTTTAGATTGAATAATAAAAAAATAAATAAAAAAGACTATTACAACATAATCTCAAATTCCATATCGTATAACGATCAGAGACCAAATTTATTTGATACTTCTGTAGCTCAGAATATAACATTAGATTTTTATAAAAAGAAAACCGACAACTTAAAACTAAAAAACTCTATTAAAAATGCATCAATAGAGGATTTAAACTTAAGATTAATTAAAAAAGAAAATCTAGGTTTATCTGGCCATAAGTTGAGTGGAGGTCAAATACAAAGAATATTAATTGCTAGAGCTTTATACCATAAGAAAAAAGTTTTAATATTTGATGAGCCAACTAACTTCTTAGATGAAAAAAATAAAATTAAAATATTAAGAAGTATAAAAAAAATAAAGAAAGAAAAAATTATTATAATTTTATCTCACGATAAAGAAGTCTTAAAAATTTCAGATAAAGTTATTAATCTAAAAAATTGAATTTTTTATCATAATAATTTTTTAAAATATTAAGAATTTCAATTAAAAAAATTGGTAATATATGTAACATAATTCTATTAGTTGAGTCACCAAAACCATCTCTTAGATTAACATTTGTAAAGTTTATGATTGAAATTATTAAAATAATATAAATTACACCAAAGTGAAAATAATAACTTTCATTTTGCTTAGTAAAAATTTTATAGATTATATACCCAAAAATTAGGTACCATGTTAAACCCCAGCCAAAGTTATTAAATAACATATTCTCAATGAAAATTAACATCCTCTCACTGTCAAAGTAACCTTTAAGTAAAAATATAATAAAAATAAACCTATAAAAAAATTTTATGTATTTACTGACAAAATTAATTTTTAAATTGTTAAAAAAAATAATTTTAACCAAATAAAAAGATAGAAAAAAATACAATAATAAAAGATTAGTTTGATTAAAATACAGTGAGTATGAGTTAAGATTTAAATTTATTATTAATGTTTTAAATAAACAAGCCAAGATAGAGTAAATTAAAATTTTTTTATTAAAATAATTTTTTTGTATTTGAAGAAAATCTAATAACAAAATTATTAATAGTATAATGAAAGTTTCTGTCCTTAAAAAAATAAGCGATATCATCGTTATTATAACCAATGTATCGCTAATTATAATTTTTTTACTTCTGTATAGTAAAAGTAAAATTGTTGAAGCTACAAATAAGTGACTATTTAAATAAAATATGTGTTGTATAAAATTTCTGGAAAAAAAAATTAAAATAATTAAAAACCAAAATAAAGTTTTTTTTTTATTAATAATAAATTCATTAGTAGGATATAGAATTATTAAGAATATTAAATTAAATCCAATTAGAGGAAATATATTTAATAGAAAATCCTCAGAAAAGTAATTATAAATATAAATAAGATATATTAGAGAGGTAAAATTATCAGAAAAATAGTTTTGAAGAAGATCATTTTCAACTAAAAATTCATACTCACTGCCAATAAGTGTATATAATAATGAGTCATATGTAATTACAGTGTATGGTAAAAAATTGAGTATAATAAAATTTACAAACAAAATTAAAAAAAAATTTTTATTGAATATATTTTTTTTAACAAAAAAAATTATAATTACCGTATATACAATGGTTAAATAAACTAAATTTACAGTGAAATTGGAGACAATATTTATAATTGAAAAAAAAGTGACAAATACTGAAACACCAAAAAATATATTTGTTGAATATTTAATTATTAAATCACCTTTAATTAATTTTGTAGTTATAATGCCACCAGTTAAGTAGAAATATAAAAAAAGTAAATTAGAGATTATAAAATTTTCAAAACTAATTAAGTTCATTAGAGCAGGTTAAAATAAGATCTTTTCGATAATTTCGAATTACAAGATTGGTTGAGGCTTTACAATCATAAATTGTAATATTTTCTATAAATTTTCCAGAAACAAATTTTTTAAGAGAAATTTTTTTTAATAAATTATTATTTGTTTTAATTAAATCAAAATCTATTTTTTTTTTTTCGATTTTACAAACTTTTGTTTGATT
>MDTG01101254.1_pt1 | contig 18217 bp, 17 predicted proteins | sample 811421 | NCBI WGS metagenome assembly MDTG01 (sample SAMN05326645, study PRJNA326480) | marine metagenome | isolation source: seawater | place: Pacific Ocean: South East | collected 2011 | reverse complement strand
TTGTTCCAGAAAAATAATTTATGGCCAGGTAGCTCAGTCGGTAGAGCAGTGGACTGAAAATCCTCGTGTCGGCAGTTCGATTCTGTCCCTGGCCACATAGAAATGAAAGAACTTAATTTAAAGAAACTACTTACTGATGCTCTAGACTTTCATAGAAAAGGAAGACTAGACAAGGCAGATGAAATTTACCTTAAGATTATAAATATTAAACCAGATGATTTTGACTCCAATCATTTGCATGGCGTTGTCCTAAGTCAGAAGAAGAATTATGATGAATCCATAGAATATTATGATAAGGCGTATAGTATAAATCAAAATAACTGTGAGCTATTGAATAACTATGGAATCTCGCTCAAAAATACTAGCAATTACATCAAGAGTATTAAAATGCTCAAAAAAGCAATAGAATACGATATAAATTTTACAAAATCTTATCTTAATCTTGCAAATTGTTATTCTGCACAAAAAAAATATGATGATGCACTTAAGACGCTTGAAGAGGGTAAAAAAATTGATCCCAATGATACCAGATTTACTAAAAATATTATTAATATATATATCGAAAGATATAGCCTATCTAAAGATAAGATTCATTTAAGAAAAGCTATTGAATATCTTGATAAAATTGATATTAACGAGACATTTGATCAAAAACTAATAAGTAATTATGCTCTTGTTTACCTTTGGGATAATAATCTTGAAAAGTCTTTAAAATTGTTCAAAATTGCAGAGAAAAAATCCCAAGTACTTCCTAATATTGATGTACTGTTGAATATAAAGGATAAGAGTATATTAAGCCACCTCGTTAAACACGAATATGAACAGATATCTCACATAGACTCAGATCTTGATGGGATAAGAAATATGAAAATAACTCAAGAATTTTATAACTCTTTAAAAAAAATAAACAATAAAAGATTTGAAAAGTATACAGAAGATGATCTTATGTTTATTTCAACTTTACATAAAATCAAATACAATAAACCGCCAAAAATCAAATCATCTTTAATAAATCAAGATTTAGACTTTCAATCAATACAAAACTACTATTGTTCATCTAAACCACAGATATGTATTGTTGATAATATACTTTCTAAAGAATTCTATGATGATATAAACTCTTTTTTTAGGTGTGCAAATATATTCAAAAGGCCATATCCACGTGGATATGTTGGAACATTTCTAGGAACAGGTATGGCAAACCAGCCAATTCTTCAGTTCAGCATTGATCTAAAAGATAAATTATCAGAGATTTTTAAAGATTATAATCTTTCACAAGCATGGGCATTCAAGTATGACAGTCAGCAAAAAGGAATTTCTATCCATGCTGATGACGCAAGAGTAAATGTAAATTTATGGCTTACTTCCGATGATGCTAATCTAGATAAAGATTCTGGGGGTATGATTATATGGAAGAAAAAACCCAAAAAATCCGCGAATTTTCATGACTTTAATGCCACTGTTAATTCAGATAAGATGATTAGTGATGTTGGTAACTCTGAATTCATCAAAGTCCCGTATAAAGGAAATAGAGCTGTTTTATTTGACTCAAAACTTTATCATGCCACAGATGATATTACTTTTGATTCTAATTATATTAACCGTAGAATAAATGTTACATTTCTTTATTCATAATATTCAAAAGTAACTTTGAAAAAACCTATTTAAGACATATAATAGTGATATGTCAGAATTGTCTCCAAAAAATGCAAAATTCAGTCTTGGTCAAATTGTACATCATTCCAAATTCAAATATCGTGGGGTTATTGTTGATGCCGACCCTAACTTTCAGGGCACTGATGAATGGTATAATTCGGTAGCCAAGTCTAAGCCGGATAAAAATAAGCCTTGGTACCACGTATTAGTTCACGGTCAGGGTAACGAAACATATGTAGCAGAGTGCAATCTGATATCTGATCAGAATATTGATCCTGTTGACCATCCTTTTGTCGATATATTCTTTTATGAATATGATAATAGTGGCCAGTATTCATTAAAACAAACTTTTAACTAGAAATTGAATTTATTAGAGAAGCTTTTCAGTAAGTCAAAAAGCAATACTGCCAGTGAAACTGATAAAAATCATACGCTACAAATAGCTACGTGCATTCTTTTAATAGAGGTTTCTAGAAGTGATGATGACTTTGATGTTGCTGAACAGAAAAAAATACAGACCCTTATTAAAAGTAAATTTGACCTTACAACTGAAGAGTTGAACCATATTTTTTCTATTAGTACCGATAGTCATAATAATATGACATCACTTTTTGAATGGACCGATATTATTAACAAAGAGTGCAATTACAAAGAAAAATTACTTATTATTGGTTTTATGTGGGATATTGCATTCACAGACTCAAAGATTGACAAGTATGAGGATTTTACTATCAGAAAAGTTTCGGAATTGATTTATGTTAAACATAAAGACTTTATAAGTCTTAAAAATGAGAGATCTATTTGATTCTAAAGATAGCAGTTTCTCCGAATAGATTACTAAAATAACTTGTCGATATATTTGTGTCGTCTTGATTGTTAATGACCTCCTCGAGAATTGTAAAATTATTCAAATTACACATTTCTTTGAAGTCCTTGATAGTACATAAGTGAATATTAGGAGTAGAATGCCAACTGTGAGGTAGTTCATTCGTGACAGGCATTTTGCCTTTCAAAAAAAGGTATAATCTTGATCTCCAATATCCCATATTTGGAAATGAAATAATTGCTTCATCTCCGACCCTAAGCATTTCTTTAATGAGCTCAACAGGATTCTCAACTACTTGAAGAGACTGAGCGAGAATAACATGATTGAAACTATTATCAGCAAAGTAGTCTAATTTATGATTAATATTTGTATTTATGACATTGACATTATTATTGAGTGATTTAATTATCTTCTCTATGGAAGTATCTATTCCATAACCTTTAATATTTCTTTCTTTTATAAGAAGTTTTAATAAACTCCCATCACCACACCCAAGATCTAGTACACTAGAGTCTGGTTTTATCCACTCTGATATTAATTTAAAATCCTTTCTAAGCATATATATTTGCCTCAATGTAAGTTCTCATAACTTCAAAGTATTTATCATTTGTCATTAAAAAAGCATCATGTCCACCATCAGATTGTATGCATGTATAAGAAACATTCTTGTTATGTTCAATTAATAGTTTTACAATTTCTTCAGATCTTTGTGGTGGAAATCTCCAGTCTGATGTAAAAGAAATAATAAGAAACCTAGACATTACTGATTTAATCTTACTTATAAAATCGTCATCATTTACAGGGTCATAGTAATCAAGAGCTTTTGTCATTAATAGATAAGTATTTGCATCGAATGTATTTACAAATTTTTCACCTTGATATCTTAAATAGCTTTCAATTTGAAACTCCACATCAAAATTGAAATTAAATTTATCTTGTTTAAGATCACGTCCAAATTTCTTTGCCATAGATTTATCCGATAAGTACGTGATATGCCCTAACATTCTAGCTAGTGCTAGACCTCTTTTTGGCACTTTACTTTTTTTGATATAATCTCCTGAGCACCAATCTAGATCACTCATTATTGCTTGTCTGGCTACTTCGTTGAATGCAATATTCTGTGCCGTGAGTTTTGGAGCAGCTGCAATAACTATAGCATTATCCACTAGCATTGGATAATCTAAAGCCCACTGAAAGGCTTGCATTCCACCTAGACTTCCACCGATGATAAATTTCCATTTATTTATGTGAAGATTTTTCATCAACATTTTTTGACTATTTACCCAGTCTTGTACCGTAACAATTGGGAAATCAAATCCGTATTCTGATTTTGTATCTTCATTGATACTGTTTGGGCCTGTTGTTCCATGACATCCACCTAGATTATTTACACACACTACATATAATTTATCTGTATTAATAGGTTTTCCAGGCCCAATCATATTATCCCACCATCCAGGTTTCTCGTCACCTTGGTGGTATCCTGCTACATGATGATTTCCTGATAAAGCATGACATATCAATACAGCATTATTTTTTTCAATGTTGAGTTTTCCATAAGTTTCATAAACTAATGTATATTTCTTTAAGACTTTACCCGACTTAAGTTTCAGAGGTTGATTAACGTGAAGGCTATTTTCTTTAACAATATTCAATTTATAATATACTCGTAAGGTTAAAAATTCTTGGAACAAAAACTATCTCTAATATTTGTAACACAACTAATATTATAACTGGAGAAAAATCAATTCCGGAGGCTGAGGGAATTAATCTTCTCACATAATTATATAATGGATCACATAATTCATCTATGAGGTTAAATATAGGATGACTTACAAATACATTAAACCAGCTCTTTATTGCAGATATAATTATTAAATACCAATATATATTTAATAAGTCTCTAATTAAATAGCCAAAAGATATTATAGATAAGCTTTCTAATGGATATAGCTCACCATTGATAATAAGCGGCATATAAAGTTTTAGGAAAGTGAAAGCATATAATAAGAAAAATAGTATGTAAGTATTCTGTGTGATGCTCAGAATTTCAAATGGCTTTAAAAGATATCCGCTTAGCTTTATTACTGATTGAGTAACAGGATTATAGTAATTTACTTTTGATATTTGACATATAAACCTTAGTAATACTATGAACTGACATGCACTAAACAATAGATATATAATTGATGATGATGGAGTCATTATTTTCTTAAAATATTCTTTGATTTCTTATAAGCCTTAAATATTGCTTTAGTTAGCGATTGTTGTATCTTACTTTTTTTAAATTCACGTAATGCAGCTTCAGTCGTACCACCTTTAGAAGCTATGGAATTTATAACTTTATCTAAATTATTACTCCCTTCAATTAATTTAGTTGTACCTTCTAAAAGATCACACGTAAACTTTTTAGAATCTTTTATAGAATATCCCATCTGAATAAAAGAATCTCTTACAATTTTATTAAAGAAGATATAGTAAGCTGGGCCACTTCCATATAACGCAGTGATCTTATCAATTTCATCTTCTGATCTACATTTGCTTAATTTAGAAAACTTTGAAAAAAAGTTATTTAAAGATTTAGTAGTTTTTGCATCAAGAGTCTTAGAATAGTAAAAAATATAAGAATCGAAATTAGCTATAGTTAAATTGGTCATACATCTTACTATGGGTGTATTAGAGTCTATATTCTCTTTTATTTGATCATGTGAAATTCCTGCCATAAAACTTATTAATATGCTCCTATTAGTCAAAAATTTATTAATTTTTTTGAGTACAGACCTATATTCGCCTGGTTTTACTATAAGAAAAATTAGATCAGATTTTGATATATTACTTGTAAAAGTACTAGAAAAATTTATATCATATTTCTTCTGAAGAGATCTTTTGTTCTTGTTGATATCTATTAAATTTATAGTATAAAAATTTTTTTTTCTGCATATTCCTGATAATATTGCTTTAGTAAGATTCCCAGCTCCTATAATAGAAATATTCTTTATCATTCTCTAGCTCCAAATATTTGTTGTCCTATTCTAAGTAAATTTGCATCATTTTCAATTGCTTGAATATAATCTTTGCTCATACCCATTGAAAGAGTATCTAAAAAGCTATATTTGTTAAATAGCTCTTTCATTCTGAAAAATGAATTTTCACATGATTTATCAGCAGCTGGTATTGCCATTATACCTCTAAGATTTAGATGCTTAAATTTGAGTATTAATGATGAAAAATCACCAAATTCATCCATAATAATTCCGCCTTTAGTTTTTTCTCTATCAATATTTATTTGTATACATATATTTATTTTTTTATCTAATTCTTCACATATTTGATTTATTTTACTTGCATGTTTTTCAGATGATACTGTATGAACCCATTGAAAAATCTTACACATCTTTCTTATCTTATTTGATTGAATTATACCAATGTAATGCCAAGTTATATTTTTATTATTAATCTTTGCAATTTTCTTTTCGGCTTCATCTATATAATTTTCTCCAAAGTCCTTCTGACCACATTTTTCAAGCTGCACTATCTTTTCATAGTCCTGGTTCTTTGTGACCACAACCAATCTTATGTCCTTGCTTTTAATTTCTTTAAATTTATTTACGGCTTCAATAACAGCTTCATAATTATGAATATAATCACTATCCATGTTAGTTATTGTCAAATAATATAGACATTATCGCCATCCTGACAGAGATACCATATGAGACTTGATTCAGAATTACTGAATTTGGACCATCTGCGACAGATGATTCAATTTCAATTCCTCTGTTAATTGGACCTGGATGCATTACTATTACATCTTTGTTAGCAAGCTTCAGACGTGATTGGTTTAAGCCATAATCTTCATAGTAAGAATCCATGGATATTAAAGCATCGTGCATTCTTTCTTTTTGTAATCTTAACATTATGATCACATCTGAGCCATCTACTCCCTCATCCATATCAGAAAAATAATTCACATTCATATCTTCATAATTCTCAGGTATTAATTTACTTGGACCGACAATATTTATTTCTTTTGTTGATAGTATATTTAGGGCATATATTAGTGACTTAGCTACTCTTGAGTGAAGAATATCACCAACTATTGAGATTTTAAGATTTTCAAAATCCCCTTTATGACGTTTGATGGTGAACATATCAAGCATTGCCTGCGTTGGATGCTCATTGGATCCATCGCCAGCATTTATTACAGAAATATCTTTACTAACAGATTCAGCTATATAGTGAGCTGTTCCAGTAACAGAGTGCCTAACAACAAACATCTGACAGCTCATTGCTTCAATAGTTTTTATCATATCAAGAATAGATTCACCTTTGAGAGTCGATGAATTAGAAATATCGATGTTTATAAAATCTGCAGAGATCTTCTTAGTGGCTAATTCGAATGTTGTTTTTGTTCTAGTGCTAGGCTCAAAAAATAGACTTGCTACGACTTTGCCAGAATAACTTGGAATGTCTTTGTTATTATGATACTCCTCTGCTCTGTTTATGATTTCTATTATATGAGATTTTGATAAGTTTTTTATATTAAGAAAATGCTTTAATTTACTATCCTCAAACTGAATATCATGATTTATTTTCATCTAGTCAATCATATTTTCATTAATCCAGCTTTGCAAGATAATAGAGGCAGATATATCATCATAATCTAAAGAACTCTTTTTTCTGACCCCCTTGTTCCTCATTTGTGCAAACTCATTTTTAGCAATCTCACTCGTATAAGCCTCATTATGAAATATTATTTCTATATCAAAATCCAGGGATTTTCTAATATTTTCTGAAAATTTTTTTATTTCTTTATGAATAGAACCTATTTTTTCATGTACTGGATATCCAATAATTATTTTGTTTATATTCCATTCAATAATAATAGCTTTTATTTCTTCAATACTATCTTTGTAGATGATTTTATGGGGTCTACAGTTTTTTGTGACTAATTGACCTATGGAGATACCAATTTTTTTAGTCCCATAATCAATGCCTAAGAGAAACTCATTTTTCATGTCAATCTCAGTTTTGATGGTAGTTATCGATATTTTTCAGTAGTTGGTTAGCAATTTTCGTTGATAACCCTTTGCCAATTTGCTGAATACCTGTAGGCGAAGTAATATTTATCTCAGTGATATATTGACCAATCATATCAATGCCTGCTAAGAATATTCCATGATATTTTAGAAAACATGCAATCTGTTCTATAAGCGGTAAATACTTATTATTAATTCTTTTGACTTCAAAGGACCCTCCACAAGCAATATTTGCTCTAAAATCATTATCTGGCGGATATCTTGTTAGGACATATTTTTCTATGGTTCCATTATAAATAATTATTCTATTGTCTCCATTACTTATGATCTTGAGATATTTCTGAGCAATAACCATTTTGTACTTGTCTAAATAATTTCGAATAAGAATACCAGAATCTTTTTTGTTTTTGATCTTAATAATGCCATTACCAGCCATTTGATTAATGGGTTTAAGAACAATTTCATGATGCTTAATTAATAGTTTTTTTATATCATTGAAGCTATTCCCTATAACGGTTGGTATTTTGGGATTAGAAAGATTATATCCAAGAATCTTTTCATTGAAGTGCATCAATGCGGAAGGTGAATTTATAACAAGCGTATCCTGATACTCAAGTTCTTTTAACATTTGAAGAATTGTCATATATTCATGATTGACTGGTGGATCTTTTCGGAAGAAAACGCAATCAAGTTTATTTAAATTTATAGTTGTTTTTCTTTTAGTTGAATATTGATTTTTTTTTAAGGAAACTATATTAATATCACATACTGTTGCGAAGATATTTTCAGATACCAAATGAAGACTATCTGGAATTATTAATTTTACCCTTACCTTATTTTGAAGAGATTTAATAATGCTAATAGTTGAATCGGAATTAAAATTAATAGATTCAATAGGGTCCATTAATATTCCAACTGTATACATTTTAATCTAGATTGAAAAGTTCTTTTGCTGCAGCAAGGATAGCAAGTCTGGCTATAACACCATATACATAATATCTATTGCTTTGTGAGTCTACTGGTTGATTTAATTCAGGTGATATACAAATATCATTAAGTGGAATAGGTTGAAAAACCATACCCGGTGAATTTAGGCTCTCATTGTTTCTTTTATTTTCGTGAGTTCTGTAAAAACCACCAATTAAATAATTTGAAAAGGAATAAATTACCGGTTCTGCAACATTATTTGAACTCTTTGTTTCTTCAAATGAATAAACACCCTCCTGAAGTATAACCCTATCTGGTAAGATATTACCTTTTGTAGACAGCATCTTATTTCGCTGTTTTCTATTAAGATTTTTTATTTCTGAAACATCACTTATTGATATAATACCCATTCCATAAGTGCCAGAGTCAGCTTTTATCATAATATATGGCTTTTCATCTATCCCATATTCTTCATATTTATCTGAAACTATATTTAACAATCTCTCTGCATGATAAATAAGGCAGTCTTCGCCCTGTTTTGTTTTAAAATTGATCTCACCACAGTTTCTAAATTCGGGCTCTATAAGCCATGAGTCAATATCAAGTAAATTACTGAAGTTTGTGCATACATCACTGTAATAATTAAAGTGATCCGTTTTTGAGCGCATTGTCCACCCTATATTCTTCGACGGAAGAATTACCTGTTTTACGCTATCTAAAAATGAGGGTATTCCATTTGATAAGTCATTATTAAGTAGAATCGCATCTGGAACAAAACCATCATACTCAAGCATTGAGTTTATATTTCTGAATTTTTCATTATTTATATCTGGCTTTGATACTATCACTTCAAATCCAGCTTTTTCTATTAAATTAGATAAATAGCTTAGACTTTCTAGATAATATATATTTCTAGTATGATCTTCTGGAACAATAAGGATTTTATCTATTTTTGTTTTTAAAATATCTAAGGAATGTTTAATAGCAGTTATGTAAAGAGACTCAAAGTCTTTATTTAAATTATTAAAACCAGCAGGAAATAAATTAGTGTCTACAGGTGATATCTTAAATCCAGAATTTCGAATATCTATTGATGAATAAAAAGGAGCAGGATATTTTAACCATTGATTTCTGAACCATCCTTCAATTTGATGATGATTATCTATTATTCTTTCATGAATATTCTCATGATTTTTTCTATTACTATAAACTATGTCTTGAAAAACTTTCATAATTTTCTATTAAAGCAAGTGCAGATATACAAGCTGTTTCGGTTCTAAGTATATTCTCACTAATCTTTTTTATTTTCCATTGATTTATCTTAAAAATATTTATTTCATTATCATCAAATCCACCCTCTGGCCCAATGAATAAAGTAATATTATCTTTATTTAAATCCTGAGGGTTGAATTTCTCTCCATTTTGAAAGAGCAGATATCTTGGTCCTTCTGAGTTTTCTGCAATGTATTGATCTAAACTAGACGGTTGTATTAAAGACATTAAATCATATCGTCCGCATTGTTCAGATGAATGTATTATAACTTTTTTCCAGTGGTCAATTTTTTTACTAACATCATGATATTGACTTCTTTGTGTATAAACGGGATAAAAATTATTTACACCTAGCTCAACTGATTTTTGTATAACTAGATCCATTACCTTCATGCTCACAATAGATAATGCTAAATTGACTTTTTTATTATTTTGAGGTTTATTAGTGATTTTCTTCTTTATGAATAAACTTACCTTTTTATGATCTTTGACTACTGAGCAAAGATACTGTTCATTGTTTGAATTAAATATAATAATATCTTCTGAATTACTTACCCTTAGAACATTTATAATTCTGTGTGCTAATTCATCGGAACAATGATATATATCTTTTGAGAATTGAGAATTTATATAAATTCTATGAATTTTATTTTGTTGCTTCATCAACACCTTCTTTCATGACATCTGATACAAAGGCAATCTGTTTCTTTGTTATAACGTATGGCGGCATAAAATAAATTACATTACCTAGAGGCCTCATGAGTACATTATTTTTGAGTCCATGAAGATATGCTTTAATGCCTCTTCTTTCTTTCCAATTATAAGAAATCTTCTTTTTCTTATTCTTGATCAATTCTATGGCTAATACCATACCTTTTTGTCTCACATCAGATACGTTTGGATGTTCCTTTAAAGATTCAAAACATCTGGTTATATGAGATGATAGTATTTTATTTTTTTTTAGAGTATTTTTACTATTGAAAAGCTCTAGTGTTGCGTTCGCAGCAGAACATGCTATCGGATTAGCAGTATAGCTATGTGAGTGGAGAAATGCATTAAGGTTTTCGTATTCATCATAGAATGCATCGTATATTTCATCAGTTGTTAGGATAGTAGATAGTGTCATGTAACCACCAGTAATACCCTTAGACAAGCAAATTATATCTGGAGTAACTTTTGCTTGCTCAAAACCAAACATTGTACCAGTTCTTCCAAAGCCAACTGCTATTTCATCAGCAATCATATGAACGTTATACTTTGTACAGGCCTCTCTGAGTAATTCTAGGTATCTATGATGATACATTCTCATGTATCCAGCACACTGTATCAATGGCTCAATAATAACAGCACATACATTTTTATGATTATCTTTGATTGCCTTATACATTTTATCAAACATTATTTCCGCATGTTCTTCTTCAGTTTTATTTTCTTTTTTATTATAAGAATCAGGCGACTCGACAATTATTGTATCTTTCAAGATACTCTCATAAGTTTTTTTATATAAATCTATATTACTCACAGATAGTGAACCAAGAGTCTCTCCATGATAGCTATTTGATAATGCAATAAATTTTGTCTTTTTCTTCTTCTTATTTTGCCAATAGTGATAACTCATTTTCATAGCAGCATCGATCGAAGAAGAGCCATTATCTGTAAAAAAGCATTTAGTAATTTTTTTTGGAGTTATATTGATTAGATTTTCAGCTAGGTCAACAGCAGGTTTGTGTGTAAATCCCGCGAGGAGAACATGTTCGAGACAAGATAGTTGCTTTTTTATACTTCTATTGATGTGAGCGTTTGAATGCCCATATATATTTACCCACCAAGAGCTTATTGCATCTAAATATTTTTTGTCTTCATAGTCATACAGCCATACTCCTTTTCCTGATTTGATTGGAATCATAGGAATTTTTTCATGATCTTTCATTTGAGTGCAAGGATGCCACACAAACTCTAAGTCTTTTTTTACTAATTTTGTGTTCGTCATAATTAGTAAGCTACTAATTAATATCTATAAGTATCTTTTTTAAATGGACCTTTTACATCAACACCAATATAATCGGCCTGCTCTTTTGTAAGATTAGTAATCTTAGCATTAAGTTTATTAAGGTGAAGAAGCGCAACTTTTTCATCTAAGTGTTTGGGTAAAACAAATACTTGATTACTATAGTTAGCGAAATTTTCCCATAATTCTATCTGTGCCATTACTTGGTTTGTAAATGAACATGACATTACGAAACTAGGATGCCCGGTTGCACAGCCAAGGTTAATCAGTCTACCCTCAGCTAATAAAACGATTTTTTTCCCATCAGGAAAAGTGATCTCATCAACTTGTGGTTTTATATTATCCCACTTATAACTTTTTAGGCTTGCAACATCAATTTCATTATCAAAATGACCAATGTTACAAACAATTGCGCCACTTTTCATGTTTTTCATATGGTTATGATTAATTACGTTATAATTTCCAGTTGCAGTAACAAAAATATCTATTTCTTCTATAACATCTTCAATCTTGACTACGTCGTATCCCTCCATACATGCTTGTAGTGCACAAATTGGATCAATTTCTGTAATCATAACTTTTGCACCAAGCGCTCGCAAGGATTCTGCAGATCCTTTGCCAACATCACCAAAACCACAGACAATACAGTGCTTTCCAGCAATCATAGTATCTGTTGCTCTTTTGATACCATCAACTAGAGACTCTCTACAACCATATAAATTATCAAACTTTGATTTAGTTACCGAATCATTAACATTTATCGCAGGCATTTTTAGTACATCCTCATTAGCCATTTCATATAATCTTAGGACACCAGTTGTAGTTTCCTCTGATACGCCTTTAATGTCATCAATCAAATCAGGATATTCTTTGTGAATCATGCTGGTGAGATCACCGCCATCATCTAAAAGTAGATTTGGCTTCCAATCTGGGTTGCCACTTATAGATTGCTTTAAGCACCAAATATACTCTTCTTCGCTCTCTCCTTTCCAAGCAAAAACAGGAATGTTTTGAGAGGCAATTGCAGCAGCAGCGTGATCCTGTGTTGAGAAGATATTACATGATGACCATCTCACGTCTGCGCCTAAATCAACTAATGTCTCAATTAGAACTGCAGTTTGAATTGTCATATGCAAACAACCAATTATTCTAGCCCCTTTCAAAGGTTTTTTAGAACCATACTCTTTTCTCAAAGCCATTAATCCTGGCATTTCTGTCTCTGCAATTCTTATTTCTTTATGACCAAAATCTGCTAAAGACATATCTGCGACTTTAAAATCATCCTTAATTTTTTTTACTTTATCTAGTTCCATTTTAACCTCTTATTTATATAGCTGATTTAATTATATCAATCTTATTTGTTTGTTCCCATGTAAAATTCTTATCATTTCTACCAAAATGACCAAATCCAGCAGTTGGTTTATAGCTAACATTTAATAAATCTAAGGATGTAATAATTCCATATGGAGTAAGGTCAAAAACATCTTTTATTATTTTGGATATTTTTTCATCTGAAATAGAGCCTGTGCCAAATGTATTTACTAGTATAGATGTAGGTTCAGCGACTCCTATTGCATATGAAAGTTGTATTTCACACTTAGATGCCATTTCTGCAGCAACAATATTCTTTGCAATATATCTAGCAGCATATGCTGCAGATCTATCAACTTTGGAGGGATCTTTTCCTGAAAAGGCCCCGCCACCATGCCTTGCCATTCCTCCATAAGTATCAACAATTATTTTTCTTCCTGTAAGGCCTGAATCACCCAAGGGACCGCCTTCCACAAAATTTCCTGTTGGGTTGATAAAAATTTTTGTTTTATTATTAATTAGTTTTTTGGGAATAACATTATAGATAATTTCTTCTTTTACAAATTCTCTTAGTTCCGTAAGGCTTATATCATTACTGTGTTGTGTTGACAAAACAACAGTATCAACAAATTTTGGTACATCATTTTGGTATTCAAAAGTTACTTGGCTTTTAGCATCTGGTCTGAGCCATGGAACAACTTGATCTTTAAGAAGTTGGGTCTGTCTTTCAACTAGTCTATGTGAATAAAAAATTGGTGCAGGCATAAGCGTTTGTGTTTCATTAGTAGCATATCCAAACATTAGCCCTTGATCACCCGCTCCTTGTTTTTTTTCATCATCACGGTCAACACCCATTTGTATATCAGGAGATTGTTTAGTGAGAAGCTTTATAATTTCACATTGGCTGCCATTAAAACCTAATTCATTTGAGTCATAACCAATATCAAGAATGGTCTTTCTGATAATATCATCTATATTTAAATCTGAGCTTGTGGTAATCTCGCCCCCAATAACTACTGTACCTGCCTCATTACTCTTACCTTTTACAAAAGTTTCACAAGCTACGCGACAGCTTTTATCTTGTCTAAGTACATGATCTAGAACCGTATCTGATAGATGATCGCACAATTTATCTGGGTGACCTGGGGATACGCTTTCTGATGTAAAATAATACATCAATGCAGTCTATATTAGTATTGGGAATGAATAAAGTACAACTTGTTAAAGAACTGTAGATTTTTTATTTTTTGAAGTTTTTTATAAACTCTCTTTCGTTATCAGAGAGCTTATCCCCTTGTGAATAACGGTTTAGTAACTCAAAATATTCAGTTTCATTTAAGTTTCGCTCAAGTTGGCTAATAATACTATTGACTGTTATCCTGGCTGAATCCTCTGATAATTCATTAGACTCTATACTAATAATTTTTTTAACATCTTCGTTATCAGGATATATATTGAGTAGGTTAGCAGCTTTGAAGCTGATATTTTTTTCAGTTTCTGTTTTAAGAACAGAATAAATCTCTTTCAAAAAAATGTTTTTGATATATTTTTCGTAGGATCCTTCTTCTATGAGAGATGGGTATTCAAGAAGAATATTTATTAGGGTCAGCTCCTTGATATCAAGATCTTTAGAACTACTAATATCATTATTAGATTCACTTTTATTTTTATTTTCCTGATTTTTTAGATTAATAACATTACCACTAATATTTTCTAATTCTTTCTTTAGAATATCTGTGTATGTAATTTTGGGCATTTGACTAAGTATATCTTTTGCTCGTAGAGAAAATGAAGTTCGACCTTCTACTGTATCTAAACTTAAACCAGATTTAAGACTATCTATTATATATTTTGATAATGGCATAGCATTCAATATCAAGCTAAGAAAACCATCTTTATCTTGTTGCACATAACTATCGGGGTCATTGCCCTCTGATAGAAAGATAAAGGATAATTGAATATCATCTTTTAGTTCTGACAGACAGTTATTTATTGCTTTCCATGCCGCTGATTTACCAGCTGTATCACCATCAAAACAAAAAACTATATTTTTAGTATATCTAATTATTTTTTTGAAGTGATACTTGGTAAAAGCAGTTCCTAGAGTTGCTAAACAATTCTTTATATTAGCTTTGTGAAGTCCTATCACATCCGTATATCCCTCAACAATCAATACTTTGTTCTCTTTATTAATAAACTTTTTACTTTCATAAAGCCCATAAAGTTCATAACTTTTATGGAATAATTTAGTTTCAGGTGAGTTAATATATTTTGCACCTTCGCCTGATTCGTATATCCTGCCACCAAAACCAATATAATTTCCTGTAGAGTTTCTGATTGGAAAAATTATCCTGTTTCTAAATCTATCATAAACTTTGTTATTCGATTTAATTAAAAGCCCAGCCTCAAGGGCGTTATTCGTCTCTTTACTACTAGCAAATAACTTACTCAAATCGTCCCAGCTATCATTAGATAATCCAATATTGAATTCTTCGATCATTGTTTCGTCTATATTTCTATTTGATAAATAACTAAGCGCTTTAGAATTTGACAATAGAGCTTTAGTATAAAATTCAGCTGCTTTTTTATTAAGTACGAAAAGACTATATGCAGAATCATTCTTTTTTGTATTTTCTGGTAATTCAAGATTTGCATATTGTGCTAATTTGCTTAGTGATTCAATAAAAGTCAAGTGGTCATGTTCCATAAGAAACTTAATTGCATCTCCTGATGCGCCGCACCCAAAGCAATGATAAAATTGTTTAGTAGATGAAACATTGAATGAAGGGGTCTTTTCATTATGGAATGGACATAATCCTTTATAGTTAGTGCCATTCTTGGTGAGATTTACTTTCTCTTTAATCAACTCAACTATATCTGTTGATGACAGAACCTGATCAATGAATGCTCTGTCTATGTTTGCCATTATTAAGCTACTTTATTTATAGTATTCTTTTTTATATCTTCCATCGATGAATTGATTGGTTTAACCAGCCTTATATTTTTTGCCTCTTGAGAGATATTATTAATAATATTTTTCGCTTTTATGCTTCCCGTTTCTTTTTCATAATCCTTAATACATTTCATGAAAAATTTAAATGTAACTTTATCAGCGCTTGAAAGCTCAATAACTTCTACTGAACTAGTATTAAGATTCTTAGATAAATTATTTGATTGATCATATACAAAGGCAACACCACCAGTCATACCAGCTCCAAAATTATTTCCAACATTTCCTAATATTATAGAACATCCACCAGTCATATACTCACAGCAATGATCGCCAGCGCCCTCAACAATGGCTATCGCTCCAGAATTTCTTACAGCAAACCTCTCACCAGCTTTTCCTTCAGCGTACAACTTTCCACCGGTTGCTCCGTATAAGCATGTATTACCTATGATACTATTTTTATCAGCAACAGTTTTAAATTCATCTGGGACTTTGATTATCACCTTACCTCCAGACATACCTTTTCCGACATAATCATTCGCATCACCAGTTAGATAAATTTCTACTCCGCCTGCGTTCCAAACACCTAAACTCTGACCAGCGGTACCAGTGAAATTTAATCTAATTGGTGTTTCTGCAAATCCATGATTACCATACATTTTTGCTATTTCACCAGATAGACTTGCTCCAATTGAGCGGTCTATATTTCTAATGGAGTAGTTTAGTTCAATACTTTTCCGATGACGTATTGAGTCTTTTGAGTCAGCGAGAATTTTTTTCGCAAGGGATCCTCTATCAAAGGGTTTGTTTGATTTCATAATACAATACTTAGGTGATTTTTTATTTGTAATAACTAACATCTTTTTAAGACTCAAAGATTTTTGTTTATCAGTATTACCTTTTTCCACATCAAGATATTGTGTATTTCCTATTAACTCATCAATAGTTCTTACACCAATAGAAGCCATTATTTCTCTGACATCTTGAGCAATAAATTTAAAGTAGTTGATCACTCTCTCAGGACTACCAGAAAAATGTTTCATTCTTAGTATTTTGTTCTGTGTAGCAACGCCTGTAGCACAATTGTTAAGGTGGCATATTCGTAAATATTTACAGCCTAAAGCAACCATTACTGACGTTCCAAAACCAAAGCTTTCAGCACCAAAAATTGCAGCTTTAATTACATCTAAACCAGTCTTCAAACCACCATCTGTCTGTATTCTTACCTTGTGTCTCAAATTATTGAGCATTAATGTTTGCTGAGTTTCTACTATACCCATTTCCCATGGTGCCCCAGCATATTTAACTGATGTTAAAGGGCTTGCACCTGTACCACCATCGTAACCAGAAATAGTTATCAAATCTGCATATGCTTTAGTCACACCTGCTGCAATTGTCCCGACACCTTTCTGTGAGACAAGTTTTACAGATATCAAGGCTTTGTTGTTTACTTGTTTTAAATCATATATGAGCTGTGCCAAATCCTCGATACTGTAAATGTCATGGTGTGGTGGTGGGGAAATTAGAGTAACCCCTGGTACTGAATATCTAAGTTTCGCAATATATTCATCTACTTTATCTCCAGGGAGCTGACCGCCTTCTCCGGGCTTTGCTCCTTGAGCAATTTTAATTTGTATAACATCTGCATTTACTAAATAATGAGGTGTCACCCCAAATCTACCAGAAGCTACTTGTTTGATTTTTGAGGTTTTAAGAGAGTTATATCTATTGATATCCTCACCTCCCTCGCCAGAGTTAGATCTACCGCCTATAGTATTCATTGCAATTGCGAGAGCTTCATGAGCCTCTGGTGATAGTGCTCCAAGAGACATACCTGCAGTATCAAACCTTTTTAAAATCTTATTTGCTGATTCAACTTGATTTATAGGTATTGATTTTTTTGTTTTAAGCTTAAACAAATCTCTCATAAAACTTGGATCTCTCGAATTAACTAGACTAGAAAATTTTAAATAGTCATCATAATCACCAGTTGTTACACATTCTTGCAATGCTTTTACAACATCTGGATTATAATCATGGTATTCACCGTCCGCAGTAAATTTGAGTAACCCACCTTTAATTATTGCCTCCGAGGGTCTGAGAGAATAATTTTTATTATTTTTTATGTCATATTCAATATCTTTAAATCCAGCTCCCTCTATTCTTGAGGTATTATTTTTAAAACATAGATTAATAATTTCAGAGTTAAGACCAATAATTTCAAACAACTG
>MDTG01314997.1_pt1 | contig 18222 bp, 16 predicted proteins | sample 811421 | NCBI WGS metagenome assembly MDTG01 (sample SAMN05326645, study PRJNA326480) | marine metagenome | isolation source: seawater | place: Pacific Ocean: South East | collected 2011 | reverse complement strand
TCCAGAGCCTACTCCAGAGCCTACTCCAGAGCCTACTCCAGAGCCTACTCCAGAGCCTACTCCAGAGCCTACTCCAGAGCCAACTCCAGAGCCAACTCCAGAGCCAACACCAGAGCCAACACCGGCACCAACACCGGCACCAACACCGGCACCAACACCGGCACCAACACCGGCACCATCAACAACTACAACAAGTACTAGCACTTCGAGCACAAGTACTTCGAGCACAAGTACTTCTACTTCGAGCACCACATCATCAACGACCACAACTAGCTCAACAACAAGCTCTTCTTCAAGCTCATCGAGCTCTGGCGGATAAAGATTTTCTTCCTGCTTTAAGAACTAATAACTTCTCTTTAAGAATATATCCGAATATTGTGTCCCGTTTGACAAATCAAAAAGTCGTTTTGTGAGATTTAATTTTACAGCACCATCACGAGTAACAGGTCTCCACAGAAAAGAAGAGAATGAATTTGTTGGCCTATTGTTATTAAAAATAAATAATGGATACCTGAAGTAAACGCCCTTATCAAACGATCCCTCCCCAAATTGTTCGCTTGTAATATTTGTGTCGCTATAGAAAAAACCTATAGCAGCACCATTTCTAAATTTTCTTGAAACATCAAGAGTGTAACCAACATCTTTTGCTAAGTATTTTCCATAAGATAAATGAATTTGCACTCTTGAAGGAGGATCAGAAACGTAGATATTCAAATGACCAGTATTTGTCTGGTAATTCAAGAACGAGTCGAACCCTTTGTCAAACCCTCTTTGTTTGACTCTTGTAACTTCAAATCCAGCGGAAAACAAACTTTTGGCTGGTCTATATAAATATTCTAAATGGGCCCCAGAAAACATCTGTTCAAGGTGCCCTAGAGACATGAGAAGAAAGCTTTCAGATGAATTTTGTGTAAAGTAATTAAGGGTAAACTCATCAAATCCATTTTTACCCTCTTTCAAATAGTCTTGTATATAAGTTCTAACTCTTGGTAGTGAAGTAGGAGCTGCGTCGTAATTTAGGTTTTCCATGTTATCAGCAATTCTTGTGCTATATCTAGAAGATAATTGAAAATTTTTTACTTCGATTGCAGCATCAAGGGACAAATCAATACCACCAAAGTAGAAACCTGATGGAGAGCCAATATGAGAGACTAAAGTAGGAGACAAGCTAAAGGAGTACAAAGGGTAAATAACCTTAGGATTGAACTGAAATTCACCATCAGTACTAATTTTTTCTAATTTAGGCTTATCTGAAAATTTATTATAGTTAAAGGAACTTAAATAATATGATCCGTTTTTTGGCCTTAATACGATTTCATAATCATAATAACCAAGGTCATCAGATATATATTTTTTTATATTCCTCGAGACCTGCTCTCTGTCATAATATGATGATTGACTGTATTCCACTTCGATAACGTTTTTATCGTGATCAATGTTTGATCTTTGAACAAAAATTTGATTACTTCTTAAATCAGACAGAATTTTTTCATGATCACTAGGATTGTTTGATGTTGCAACAATTCTAAATTTGTCCTTTTTTCTTTTTTTTCCAATATTAATCTGAGATACAAAGTTAAAAACTGTTTCAGAGCCCCTTATGTAGCCGACATTAAGACTAAAATTTCTATTTATTGGATATTCTAGCGAATAGTTATACCTTGATTTTGAGATATATCTCTTAAAACCTGGAATAAGATCATAATTATCTCTGTAATTATTTCCATCATACTCAACTTTAAATCTCATCTTTGTTTTTGGTTCAAAGTAAATAATTGAACCAAATAATGAAGAGCCCCCCCTAAAAAAGTCAGTTGTTCCTATTTCACCACCTGTCGAAAAATCCCATGGAGTTCTATCACCATCCCTAAAAAAGTTTTTTATATTTGATCGTGAGCCATAATCGCCAAAGCCAATCCCAAGTGAAATGTCAAAATCATTTACTTTCTTTGATGCAACAAAGTACTCAGACTTAAAAATTGATGTCCCTGCAATATCCTCAAAGCCTAATGCAAAACTTGGAATAAAAGAGGTTTCCTCAAGCAGTTTTATCTTGAAGCTAAATCCTTTGTCTTTATATGATTGATCTGAGCCTGGAAAATATCTCCTCACATTTATATCGTTATAGTAAACAGAACTTTCAAGCCAGTTAAAGGGGCTAGCAACTAAAGATAATTTGTTGATTGGCTCAAAATACGATATATTAAGTGCAATCGTTCCCTCTTTATTAAAACGCGCATTAGGAGTCATTATTGCGCCAGTTCCAGAATTAAAAGTATACGTATTTTTAGCATTATAACTTTCAGATGTCATCGCAAATGACAAACTTAGAAAAAAGAGCGCTCTCTTAGTTACGCAACGCATTTAAAGACGCTGCTGAAAAGGCAATACTTGAAAGTACATTTGTTGCAGATTCAACTAAAGGCAACCCACTTAGTTGTAGCAATTTTTTAGGTACTATTATGGTATCTCCTGGCTCTGGTACGTAACTGCTAAAACTAAACAAGGCACCTGTGGGAGTAAATGCTGTTCCGTTAGATTTGATAATATAAATTCTATTTTTGTCAGACGAATTTGTGTAACCTCCTGCAAGGTTTATATATTCATTAAAGGTATAATTTTCATCGAAATACACTGTTAAAGGAGAATTTATTTCACCAGCAATTGAAACTGTCTGAGGCTTTGAAAAGATTTGTACTCTATCACCATTATTTAAAACAAGCTCTTTCGAAACGTCTGAATTTGGTGCAAGATCTCCAGCTAACCTACCAGCAGGAGCTACAGAGTAAGCTAAAGTAAGAAGGGAAACTAATTCACTATTAATTGCACTCACATTTCTAACTGCAACGTTTGCAATATTATCAACCAGACCTTTTATGAGATTCTCTCTTGCTACATCTATAGCCTGTTGTTCTCTTTTTATCACAGACTGTCTAGTAAACAAAATTGAATCGACTGAAGCTGATTTTCTCAAGCCTCCTGCTCTTTGATACAAATCTTCAAGAGTTGAGCCCGGCAACATAGCATAGGTACCTGGGTTTACTACCTCGCCTTCTATGGTAACGTTTACAATTTCTGTATTTTTACCATTAACAAATATATAAGATCCTAAGTACTCTTCAAATAATACATTTTCTAGATCTGGATTAATAAGTGAGAGATTGTTGAAGGGTGTAATAAACTCAACTCTTGGCTCCTGTGCTGTAGGAAGTATGCCCCCAACATATTCAATAATTTGTTTTAATTTAAACCTACCATAAACTGGAAATTTACCATTCTTTTTGAATAAACCTGAAACTTGTACGGAATATAAATCTATAAAATTTGAGATCGTATCGTCTAAATAAAAAGGAATGCCATTATTAAATCTATCAATATCTTGATTAGAAAGTATAAAAATTTCTGAGCCTCTAAAAACATCCAAACCTTCATAACTTTCAGGATCTAGAATAGAAAAAGGTTGCAGATTAAAAGAAAAGCTATTGGTATCATAGGTCTTGAGTAAACTAAAGAAAGGGTATACGTCTTCAGCAAACTCAAGCTTAGAAATAATATCTTTAAGAGTGGTCTTTGATTCCTCCAATTCAATTGGACCGGGTTTTAAAACTGCACCGTTAACAAAAATATCTTTTTTATAGTATGGATTTCTGAGGCTTACAAAAAGTCTGCTCGCTTTATCAAGATTTACTTCATCATTAATAGAGAAATTTTTTGTATCCAGCTGAAAACCATCAAGAAAAGTAAGTTGAAGATTCTCCTTATTTGCAAAGGTTGTAAACCCTTGTGCAAATGCAACTACATCCTTAAGACTGTCCGATTCCTTTATTTCATATATTGCTGGTCTATTAACGGCTCCGCTAACTTCTATAAAATTTTCAGTTGAGCTGACAAAAATAGTATCTCCAGACCTCAGATTTGAATCTCTATCTCTGTTGCCAAATATAATTAAGTCATAAAGATCGTACTTACTCTTAAAATTCTTTCTCCTTAATTCGATATTTCTTAGTGAGCCATAATCTCTAATTCCACCTGCAAGAGCTATCATATTTGAAATCGATGTGAATGGATTTACAAGGAAGGCTCCTGGGTTTTTTACTGCACCAACTACATAAACCTGTATAAATTTGACTTCAGCAATATTGATCTGTACTTCGGTTTCAAAATAAAATTTATCTATTAATTGTGAAATTTTGAGCCTAGCTTCATCGAGTGTGAGGTTTATCAAAACAATATCTCCAATTTGTGGAAATGTAATACTTCCATTCTTATTAATTGGAAGCTTAAACATATTATTTGTATCACCTCTTAGAAAGAACTCTAAAACATCGCCTGTCCCAAGAAGATAATCCCCAGGAATTGGCACATCATTAATTGGTGTTGAAGTCGTTGGAATACTATCAAAAAAATCGTAGCCAAATTTATTAACTTTTAAGGTCAGTGCAGGATCAACCTTGATTAATGAACTTTCTTGTAATACCTTTTCTGGCTCAGAAAATGCAGTATTAGTATTTGAAAGTTGACTATATTCTTGGAATATTCGTTGTTTGACATTAGGCGGCAAAGACTCAAGTAATTGCAGATTTTCAGGTGTTAGCTCCAAGTCTGAAAAATCAATATTTTGACCATAAAATAGCAAGCTGGCAAAAATTAGTAGGAATATTTTTTTAATGTTCATTATCACAGCTCATCATTTTACTTTAAACAGCCTAAAAAATCTTTAGCTCTGGTGCCCGGGGCCGGACTTGAACCGGCACGAAGTTTCCTTCGAGGGATTTTAAGTCCCTTGTGTCTACCAATTTCACCACCCGGGCTATTATCTAAATTCAAAAAGTATGAGCCTCAAGGTATTTAAGGAGAAGAAGCTTAGCAACAACACGAAAAAGAGCAAGGCACTTTTTAATAGTGCTCGCTTTTCGTCTTTTGCAATAGGACTTTGTGGTTCTGAAACTATTACTAAATTATCGCTGTTAGTCAATAAATCAACAGAATTTTGAAAAATTCCTTTCATTGCATTTCTAATTCCTTCTGTAGAAAGATTTTTAAAATAGACCGTACTAGAGTCGTACCCTTTCTCATTGACTTGAAGATTTTCAAAATCATTAAAAATATTTTTACATTTCTTCGAACTTACTGCAGCTAGATTATACAAAAGCTCATTTCCAGAGTTAATATTCTCAAGATCAATATTCTGAGGGTCTTTATTTGCTTCATAAGGCATTTTCTCTATATCTGACTTTGATAAAAGTAGTTCACATTCTTTATTAATTTTAGTTATTGATGCTGCAACATTTTTTTTCCTTGTAAAGTAGAAGTTTGCTACACCAATCAATGCTATATTAAGTTTCTTTGAATATTCGGGGTTGAATGTAGTTGAGTTGATGCTGATAGTATTTGCCTCCCTATTAATTTCAATCGAAATTTTGTCACGCAAATAAGAATTGAAATCAGCTCCAATATACCCTTCTTCTAGACCCAGGATATTATAACTTTTAAAGAGACCGCCTTCGCTTAAAGTGTAAAATTCTTTCACAGGAAAACTGTTTTTAATTATATTTAAGGCCTCTTCTGACTCAAGAAAAACTTGCATCTGCTGTAGTGCTGCTGGAGGTACAGATATCAAAGAAAACAATGACGAGGCATTAAATCCTTGATTGTTATCTTTAATTGCGATAACTGAAGTTGAAGTATAAGTAGATGGAAATATCAACTGAATTGTTATGTAATATGTTAGTGTAACAACAGACACCAACGAAAGTATCTTATAATTTTTAGTAAATTCTAATATTCTTGAAAAGATCGAATTCATAACTTTACTCTAGTGTTTTGTGATAATAATCAATTGCTTCATTAACGTCCATTAAATGAGATATTTTTCCTTTCACTATTACATAAGCTAGTTCACAGTGCTGACGAATGTTGTCGGCATTATGAGATGTGAGAATGATGGTAGATCTTTCCGAAACCTCAGATAATAGCTCAGAGGATTTTTTTTGAAATCCTGCATCACCCACACTTGTCACCTCGTCTATTAAATAAAAGTCAAAATTAATCAACATACATAAGAAAAAACTCAATCTTGAAAACATGCCGGAGGAATAAAATCTCACATGTAGATCCATTGAATCACGAAGCTCAGCAAGACTTGCAACCCTTTCAGCTAAATCATCTTTTTCGTTTATGCCAAGCAAGCTTGCAATGAAAAGTACATTCTGTCTACCAGTTAAAAATGGATCTAATCCTGCATATACACCTATTGGCCAAGATATAGTTCCATTGACAGAAAATTCACCTGAACTTATTGACTCAGACCGAGATAAGATCCGTAGCAATGTTGTCTTTCCACATCCATTTACGCCCATAAGACCAATATTTTTTCCCTCTTCAAACCTAATATTTTGGTTGTGAAAAAGAACTGAAGTTCCATTAGTGATACTAAAAAAATGTTTAGAAAAATTTTTCAGCTCTAGAGATTTCATTTCTGCAACCTGTATCTGTAAAGAACAAAGCCAAAAACCACCATTATAAAAATTGACCACATTACATAAGAGAAAGAAGTCAAAGAATTTGTAAGCTCAAGATTATAAACTCGACTTAAGTCCATTATGTGACAAAGTGGATTTATATATAAAAAACTTTGAACATTTTGAGGAAGAATTGAAAGAGGAACAACCACAGAGGATGTGAAAAATAATATTCTTAAAAAGACGTCATGAAATTTTACAAGCACTTGATTCTTGTAAACTATAAGAGAGACAAAGAATACATAAGCGAAGGTAAAAAGTGTCGTTAAAAGAAAGAGAATTGTGGTGAAAAAGAAGTCAACACTTATTTCAAAGAATATAAGCGTTATAAAAATAAATGCGAGTAATATTGAGTTGATAACAAACTCACTCAGGACAACTGCCAACATCATAGAAAGAGGTTGTATATTTGGCAAAGCTTTTAATTGCTCCTGAGAATCAAGAAGATTTACCTTCATCGCAGCATCATTAAAATAAAACCAAAAAAGCAATGGAAAAAGGAAACTTATCGCAGTACTTTCTGCTTGAACCCCTCTTAAACCAAGTGTTACAGCTCCAACAATTACAGCGAGAAAAAATAATGGTTTTAGAAAAGTCACAATTAAGCCAAGAATGATATCTGAATCGCGAACCTTCACATCTCTAACTACTAATGCGCCAACAGATCTAAAAAAGTTCTTTAAAGAATGTTGTGATAATTCTGGGGAGAATCTGCTCATGTTAATTTTACGAATACTAATTATAATAAACTTTTTAGGATATTCTCAATGAAAGACTCAGCAATTATAGTTTGTACAAAAAATGGACAAAAATTTATTGAGGAGCAGATGCTTTCAATATTCAATCAGACCAATAAAAACTTTGATATTTTTATCAATGATGATGGGTCAAGTGATAAAACCATGAAAATTTTAAACAGCTTGAAAACCAAAAATAAGAATTTTAATATTCAAATAACAGATATTAGCTATGGTTCAGCAACAAAGAATTTCCTCAATACATTAAAAAAAGTTCCAAATTGTTATAAGTATTATTTCTTTTGTGATCAAGATGACATTTGGTATCGAAATAAAGTTCAAAGATCAGTTGATGTTCATCAGACATTTATTTCCGATATTCCAAGTCTATATTGTTCAAGAACTGTGATAATTGATGCTAAAAACAAGAGCGTAGGAAAATCTCCACTTTTCAGATTTAGACCTAGTTTCAAAAATGCAATCGTTCAAAGTCTAGCTGGAGGAAATACTATGTGTGTAAATCAAAAAACTAAATCCCTCTTAGATTCCATAAAAAAAATAAATAGTGTTACTAGTCATGACTGGATGTGTTACTTGCTTGTCAGCGGAAATAACGGGAATATCTATTATGATACGATTCCGTCTCTGAGTTATAGAAAGCATAATAACAATCAAATAGGTCCAAACCAAAGCTTATCAGCAAGACTTAAACGATTACAAAAATTATTTAAAGGAGAATTCAGAGAATGGACTAAGAGCAATATCACAGTATTGCAGGATTTGAAGCTTAGTAGAAGTAGCAAGACTTTTTTAAAGACATTTAAAACTAAAGTACACGAGGGTGACATATTTAATAGAATCTCATATATTATTCGTCTTGGGGTATATAGGCAAAATTTGTTGTCCACACTAGTTTTAATTTTCTCAGTAATGATAAAAAAAATATGACATTAAAATTCAAAAGAATACTTGTAACCGGAGGGATGGGTTTCATCGGGAGTAATTTTATTCGACAACTTTTGAAGTTTAAAGGCACAGAGATAGTAAATATTGATAATCTCTCTATTGGAAGCTGTAAAAAAAATCTCTCTGACTTAGCAGACCTAGAAAATTATCATTTCTATAAAAAAGATGTTTGTGATCTGGATCTTATAGACTTATGTTTGAAACATAATATTGATTGTATTGTTCACTTTGCTGCTGAAAGTCATGTTGACAGATCTATAAATAATCCAGACAGTTTTATTAATACAAACATTCTTGGCACTTATAATTTACTACGTACATCACAAAAAATGGTAGCTCAGAATAGCAGTTTCCACTTTCATCATGTATCCACTGATGAAGTTTTTGGCTCTCTGGGTGAAAATGATAAAGCCTTCACAGAGAAGCATCAATATCAGCCAAATAGTCCTTACTCTGCTTCAAAGGCAAGCTCTGACCACCTTGTAAGGTCTTGGCATCATACGTATGGTCTTAATGTAACAACATCAAATTGTTCAAATAATTATGGACCCTACCAATTTCCTGAAAAACTCATACCTGTTGTAATTAAGAATGCTTTGAGTGGAATCAACATCCCAATATATGGAAAGGGAAATAACATCAGGGACTGGTTATTTGTTGAAGATCATTGCGATGCTATTTTAAGAATCATTAATGATGGCATTGTTGGGGAAACATATAATATAGGCGGAAAGAATGAAATTAAAAATTTTGATATTGTGTTAAAAATATGTAACATTTTAGATGAATTAGCACCTCTTTCAGAGCCTTCTCCATATACAAATCAAATACTACAACTAAACAAATATAGTGAATTAATTTCTTACGTAGAAGATAGACCTGGTCATGATCAACGGTATAGCATTGACCCAAGCAAAATTGAAGAAGACCTAGATTGGTTTCCAGCAGAAAATTTTGAAAGTGGAATCAATAAGACTATTACTTGGTATCTAGAAAATATAAGTTGGTTTAAATATCTAGATGCCTAAAAAAATTATTATCCTTGGATCAAATGGTCAGCTTGGGAGAGAATTGAGCATTAGGCTAAGTGGTGATAATACGCTTGCATTTACAAAATCTGATTGTGATATTACTAATGAAACTGAAATTAATACATTACTTTCCCATTATCAAAATTCTATTGTTATTAATGCCTCAGCATATACAAAAGTTGATGAAGCAGAGAAAGAATTCCATAAAGCTGAGCTTGTAAATGCTAAAGGGGTAGGATTTATCTCAAGTGCATGTAAAAAGACAAATTCTCATCTTGTTCATTTTTCAACAGATTATGTTTTTGATGGTAATGCCTCAAAACCATACAAAGAAAACGATCATACATCACCTGTAAATCTTTATGGAAAAAGTAAACTTGCTGGAGAGAAGGTTGCAACCATTTCAATGGAGAAATTATATATATTTCGTACAAGTTGGGTTTATGGTGAATATGGAAATAATTTTCCAAAAACTATGCTTTCCTTGTTAAAAGAAAAAAACGAACTTAAGGTTGTAGATGACCAAATTGGTGTTCCAACATCGACAGCGTTTCTGGCTATGGTAACAACCAAGTTTGTGAAAAAAATTATCTTAAATTCTCCTTTTGAATATGGAATTTATAATATTGTGCCTGATGGGAGTTGTAGTTGGTTTGATGTTTCCAATTTCATATTTAGTTTCTTGCAGACAAATATGCCAAAAGATTTAAAAACAACTAGGATATTTCCTGTAGATTCAAGTGAGTTTCCGACTTTAGCAAAAAGACCAAAATATTCTTTACTTAATAATACAAAGCTTAAAAAAACGATTAATATAAAACCCTATAATTGGGATGTTTACCTGCATGAATTTTTAAAATCTTTTACTGATGAATAGAAAAGGCATAATTCTCGCAGGTGGTTCAGGTACAAGACTTTTCCCATCAACCATTTCAATTTCAAAACAATTAATACCTGTTTATGATAAGCCTCTAATATATTATCCTATGTCAACACTTTTGCTTGCTGGCATCAGAGAAATTTTGATTATTTCATCTCCAGAGCATCTTTCTCTTTATAAGGAACTATTTCAAGATGGTTCCGACCTTGGCATAGAGTTAAGTTATGCTGCTCAACAAAAACCGAAAGGGCTTTCAGAGGCGTTCTTGATTGGTGAGAAGTTTATAGGAGATAACCCTTCTGTGCTAATTTTAGGGGACAACATTTTTCATGGTTCAGGATTAGAAAAACTTTTGCAAGATGCTAGCGCAAATATAAATACTTCAACAATTTTTGCTTATAGAGTTAGTGATCCTGAGAGATTTGGTGTAGTTGAATTTGATGACAAATTTAAGGCCTTATCATTGGAAGAAAAACCAAAAAACCCAAAATCAAATTTTGCTGTTACTGGTTTATATTTTTATGATAATACAGTTGTAGAAAAGGCAAAATCATTAAGACCCTCAGAGCGTGGAGAGCTTGAAATAACCGATCTAAATAGACTTTACCTTCAAGGAAAAAACCTTAATGTCTCTATAATGTCTCGAGGTTATGCATGGTTGGATACTGGAACACCAGAGTCCATGATGGAGGCATCAAACTTTATTTACACCCTTGAAAAAAGACAAGGAACAAAAATTTGCTGCCCTGAAGAAATAGCTTTGGAAAAGGACTTAATATCAAAAGAGAGTTTAATAAAAGCATTTAAAGACAAAAAAGGTAATTACGCAGAATATATTAAGGGTATTTGTGAAAGTAATTGAAACACTAATTCCTGAAGTAAAAATTTTTGAACCAAAAATTTACAGAGATGATCGAGGTTTTTTTCTTGAGAGTTTCAATCAGCAATTTTTTAATGATTGTGTTGGACAGGAAATAGAGTTTGTTCAAGATAATCATTCCTTTTCCTCAAAAAAAGTTCTGAGAGGGATCCACTATCAATTGCCTCCATTTAGTCAAGGCAAATTAGTTCGCGTAATTGAGGGCGAAGTCCTAGATGTGGCAGTTGATTTAAGAAAGAATTCAAAAAATTTTGGTAAATGGGTTTCTGTTATCCTTAACAGCAATGAAAAGAACCAGTTTTGGATTCCTGAAGGCTTTGGACACGGGTTCGTTGTTATCTCAGAAACTGCACATTTTTTGTATAAAACAACTAACTACTACAACCAAAGCTCAGAAGGAAGTATAATTTGGAATGACAGCACTTTGAATATAGACTGGGGTATAAAAGATCCCATTGTGAGCAGCAAAGATTCAAACGCTCAACCTTTTTTAGAGTCAAAGTATTTTTAAATGACAAGTTTTTTTAAATCACTACTAAATAAACTTCAACTACCATCAGTAATCCTTTGGCTACAAATCCTAAATTTTAAAAATTACGTAAATAATTTGTTCTCAACAACAAAAATATATAAAAACAATGAGATTTCCTCTGGGAAAGTAGCTTTGATTGCTTTATTTGAAAAAGGGAAAATTAGAAATGATGTGAAAGGTCTTTTAATAACTCTCAAGAACAAGGGATTCAACATTGTCGGGGTAAATACTCAAAAATTAGATGAGGAAGAAAGGAAATACTTTGATCTTTATGTTGAAAGGTTTAACTATGGAAGAGACTTTGGTAGCTATAAGGTTGGCTTTCTAAATCTTTTTAAAATAAAAAATTTAAAATTAGATAAACTGCTTCTACTTAATGATAGTATTTTTTATGCAAAAACAAACCTTGAAAATCTCATAGATGATCTATGTAACGAATCTTTTGATGTTATAGGAGCAACTGAAAATTTTGAAATAATACATCATATTGGTTCTTTTTGTTTATCAATATCAAGTGAAATTTTTACGTCAAAGCGCTTTAAAAGCTATTGGAAAAAATTTAGACCAACCGATATTAGACCACATAATATCAAATATGGTGAAATGTATTTATCAAAAGCTTTATTTGCTAGCGCTAGAGAACAGAAAAAAGTAAAAGTCTTATATGACACAAAAAGGTATGCTGGTTTTCTTAATTCTAATGATGAGAATGTGATAAATTTTGATAAATATACCAGAAAAGGTACTAAGTGGTGGGACGTAGGTATAGGAAGAGCCGTTGTTCAGAATATAATTAAAAGATCTGCATCAAAAGCATTAGTTTCTACAATGCAATTTGATAATAATCCTGGATCATTTTCTTTCGATTTTGACATAGATGGGGACGAATATGAATTTGTTGACAACATCGATGGTATAAAAGCCTTTCTTAAAAGAGTTGGTATATCAATTTCTGAGAAAGAACTTTTAAGGGTAATAAGACAAACGCTAATCTTCTCCTATCGAGATGGATCTCAAATACATCAAAATTTTTTATGGAATCTTGCTATGGGCTGCCCAATTCTTAAAAACGATTTAGTTTATCGTAATGTTATAAGTATGGATGATATTATTGGACTTGAAGAAGTCATGGAAAAAGAGGATTTTGAACAATACTCACAAATGATTTTATCAGGGGGTGGTGGATACGAAACCCTTACTGGATTTAAGAGAATTGCTTTTATAAATGGATATCTTTGACGCTTAAGATTTTCTTAGACAATCTTTTCAGATAGTATTTGAACTAGCCTAAATATCGAAAGTACAAAAATACTTGCATACAATCTTTTGGAGGCATTAAATCTACTAAATTAGACATTTCAGATCCCAGAGCGGTGCTAATCATCTTTATCAAAACTAATATTTTGTTCTTTTTCTCTTTCGGTAGGAAAATTGTAAGCTGATCTTAGCTTATTATTAAGCGAAATTGCGTTTTCAAGAAGCTGCATATTTATATCGAGACTTTTTGAATAATTCACTAATGCCGAGGTGTCTTTTGGAAAACATGCACCTCCAAAGCCATGTCTGCCATCATGGCCAGGGACATCCATATGGCTGCCACCAATCCTTTTATCCAATTTCAAAATTTCGATAATATCATTCCAGTTATCATTCTCGCCTAAAGCTTCAAATAAATGAAAAAGTTGATTGAAATACACAACTTTCAGAGCCAGGAAAGTATTTATACAGTACTTAATAAATGAAGCAGAGCTTATATCTGTAAACCTATATTCTTCTGTTTTGCACCGCGAATGATCTTTAAAAATCTGTGCTACTTTATTGCATTTATTTCTATCCCCGCCCAAAAGTATGAATGGTGCATTTTTAAAATCTTCGTTGGCATGTTTTTCTCTAAGAAATTCAGGATTGTAGACAAGGTTATTGTTTTCGCTATTGAGTTTAACCAATAAATCTGGCAAAACTGTACTTTTTATTACAGTTATCTTTTTTGGGAACTTATTTTTAATGTCACTTATAACTTCAGTTAAAATTGTTTGATCTTGACATCCATCAGTCCCCATTGGAGTTGGCACACAAACAAATAAAACATCTGGATCAAATTTACACAAATCAGAAAGACTATTGTTATAAATCGGATCAACTATTAATTTTTCAACATTTCTGTTAAATCCCCAGTCAGTAGCCTTTCCCACAAATCCATGCCCAACAATCCCAATTTTAAGTTTTTTAAGCCTCATTCTTATAAAATTTATACCAATCCAAAAATCGATTAAGACCCTCTTCGATACTAATTTTTGGATTATATCCTAATATTTTATTAGATTTTTCCAGATTTGCATGCGTTACCTGAGATTCATATTCTGCTTTAACATGCATGATATTTGCACTTACAGAAAGAGCATTTTGAAGATAACTAAGAAGATCAATTGTATAAATGGGGTGGTCGTTACCAAGATTGAAGAGTTCACTTTTTACAGAGCTATTGGTTTTAGTCATGAATTCAATTGTTAAATTTATTCCACTTATAATGTCATCAATGTAAGTCATATCTCTTGCCATGCTGCCTTTGTTACGAAGTTCTATAGGCTTGTTTTGACAAAGAAGTTTTGTAAATAAATAATAAGCCATATCTGGCCTACCATAAGGCCCATAAACTGAAAAAAACCTTAATCCAACAAAATTTATTTTATTATCTTTGTAGCAAGCTCTTTTATGCGCAAGTTTTTCATTCTCAAGTTTGCTCTTACCATAATTTGACTTTGGTGATAGTAAGGTCTTTTCTTCACAAAAGGGCATAACTCCTTGATCATCATAAACAGAACTACTGGATGCATAAATAAGATTATTAATATCTCTATGGTCGCAAAAGTTCACGACAGCCTCAAAACCCTCAATATTTGTTGATAGATAATGTTGTTCAAATTTAAGTGGCACACGTACTCCTGCTTGAGCAGCAAGGTTAATAACTAAGTCAAAAGTCCCTTTAACTTCTTCTATTTGATTTATGTCTAACTTGAGGAAATTAAAATTTTTATGTTCAAGTTCACTAATTCTTTTTTGTTTCAGCTTTAAATTATAATAAGTATTTAAGTTATCAATGCCTACAATTTTATATCCTTGAAATAGCAAGCTTTTAGTAAGATGAAAACCAATAAAACCGGCACAACCAGTTATTAATATATTCATATTATGGAGGCTGAGAACGGAATCGAACCGATGTTAACGGAGTTGCAGTCCGCTGCATAACCACTCTGCCACTCAGCCAGTTGACGGTATTTTATACTAATATGTATAAGAGTCATCTTTAAAAGGGCCATTTTCTTCTACAGAGATGTAATCTTGTTGCTCCTTAGTGAGCTTTGTTATTGTGCCTCCAAAGCCTTTTACCATTAAAGACGCTACTTCTTCGTCAAGTCTTTTTGGCAAAACCTTTACATATAATTCCTTTTCTGATTGATCTTTGTCAGCATATCCCTCTTTAAATAGTGTAATCTGAGCTAAAACTTGATTACAAAAAGAGCCATCCATTACTCTACTAGGATGTCCAGTAGCCAAGGCTAAGTTTACTAATCTACCCTCCCCCAAAAGGATTAAATAATCATTTTCAGCTCTTATAACTTTATGAACACCTGGTTTAATCTCGTACCAATCAAAGGATTTTAAATAATTTACGTCAATCTCATTATCAAAATGTCCTATATTGCAAATTACACAACCTGAACTTAATTCATCCAACATATATTTATCAAGAACATTAAGGTTTCCAGTAGTAGTTACGACTAAATCATATTTTGCTAAAAGGGTCTTATCAAGATTTGAGCCATCTTCTGTAACATCTCCATCTTTATATGCTGAAACAATACAGTAACCATCAAGACATGCTTGCATGGCACATATAGGATCTACTTCTGTAATATCAACAATCATTTTTTGTTGTGTTAATGACTCTGCTGATCCCTTGCCGACATCCCCATAACCTATAACTAATGCTTTCTTACCAGCTAATAACATGTCTGTACCACGTTTAATAGCATCGTCTAGACCATGACGACAACCGTACTTATTGTCATTTTTAGATTTTGTTATTGAATCGTTGACATTAATTGCTGGAACTTTGAGCAAACCTTTTGATAACATCTCTTTAAGCCTTTTGACGCCAGTGGTTGTTTCTTCTGAAATACCATGAATACGCTCAAGCATTTTTGGGTACTCTTTATGTACTTTAACAGTTAGGTCACCCCCATCGTCTAAGATCATATTTGCATCCCAAGGCTTTCCATCTTTTTTAATTGTCTGGTCAAGGCACCATTCATATTCTTCTTCTGTTTCTCCCTTCCAAGCAAAAACTGGGATCCCTTCAGCAGCAATCGCTGCAGCAGCATGATCTTGTGTTGAAAAAATGTTACATGATGACCACCTCACTTCAGCACCCAAATCAATAAGGGTTTCAATCAATACAGCTGTTTGAATGGTCATGTGTATACACCCCATGATCTTAGCCCCTTTAAGAGGTTGTTCGTCACGGTATTTTTCCCTGAGTTGCATAAGTGCGGGCATTTCATCTTGTGCAAGCAAGATTTCTTGTCTCCCAAACTCAGCCAGAGTTATATCTTTCACTTTATAATCGTTATTCATTATTTCCAATAAAAAATTCAAGCCTCTCTATGTCTTCTTCTGAAGTTTCTTCACCATATTGAATTTCAATTATTCTACATTCCTCCTCAAAAGGATTAAAGATCTGATGCCAATCTTGCTTAGTCACTTTGAATACATCATGGAGCTTTAGATGATAATTTTTAAAGTCACTTTCTGTACTAGACTTAAATTTTACTTTACACTCTCCTTTTGAAACAAACCATACCTCGTCTCTCTTAAAGTGCCGTTGTAAACTCATACCTTTATTGGAGTCAATGATCAGTTCTTTTAATTTCATTTTTTGATCTTGGTATAGATTAAAAAATTTACCCCAGACCCTTTCTTCTGAATCTCCTTGCCATTTTTTTAAAATCCAGCTGCTGGAATTTATTTTATTCTCCCCACCAACACCAAACTTAAGCTCTACGTTAGGTATGCTCATTTCTGGAATGTTAGTTTGATCTCTGTCACCTCCATTACAAAATATTATTTTTTCTTTGGGATATCTTTGTTTTATTATCTTCAAGGCATTAATACAGCTACCTAAATCATCATCTTCGAAGCCAACTACCTCATCAACACATGAGAGACTTTCTAAAATAGTTTTTCTTTCAAGAAAGTTCATAAAAGGCTGTCCCTTTTTTTTTCTAAGCCAGTCATCTGAATTCAAAGCTACAATTAATTTATCACCAATGTCTTTTGCAGCATTAAGATATGCAATGTGGCCAGAGTGAATAGGGTCAAACCCTCCACTTACTACTGAAACTCTCATAATTCTTTAATAATTTCCCATCCAAAGTTTTGATCTTCACGACCAAAATGACCATAAGATGCGGTTTTCAAGTAATTTGGTTTTAGCAATTCAAGTTCTGAAATAATAGCTGATGGTGTAAGATCAAAATTCGAGGATACACATTGATTTAGTTCCTTCATTGAAACCTTTTCTGATTCAAAAGTATTGATAAAAACGGATGTTGGTTTGGATACACCAATGGCATAGGACGCTTGTATCTCACAGTAGTTACATAGATTTGCCGCAACTAAAGATTTAGCGACATATCGAAGTGCATAAGCTGCTGAACGATCAACTTTTGATGGATCTTTACCAGAAAATGCCCCACCACCATGACGTGCCATACCACCATAGGTGTCAACAATGATCTTCCGACCAGTTAAACCACAATCACCCACTGGCCCTCCAACCTCAAAACGACCCAAAGGATTAATGAAAAACTTTGTTTTGTTATCAATGAGACTTTTAGGTAATGTGTTATAAATAATTTCCTCTCTAATCAAAGATCTTAGTTTATCAAGAGATAAAGATGGATCATGTTGGCTGGAAAAGACTATTGAGTCAATTCTCTTAGGCTGGTAGTTCTCACTATACTCAACTGCAACTTGAGATTTAGCATCAGGCCTTAGACCTAGGGTTTTATTGCGACGGAGTTTTTCATGTTTGCGGGTAAGCTGATGTGCCAGTGAGATGGGCAATGGCATTAATTCTTGTGTTTCTTGGCAAGCATAACCAAACATGATACCTTGATCGCCAGACCCCAATTGCTCACCTTGTCCTATTCCGTCTCTAATATCATAACTTTGCTCAGATAAATAATCTTTAAATATAAATGTGTCAAAGCTAAAACCAAGCTCTTCAGAGTCGTAGCCAATGTCTTTGACCACCTTCCTTGCAATATCTTCAAAATTGATTTCAGCTGTGGTTGTAATTTCTCCACCCAAAATAACATTGTTATTTTTTACCATGGTTTCGCATGCTACTCTTGAATTTTTATCTTGTTCAAGACAGGCATCCAATACGGCATCAGAAATTTGATCGCAGATTTTGTCGGGATGACCAGCTGAAACTGACTCAGAAGTAAATATATATGACATTACAAGCCCTCAATATTAATGCCATTTATGGCAAGAGCATCTTTAATCAATTTGTTCATAATTTTGTCAATCTCCTTATCGGTCAAGCTTTTTTTATTAGACTGGAATTTAAACCTATAGCCAACTTTAAGAATATTGAGTTTTCTATTT
>MDTG01114102.1_pt1 | contig 18222 bp, 18 predicted proteins | sample 811421 | NCBI WGS metagenome assembly MDTG01 (sample SAMN05326645, study PRJNA326480) | marine metagenome | isolation source: seawater | place: Pacific Ocean: South East | collected 2011 | reverse complement strand
CCTCGATCATACACCTCGGTGACCACCCGGGATTACACCTTCGACGGCGCTGAAATTACACCACGTGCGTGGACGCTACCAAATCTTGCCGTGCTGTCAGCGACTTGTCGTCGCGCGTGTTCTTGCGCTTGCAGGCGACGGGCTTGCGTGGAAGAAAGCGCGGGGATCGGCCGCCCGGGTGTGAGGCGGCCCTTGCGGGGGCAGAGCGACACATGGGAACGGGAGCGACCTTGGAAACGGCACCGGCCGGGCAGGGCGCAGCCGCGGAGGCTACGGGTGCGCTTACAGTCGTGACCGGTGCCGATGCGCGCTTCGCACGCACGCTGCACCGTTTTCTGGCCAGTCTTGAACGTCACCGGGGCGATGCGGTCGCCCGTGTTCTCGTCGTCGATCTCGGGCTTGCGCCTGGTGACCGCGAGCGCATCGCGCGCCGTTTTCCCTTCGCCGCGATCGTGCCCTTTCCCTTTCACGCCCATCCTCCGCATGTGGCCGTTTCAAGCGGCACCTTCGCCTGGAAACCGCTCGCCATCCTGGAGGCCGCGCGCCGTTTCGGCGGCAAGGTGTTCTGGTTCGACAGCGCGACGCTGCTGCACGCCGGCCTCGACGAACCGCTTTCCACTCTCGGGCGAACCGGCCTCTATACCCTGAAGGGCCAGTCGAACCTCGCCCAGAGGTGCGAGCCGCGCGTGCTCGGGCATCTGGGTGTCGAGCCCGCGTTCCTCGACCGGCAGATCCGTCTCGGCGGGCTCGTGGGCTTCGACTGGGACCATCCGGGCGCGCGGGAGGTTCTCGAGGACTGGGCCCGTCTCGCCCTGGACGGGGAGGCATTTCGCCCGGCCTCGGCCACCCACAATGCGGACCAGAGCGTGCTCACCGTCCTGCTGCTGCGGGCGGAGGCCGCCGGAAAGGTGGAACTCGGCGACGAGGACGTGGACATTTCCTCTCCCCGGCCCATCCGCTGGGCCTCGACGCGCAACAAGATCGACGCGCGCCGTCCGGCCTGGACGGATCCGCTGCAGGGGCTCTGGTACAGGGCGTACAAGGCGGGCGACCGGATCAACCTTCGCTGGCAGGATTTCTACCGCCGCAGGCTGCTTGGGCTGCACCGGTTTCCCAAGGAGCATTTCGAGGTCTTCCTGATGCGGGCGGGCACGAGCGAACCCGTTGCGGTTCCGGCGCCGACCTTCAGCTACTACGCCGACCCGTTCCTGCGACGCGTCGAGGGGCGTCTGTGGCTGTTCGTCGAGGAGTTCGAGTACCTGGAGCAGCGCGGCCGACTGGTGGCGATCGAGCTTGGCGAGGACCTGAGGCCGTGCGGTCCGGCCGTGCCGGTGCTGCCGATCCGCGAGCACGCGTCGTTTCCCTATGTCTTTGCGGCGGACGGCGCGCTCCTGATGCTGCCCGAGACCTGCGCGATGGGCGCGCTCGACCTCTACGCCTGCGAGCGGTTTCCCGACCGCTGGCGCCGGGTGCGGCGCCTGGAGCACGACGTGGACGCGGTCGACGCGCTGGCCTGGCCGGATGGGCAGGGCTGGCGACTGGTGTCCTGCGAGCGTGCCGGCGGATCCGAGGGGGCGAGAACGCTGGCCGTGTATCACATGGCAGGGCTTCCGGACGGGGATCTGAAGCCGGATCCGGTGAACGGGACGGGGGTTTTCGCCGACGGACGGCACGGCTACGGGCGTGGTGCGGGCGATCCGCTGGCCGAGGCCGACGGAACCGTCCTGCGTCCCATGCAGGCGAACCGGACATACTATGGCGAGGCCGTCGAGATCCGCCGCACGGGCGAGGACTCCAGCGGCGCCCATGTCGAGGAGGCGGTTGGCGACGACCACCCGCTGGCGCGTTTCGCGCGGCTGACCTCGCCGCATCACATCTCGCTGTCGGGCGATGTCGTCGCCTTCGACTTGCGCACGCGGCTCGGCTTCGTTTCAGGCGCTCCGTGGCTTGGCCGCCAGCTGAATGCACTCAATCCGGCCGCGAAGCGCTTCCTTGCGCGTGATCCGCGGGTGCTGGCCGAGCTTGAGCGGATCCTGCCGGAGGTGACGCGTCGGCTGCGCCCGCTTCACGGCTGCTGACGGCTGTCTTTCCGAGCGCGTGGCCGCCCACCGTCCAGCGGTCCGCCATGTGACGGATGACGATGGTGTTGTTGCGGGTCTCCGGCGTCCCGCCGCCACGGTTGACGAGGCCCAGGCTGGAGGCCCGGTAGAGCCCCTTGCGGGTCCATTGCTGGAAGCCGGCGCGTTTCGAGGGAACCACGAACTTGCGCGCCGCGCAGAAGCCCGAGATCCACACGTCGTCGACATAGAACGCCTCGGGAGGCGCGTCGCGATGGGCAAGCATCGCGTCCATGTCGGGGAAGAAGCGCGGACGAACGAGATACCCGGAGAACCCTTGCAGGATATCGATCTCGAAGGGCTCGCGCAGGCGGCGGGCCCGCACGGGCGCCGGAGGCTGCATGTGGAGATTGCTTCCGATCGTCGTCGGGCGGTCAGTGAAATCCGCCGGAACCACCCAGCCCGACAGGCCGAAGGCCGCATCCGGGTCGCCGTCGCCCGCCGCGCTCAGCGTCTCCACGAAGCCCGGCGGATAGATGCGGTCGTCATCGACCACGATGATCGCCTGATCGTCGCTGGCGCCGCTCAGCGTGGGGAAGAGCTTTGTCGCCGGGCCGACGTCCTCGCAGCGCACGATCCTGACCATCTCCAGCGCCTCGAGCCAGTCCGGCACGTCGTAGGCACAGTTCTCCCGTCGCGAATGGCGGGGGATGTTGAGGTGGATGCGCGCGGGCGGGAGCGTCTGGTCGAGCAGGCTCTTCAGCGTCATGCCGATAAGCCCGATGCGGCTTGGAATGGTCGTCAGCGTCACGATGGCGTCGGAACGCCGGCGCACCATGGCCTTGCGGTCGAGGTCGGCGAGATCCGCGCGCGCGAGGCGCGCCGTCCGGATCAGGTCCGCGACCAGCGTCTCGCCCTCGAAGAAGTCGTGGGCGGCGATCGCGGTGGCGAGACCGCCTCCGACGGCTGCGAGCGAGAGCGGTAGAACGAGGGACATGTGCGGGCCGGAGCGGTTGAAGACGGGCGGACAGTCGCTTCGGCGTCCGGGCCTGTCAAGACGGCGGGATCAAAGGCCCGCGGCAGCCTGCCATTCGCGGATCGTATCGAGCGGCCAGACCAGCATCACCACGTTGAGGGTGAGATTGTCGCGGATGACGAGCGCGGCGACGATCTCCATCGCGAGCGCCAGAACCACCGTCAGCCACACCGGCAGGCGCAGGGCGAGCCAGAAGCCGAGCAACATCCAGAGAATGTCGAAGACGGAGTTCAGAACGCTGTCGCCGGTGTAGCCGGCGGCGATCGTCGCTTCGCGGTAGCGGTCGATGATCCAGGGGCTGTTCTCGACGATTTCCCACGCGGCCTCGACCACAAGGGCCGCGACGGCGCGCCAGCCGAGCGAAAGGCGCGGGGCGGCAAGATGCAGCACCCAGTAGAAGATCATGCCGTGGATGATGTGCGAGAAGGTGTACCAGTCCGCGATGTGCTGGGAGTTGTCCGAGGAGGTGACGTCCCAGGTCCAGAGCTTCACCTCTCCGCAAGTGCAGATGGGAACCCGCCCCATGGCAAGCAGCACGATCGCCGTCACGACAAGAAGAACGAGGCCGGTGGCGACCGGCAGGAAACGGCGGGAGATGAGTGGCATGCGGGATCCGTGCACAAGGAGGGGGACGACGACAAAGCCATAGCCGTCGCGCCGCGCCACGGCAATGCGCGGCGGCGTTCGTCCTGTCCGGCGCCGTATCCGGCACTGGCGTTTTTTGCCGGACTCCACTAGAGGTCTCGGCAAGATGGCGGCGGCGTGACCGCGCCGCGCCTGAAGATCCGAAGACCACGCTTGGCCGGCGAACCGGCCTGGGAGACGGCATGAGCCTCACCGATACGCAGACCGCGACGGGCGCCGCGCAGGCGCCCTACATGACGCGGCGCACCTTCGCCATCATCTCGCATCCGGATGCGGGCAAGACCACGCTGACGGAGAAGCTGCTTTTCTCCGGCGGCGCCATCCGGGCGGCCGGTCAGGTGCGCGCGCGCGGCGAGCGGCGCCGGGCACGTTCCGACTGGATGAAGATCGAGCAGGAGCGCGGCATCTCGGTGTCCTCGTCGGTCATGACCTTCGAGCGTGACGGCATCACCTTCAACCTGCTCGACACGCCGGGCCACGAGGACTTTTCGGAGGATACCTACCGCACGCTGACGGCGGTGGACGCCGCGATCATGGTGATCGACGCCGCAAAGGGCATCGAGACCCAGACGCGCAAGCTCTTCGAGGTCTGCCGGCTGCGCGACATCCCCATCATCACCTTCGTCAACAAGATCGACCGCGAGGGACGTCACCCGCTCGAGGCTCTCGACGAGATCCAGGAAGCGCTGGCGCTTGATGTCACCCCGATGACCTGGCCGGTGGGCATGGGCTCGGATTTCTTCGGCGTCTACGACTGGCGCAAGAAGCGCTACCTGACGTCCAGCGAGGGGCGCGGCCAGCGCTTCGACATCATGCACGAGGTGTCGGGTCTCGAGGATCCGCTGCTGACCGACACCGTCTTCGCCAATGTGATGGGCGAACTCGAGGAGAACGTCGAACTGGGCGCGGAAGCCTACCCCGCGTTTGATCGCGAGGCGTTCCTGGAGGGGCATCTCACGCCGGTCTTCTTCGGATCGGCGCTGCGCGACTATGGCGTCGAGGAGATCATCGAGTTCATCGCCGAGTTCGGTCCGCCGCCCCATGCACAGCCGGCGACGTCGCGCGTCATCCGTCCCGAAGAGCCGAAGGTCACCGGGTTCGTGTTCAAGGTCCAGGCCAACATGGACCCGAAGCATCGTGACCGTATCGCCTTCGTGCGCCTGTGTTCCGGTGTCTTCAAGCGCGGCATGAAGCTGAAGCACGTGCGCGCGGGCAAGACGATTGCCGTGTCCGCGCCGATCTTCTTCTTCGCCGAGGAACGCGAGCTTGCCGAGACGGCCTACCCGGGCGATGTCATCGGCGTGCCCAACCACGGCCAGCTCCGCGTCGGCGACACGCTGAGCGAGGGGGAGGAGATCCACGTCACGGGTCTGCCGGCCTTCGCCCCGGAAGTCCTGCGCCGCGTGCGCCTCAGCGACACGATGCGCGTGAAGCAGATGCGCCAGGGGCTTCAGGACCTCGCCGAGGAGGGGCTCGTGCAGATCTTCAAGCCCTCCATCGGTTCCAACTGGATCGTCGGCGTTGTCGGCATCCTGCAGCTCGACGTGGTGATCGACCGTCTCGCGACGGAGTACGGCACGGAGATCGGCTTCGACCCGGTTCCCTACAACACCGCGCGCTGGGTGGAATGCGACGACGAGCTGGCGCTCAAGAAGTTCCTCGATACGAATCGCTCCCACCTGGCGCATGATCGCGACGACCGGCCCGTGTATCTGTTCAAGAATGCGTGGGAGGTCTCCTACATCGGCGAGAAGCACCCGGACCTCCGTTTCCGCGAGACGCGGGAAATCGTCCATTCGCCAGATGCTTGACCTGAAGATCTGACCTTGGGTCAGGTTCTGGCGTGCGGCCGGGCCGGCACTGCTGAAAAGCGAAATGAGTGCGCTTTTTTCTTGCGAAAGCGTGCGAAGCAGCCTATCTACTCATGGTGTGCTGGCATATGTGCCGGCAAAAGTGATTCTGTCTTTCTTTTCGAAAGCCTAGCTCTGAAAGGCCTCCAGAAATGGCCCTGGCCGACGTGACCCTTCCCAAGCTGCCGACCCGTTTCGACCGGGTGCTGGAGAAGGTGCGTCTGCTGCTCGGCGGCAAGCCCGAGGCCGTTCAGGTGGCGGCTCTCCCCTGGCGGAGAAACGCGGAAGGGCGCGTCGAGATCCTCATGGCGACGAGCCGCGACACCGGGCGCTGGGTCCTGCCCAAGGGCTGGCCGCACAAGAAGCTCTCGCTGGCGGGATCCGCCGCGCAGGAGGCCTGGGAAGAAACCGGGTTCACCGGCGTCGTGGGCGAACGCGCTCTCGGAAGTTTCCGCTATCTCAAGGGGCTCGACAGTGGCTTCCAGCGCCGGGTGCGGGTGCATGTCTTTCCGCTTCGCGTCGAGGCGCAGGAGGACAACTGGCCGGAGCAGGGGCAGCGTTCGCTGCGCTGGTTCGAGCCGGACGAGGCCGCCCGTCTCGTCCATGAGCCGGAACTTTCCGCTCTTCTTCGTAACAAGACTGTCTTCGACCGTCTGGCATGATGGATTCTCGTGACCGGGTACGGGATCCGGTCGAGCGATCCGGAAAACGCCAGCCGGAGCCGAAGATGACGGGTTCCACGTCGGGGCGTAGTGCGCTCGACAAGGATCTGGACAAGATCACCTATGCGGAGGAGGCGACCGTCTTCTTCGCAAGGTCGCGCATCGCGATTGCCTGCGGTGCGGCTTTCCTGCTTGCCGTCTTCCTGATTTCGGCCGTCGTCCTGCAGAGCCATCCTCAATGGCTGTTGCTGACCGCCGCGCTGGCGCTCGGCGGCTACATGGCGCTGAACATCGGCGCGAATGACGTGGCCAACAACATGGGGCCGGCGGTGGGGGCCCGCGCGCTCACCATGGGCGCGGCCCTGCTGATCGCGGCAGTCTTCGAGGGCGCGGGAGCGCTGCTCGTCGGCGACCGGGTCGTGGACACGATCTCCACCGGGCTCCTCAACTCCGATGCATTCCAGAACGCCGGCGATTTCACGCTCGCCATGCTGGCCGCCCTTGTCGCGGCAGCGGTTTGGGTCAACATCGCCACGCTGATCGGCGCGCCCGTCTCCACCACTCATGCGGTGGTGGGGGGTGTCCTGGGCGCGGGGATAGGGGCCGTCGGCCTTGGCGCGCTCTCCGGGCCGACGCTGTTGCTCGTCGCCATGTCGTGGCTTGTCACGCCGCTAGCGGGAGCGCTCGTCGCGGCGGCGATGCTGGCGGTCATTCACAGGGGCATCGTGCAGCGCGAGGACAGGGTCGCGGCGGCACGGACCTGGGTGCCTGTGATCTTTGCCGCGATGGCTGGAACGTTCACCCTTTACATGCTTGTCGTCGTTCCGCCGCGCAGCGGCGGTGTCTCCGCCGCCGTCATGGGGGCGGCCGTCGCGATCGCGGGTCTGGGCGCCTATCTGCTGGCGCGTTCGGTGCTGGACCGCCTGACGGTGGCGAAGGGGGATGAACTGCCGACGCTTCGCCAGCTCTTCCGCGTGCCGCTTGCCGCCGCCGCCGCGCTGCTTTCCTTTGCCCATGGCGCGAACGACGTCGCCAATGCGGTCGGTCCGGTCGCGGCGATCTTCGCCGTGGTGGAGTCCACGCCGGGAGCCGAGCATCTCGAGTTCGGCATGTCCGTGCTTGCGATCGCCGCGCTGGGCATCTGCCTCGGCGTGCTGCTGTTCGGTCCGCGTCTGGTGCGCATGGTCGGCGAGCGCATTACCCGGCTCAACGCGGTGCGCGGCTTCTGCGTCGTGCTCGCTACCGCCGCGGTGGTGCTGATGGCCAGCGCCTTCGGGCTTCCCGTCTCCTCGACGCATATCGCTGTTGGCGCGGTGTTCGGCGTCGGGTTCTATCGCGAATGGGTTTCCAACAAGGGGCGCGGTTCCCGCGCCAGGCCCTCCGACCAGCAAATGGACGCAGACGGCATGGATCGTGCGCCCGACCTGCATCGGCGTCACCTCGTGCGCCGCGCGCATCTGCTGACGATCGTCATGGCCTGGGTCGTCACCGTTCCCGCCAGCGCGGTCATTGCCATGGTTGCGCGCTATTGTCTTCAGGTGATAGTCGGCTGAACCGTCGCAATTTTGACGCGATGGCATCCGATCAGTCCCTCTGGTCGGAATGGTCCGGGGAGCACGCGTCATTTCCAGGTATCGAACTCGCCTTCTTGCAGATCTCGAACGTTGGCAGGCCCGCGGCTGGGTGAATGCCGAGGGGGCCGGGCATATCCGCAAGGATGTGGCCGAGGCATCCGGAGGCGCAAGCCGGATTCCGGGCCTTCTCGCGTCCATCGGCGTCATCTGTCTCGCACTCGCGGTTGCCGCCTTCGTCGCGGCGAACTGGGAGGCGATACCCCGCGTGGCGAAGCTTTCCGGCATTCTGGCCCTGCTCGCCGGTACCCATGTGCTTGCCGGTGTCGCGGCGAGCCGGGGGCGGCGCCTCGTCGCCGATCTTCTCACCATGTTCGCCACGCTGGTCTTCATGTCGGGCCTGGCGCTGGTCGGGCAGATGTATCACCTGCCCCAGGACTGGCCCGCCGGCGCGATACTGGTGACGGTCGGCAGTCTTGCCGCCGCCTGGCTCTGCGGATCCCGCGCGAGCCTCGTTGTCGCCGCGCTGGCGTCGATGTCCTGGGTCGTGGCGCACGGTGAAGGTGCGGACCCGACGCCGGTCACGGCGACGATCGTGGTGGCGCTGCTGCTGGCGACGGCCCTGCACGCGGTTCGCTATCCGTCTGCGGCGGGCCGATGGGCCGTGCTTCTTCAAGCCTGCGTCTCCTACGGCTGGCTTCTGATTGGCGACGCATCGGACCCTGTCCTCGCGGAGGAGACGCTGGCCGCCGTGGTCTTCTATTTCGGCGGCGCGGTTTTCGCCGCGTCGCTTGTTCTGTGGGGCTGGGCCGGAGCGCGGATGCCCCGGGCCTCCCGGGTTTCGTCAGCCGGTGACCGGCATCTGCTGTATTCCGCCGATCTCGCCGGGGCCGCGGCATCGCTTGGCGTCTTCATGATTGCCATTCTCGCGCTGACCGCCGTCACCCTCGGGGTTCCGCAGGACATGCCTCCGCTGGCGGTACTGGCGTCCTTCCTGTCGCCGCTGGTCTGGGTGCTGCTTCTCGCGGCGCTTGTGCCGACCGGTCTTCTGCTCAGGTCCCGCGGAAACGCGGACGCGCCGCTGGCGGTGATCTGCGTCGCGTTTTCCGGATTGGTCCTGGCCGTCGTCGTTTTGGCCCTGCCGCACCGGGAGATCCTGCAGACGGTCCTGGCGCTCGCATTAATGCTCGGCATCAGCATCGCGGGCACCGCGATGTCGTCACGCATGTGGATCGCCACCGGCAATCTGTCGCTCGCGGCCGGGCTGCTCTATGTCTTCTGGCGCGCCGTCGGTTCGCTGCTCGGGCAGTCGATCTTCTTCATGATCGCCGGTGTCGTGCTTGTCGTCACCGCTCTTCTGGTGTCGCGGCGCATGAGCCGGAGAAAGGCCGTGTCTGAAGATACGGCCGGGGAGGGAGGCGAATGATGGCCCGTGCACGCCGCATCGCGGCCCGGCCGCTCGTCCTCTGGGGGCTTGCCGCATTCATCCAGATCGGGCTGATCCTGACGACGCTCGGCGAACGGCTGATCGTGCATGCAACCGGTAGCGAGGTGACGCTCGCGCTGCGTCCGGTCGACCCGCGTGACCTGCTGCGTGGCGACTATGTGATCCTCAACCCGCAGATCGGGCGTGTGGCCCTCGACCTTGCAAGGGACACCGGCGAGTTTCGTGCCGGCGACGAGGTGTGGACGGTGGTCGAGGCCGACGAGGATGGTGTCTCACGCGCCGTCGAGGTCCTGCGAAGCCCGCCGCAGGACGGCCGCCGGGTCTTTGCCGGGCATGTCAGGTCGGTGTGGCAGGACGTCGTCAACATCGACTACGGCCTGACCGCCTTCTATGTGCCGGAGGGACGGGGACGCGAGATCGAGCGCCTGCCGGGCGACACGCTGCGCCTCGTGGTTGCCCTTGCCGCGGACGGGAAGTCGGCGCCGCTCCGGCTGGTCGCCGACGGCAAGACCCTTCTGAGCGAGAGCGCGTTCTGACGGCAGTTCGTGATCCATTGGGTCACCCGTAAAACATGCATCCGTAATACCTCTTTGTTGCGATCGCGATATAAAAGAGGTATCTCATATGCATGATTAAGCGGGAGATGCCCGGATGCGCCTGACCCTTCACACCGACTATGCCCTGCGCATGATGATGCAGCTGGCCCTTGCCGGCGAAGGGCTGGTGACGATCGCCGATGTGGCCGCGCGCTACGACATCTCGCGAAACCATCTGATGAAGGTTGCCGGAACGCTGGCCCAGGCCGGTTTCGTGGAGAGCCAGCGTGGCCGCCTCGGCGGATTGCGTCTGGCCCGCCCGGCGGGCCGTATCAGCGTCGGTGCCATCGTGCGTGAGCTTGAACAGCGCACGGCGCTCGTCGAGTGCTTTCCTGGCGGCAACGGCATGTGCAGGATCGCGCCCGCCTGCAGGTTGAAGCGGGCATTGGCAAAGGCACGGGAAGCCTTCTTCTCGGTTCTCGACGACTACACACTCGAGGATCTCGTCGGCGGAAACGCCGGCCTTCGGGATCTTCTGACGGGAGAGGCGGCATGAGCGACATTCGCGTGCGCAGCGCAAACGACAGGCGGCGGGACATGCGACTGGCCGCCGGGCGTCTCGGGGTCGACGAAGCCTATATCTCGACGCTCGTCGAGACCTTCTACGACCGCGTGCGGTCGGATCCCGAACTCGGGCCGATCTTCGCGCGTGCCATCCCCGGCGACTGGGGGCCGCATCTTGCGAAGATGAAGGACTTCTGGGCTTCGGTCGCGCTCGGCGACACCCGCTATGACGGCCGCCCGGTGCCCGCGCACCAGAAGCTGTCCGATCTCAAGCCGCCGCATTTCGCAATCTGGCTGGCGCTGTTTCACCACACGTTGCGTGACACCGCGCCCTCGCTGGAAGCCGTGGACTTTTTCATGGAGAAGGCTCGGCGCATCGCCCAGAGCCTGGAATTCGCCATCTCGGGCGTGCCGCCCATACTGAAGGAGAGACGGACATGACCTTCGCAGCATTCGCCGTGCTTGTCGCGGAAGCCGGGGCGTTTCTGTTCTTCACCGCCTACCTGGGTGTCCTGACGCTTGGAAGCCGCGACGATGACGAGGCGCCGCGCGCACCCGCTCTCGACGCGACCGGCCGTTCGCTCTTCACCGCCGCGCGAAGCGCTTTCGCGACCGGCATCCTGGCCGTTGTGGCCCTCACCGTCTGGACAGTCGCAGGGAGCCTGGCATGACCCGCACATCCCCGACATGGAACACGCTCTGGCCCTGGCTCCTGTTGTGGGGCGCCGCGCCGATGCCGCTCTACATCTGGCTTGCCGTGGGGCTTCTTGTCTAGATTGGCCCCCCGGAGGCGCCGACGTCAGCCGGCCGCATCCTCTTCCGCCAGCATTTCCAGCTCCAGCCAGGTGTCCTCGGCGTCCGAGAGCTTCGACTGGAGGTCGGTGAGCTTCGCCATCAAGGTGTCGAACCGTTTGGGCTCGCGGGCGTAGAGGTCCGGATCTTCCAGCTCGCCCTGAAGCTTCGCGATCTCGCGATTGAGCTTCTCGATCTCGCCGGGAAGCGTCTTGAGCTGGTGCTGCTGGGAGAAGGTAAGCTTCGACTTCTTCTTCGGGCGTTCGGATGATGTCTCGCCCTTTGCAGGCGCAGATTTCGGCGCAGGCGCGGCCTGTGCCTTCCGCGCCGTGACGCCGGCGCCGCGCTGGGCAAGCATGTCCGAGTATCCGCCGGCATATTCGCGCCACAGGCCGTCACCTTCCGCGAAGATCACCGATGTCGCGACACGGTCAAGAAAGTCGCGGTCGTGGCTGACGAGCAGCACGGTGCCCGGATAGTCGGCCAGCATTTCCTGCAAGAGGTCCAGCGTCTCGAGGTCGAGATCGTTGGTCGGCTCGTCGAGCACCAGAAGGTTCGAGGAGCGCGCCAGCGCGCGGGCGAGCATGAGACGTCCGCGCTCACCGCCCGACAGCGCGGAGACCGGGGTGCGGGCCTGTTCTGGCGAGAACAGGAAATCCTTCATGTAGGAGATCACGTGTCGAGGCCCGTCGGGCAGCATCACGGTGTCGCCGCCGGAACCGGTCAGGACCTCCGAGACCGTGTCATCGTCCTTCAGTGAGGCGCGGCCCTGGTCCATCGTCACCATGGTCAGCGACGTCCCGATGGTCACCGACCCGGTGTCCGGCTCGAGCTCTCCCGTCAGCATCTTCAGCAGCGTGGTCTTGCCGGCGCCGTTGGCGCCGACGAGTCCCACCCGGTCACCGCGCAGGATTCTGGTCGAGAAGTCGCGCACGATGGGACCGTTGCCGAAATCCTTGGAGATCCCGAAGGCCTCGATGACACGCTTGCCCGAGACCTCCGTCTCGCCGACGGAGAGCTTCACGGTGCCCTGCGGCCCGCGATGGTTCTTCTTCTGGGCGCGCAGGTCGGCGAGTTCGCGCACGCGGCGCATGTTGCGCTTGCGCCGTGCCGTCACGCCGTAGGTCATCCAGTGTTCCTCGCGCTTGATCTTCTGCGCGAGCTTCTGCTGGTCGCGTTCCTCCTGCTCGAAGACCTCGTCCCGCCAGGCCTCGAAATGGGCGAAGCCCCTGTCGAGGCGGCGCGCGATGCCGCGATCGATCCACACGGTCGCGCGGGTCAGGTCGGAGAGAAAACGGCGGTCGTGGCTGATGAGCACCAGCGCCGACTTCATCGAGGCAAGCTCTCCCTCAAGCCACTCGATGGCGGGAAGGTCGAGGTGGTTCGTCGGCTCGTCGAGCAGCAGGATGTCCGGCTCGGGAGCGAGCGTCCGGGCAAGGGCGGCGCGACGCTTCTCGCCACCCGAGAGGGCGGCCGGGCTCTCGTTTCCGGTAAGACCCAGCACCTCGAGCAGATACTGGACGCGATAGGGCTCATCGCCGGGCGCGAGGCCGGCGCTTGCATAGTCCAGCACGGTCTCGTGGGCGGAGAGGTCCGGTTCCTGCGGCAGGTAGCGGATGGTCCGGCCGGGCTGCACGAAACGCTCGCCGCTGTCGGCCTCGATCATCCCGGCGGCGATCTTGAGCAGGGTCGACTTGCCGCAGCCGTTGCGTCCCACAAGGCCGATCCGGTCGCCTTCCCCCACCTGCAGCTCGGCGGAGGTCAGCAGCGGCGTGCCTCCGAAGGTGAGTGCGATGTCGCGAAGGTGAAGCAGGGGAGGGGCCATGTAGTCTCGCGTTGCAGGCTGTGGAACGGGTGATGTCGCGCTGGCGGACGAACGTCCGCGCCGCGGCATTGGTAAGAGAGGACGAGGCGGGGCACAAGATGGTGAGGTGAGAGCCGGTGGTCGGCGCGCCGGCGGCTTCAGCCCGTGCGAAGGGCCCCTGCACGTACCAGCATCGCGCGGGTCAGGCCGATGAGCTCCGCCATGGCCGCGCGAGCGCCCTCCGCGTCGCGGCGTTCGATGGCCTCCAGAACGTGTGCGTGCTGGGCGATGGCGATCGGATCGGTCACGCGGGGGTCGGAGGTGATGACGATCGAGGCGCGCAATGCGTTCTCGATGCAGGCGCCGAGACCGGAGATGAGCGCATTGCCGCTGCTGGCGAGGATCAGGCGATGAAAGCGCACGTCCGCGTCCAGGGTTTCGGGCGTCCGGGCGCCATCGGCGATACCCATGGCGTGAAGTGCCTCACGCATCTCGGAAACGGTCTGCGCGTCGGCGTGGCGCGCGGCAAGCGCCGCTGCTTCCGGCTCGACCAGTTCCCGAACCCTGACGAGTTCGCCCAGGATGATGTGCTGCGGCACCACCTTGCGCCGCCAGGTGAGCATGTCGCTGTCGAGGAAGTTCCAGTCGACCGACGGGCGAACCCGCGTGCCGTGCTTGGGACGGGACGAGATCAGGCCCTTTCCGACGAGAATCTGCAGCGCCTCGCGCAGGCAGGTCCGGCTGACCCCGAGTTCGCCGAGCAGGTCGGCCTCGGTGGGAAGCGTGTGGTCGGCAGGGTAGGTGCCGTCGAGGATACGCAGCGCGATCGTTTCGGCCACCGCCGCCTTCAGCGTTGTCCGGCGGCCGTCCATGTCGTCTTCGAGTACGGTCATTTCACCCAGGATGGGTCCCCGCTGGTCGGATGGCGTGATCCAGGGGGCCTAAGGAGCGCGCCGATGCGAAATGTAGGCTTCCTGGACGGTTTGTCACGGCCAAACAATCCCGGCAAGCGTTGCGCGCCTGCACTCGCTTCGTCCCGCATGATGGGATAGAAGAACCGCATGTGTCGAGGCGACACCTTCTGGAGCGAGAATTCATGGCGTCGAACGAGGACGATCTTGCAGGAACCGGCATGCTGAGCCGGCGGGCCTTTGTGGTCGGATTGCCGCTCGTCGTGGCCGCCTGCCAGTCGACGGGCGTCTCCACGAACACGGCCGCGAGCCTGACCGGGGCGAGCCATCCGCCGCTTCCCGGCGACGATTTCGACTATGCGGCGGCCTATGCGGCGCGCACGGACTACGATTTCAAGGTCCCGGCCATTCCCTACAAGAACTTCGACCGCAAGTACTGGCGCCAGGTCGTCGATTACGACGGCGGGCAGCCTTCGGGAACCGTTGTCGTCGATCCCTATTCCAAGTTCCTGTATCTGGTCCTTCCGGGCGGCAAGGCGCTGCGCTACGGCATCGGCGTCGGCAAGGCCGGTTTCGCCTGGTCGGGCGATGCCAAGATCCGGGTCAAGCGCGTTTGGCCGCTCTGGCGCCCTCCACGGGAGATGATCGCGCGCAACCCGCACCTGGAGAAATACTGGAAGGACGGCTATCCGCGCGGGCCCAAGAACCCGCTCGGCGCGCGAGCGCTGGACCTCTGGCAGGGCAGTGTCGACACGCTGTATCGCATCCACGGCACCAAGCAGCCCTCGAGCATCGGGCGCAGCGTGTCGTCCGGCTGCATCCGCATGTGGAACCAGGACGTGATGGACCTGTTCGAGCGCGTGCCGACCCACACAAAGGTCGTGGTGCTGTCGAAGGCGCAGAAGACGTCCTGATCTGGAGGCCGGTTTGCGGTAGGCCGGTTTGCGGTCGCGTTTCTGAAGCCGGACAGGGCGACCTGTCCGGCTTTTTCGCGTCCGCGATCAGGTGGCGGGGCGGCTCTTTCCCGCGGCGGCGAGCGAGGCCACGAAATCGTTGAACCGCTCGCCCTGGATAAGCACATGCGCGCGCAACGCGGCGTCGGTCGCCGCCGTGTCGCCGGCAATAATTGCGTCGACGATGGCCTGGTGCTCCGAAAACGAGTTGCGCACCCGGTTTCCGACACGAAGCTGAAGCCGCCGGTAGGGCTTGAGCCGGTTCTGCAGCGCGCGCGCCTGCTCGGCCAGAAACGCGTTGCCGCTCATCCGGTAGATCGTGTGGTGGAACGTCTCGTTCGCCATGAAGTATTCGTTCTGGTCGCCGGAACGGGCGGCGTCCTCGCAGGCGCCATGCACCGCCTGCAGCTCCCTGTGGTCGTCACCCGTCATGCGGCGCGCGGCCAGACGGCCGCACATGGCCTCGAGCTCGGCCATCACCTCGAACATCTCGATCAGAGCCGGAATGCCGATCTCGCGCACGAAGGCGCCACGACGCGGACGGATCTCGACAAGGCCGGAGGCGGCGAGTTCGATCAGTGCCTCGCGAATGGGCGTGCGCGAAACGCCGAAGCGGCGCGCCAGGGAAACCTCGTCCAGACGCGTTCCCGGAGGATATGCGCCAAAGGCGATATCGTCCTCAAGCGCCTCGCGCAGGGCACGGGCTGCCCGCAGTGCCGGTCGGGAAGGGGCGGTGACGTCGTCCATGGCCACGAACATATGCAATAAGATTGCTCTTGTATACAAAATGCGTTGACTTGGATGCGCGCCGCGTGATTGCCTTGACGCACGGCGGAGGGGAAACCTGCATACGAAGCAGGCCTGCGTTCGAACCAGAGGGGATCGGCCTGGAGGAGGCCGTTCCGTTTCGCGCCGGCGGAGGAGCCGGCCAGGCCGGAGGCGCGATGCCGCCGGTTGTCGAAAGGGAGGACGACATGCTCAAGACTGTGACGCGGCTGGCGCTCGGGGTAACCACGGCGCTGGCGCTTTCAATTCCGGCTGCCGGTGCGGCCGACGTGAAACTCAAGGCCTCGCACCAGTGGCCTGGCGGCAAGGGCGACGTGCGCGACGAGATGGTGCAGATCCTGGCGCGCGAGGTGGCCAAGGCCGACGTCGGCGTCGAGATCGTGATCTATCCGGGCCAGTCCCTGTTCAAGGCGCGTGAGCAGTGGGGCGCCATGACCAAGGGCCAGCTCGACATCTCCGCCTTTCCGCTGGACTACGCCTCCGGGCGTCATCCGCAGTTTTCGGCGACACTGATGCCTGGGCTCGTGCGCAACCACGACCGCGCCGCCCGCCTGAACACCTCGCCGTTCATGGACGACATCAAGAAGATCGTGAATGACGCGGGTGTGGTGGTGATCGCGGATGCGTGGCTCGCCGGCGGGTTCGCGTCCAAGAAGCAGTGCATCACGTCGCCCGAGTCGATGCAGGGCCAGGTGACGCGCGCGGCTGGTCCGGCGTTCGAGCAGATGCTCGTGGGGGCTGGTGCGTCGATTTCCTCGATGCCGTCCTCGGAGATCTACACCGCTCTGCAGACCGGCGTGCTCGACGCGGCCAACACCTCGTCCGGCTCGTTCGTCTCCTATCGAATCTACGAACAGACCACCTGCCTGACGGCTCCGGGCGCCAATGCCCTGTGGTTCATGTATGAGCCGATCCTGATGTCCAAGCGCAGCTGGGACAAGCTGTCCAAGGAGCAGCAGGACGCGCTGATGGCCGCGGGCAAGGTGGCCGAGGACTATTTCGCGGCCGAGGCGAAGGGTCTCGACGCGAAGATGACCAAGGCCTTCGAGGACGCGGGCGTGGAAGTCGTCGAGATGTCGGCCGACAACTATGACGCCTGGCTCGCGATCGCCAAGGAGACGTCCTACAAGAACTTCGCCGACAACGTTCCCGGCGGCGAGGAACTGATCGCCAAGGCGCTCGCGGTCGACTGATCGCGGCGGGTTCGCCTTGTGCCCGTCGGCTGGCGCCGACGGGTCTTTCCCTCCGGGGCCGGTCTGACCGGTCCCGGCCTTTCTCTCGGCACGTACGCCGGCCTCGTGCCGATGCGCGCGGGCCCGACCGTAGCCGAAGGCCGTCCCGATGACCTTCTATGTCACTGCAATCACGGCGCTGTCGCGCGCGCTTGGCGCCGCCGCGATGCTGCTCACCGCCTCCGCCGCGCTCGTGGTCACCCACATGGTGATCGTGCGCTATTTCCTGAACGGCTCCACCATCTGGCAGACCGAATACGTGATCTACGCCCTGGTCGCCGCCACCTTCCTCGGTTCGCCCTACGTGCTGCTGCACAAGGGGCACGTGAATGTCGACGTGGTGCAGACTAGCCTTCCGCTTCCCGCACGCAAGGCCATGCAAATCCTGTCCGGCCTCTTCGGCATCGCCTTTTGCGCCCTGCTTGCCTGGTCCGGCTGGATCTACCTGCACGAGGCCTGGGCCTACGGCTGGCGGACAGACACGGTCTGGGCGATCCCGCTGTGGATCCCGCTGTTTCCCCTGCCGCTCGGCATCGGTGTTCTGGTGCTGCAGTACATCGCTGAAATCATGAAGATCTGCGGAGTGGCCGAATGACACCGATGCTTTGGGCCGGGGCCGTTCTCGCCGTCCTGCTCTGTCTTCTCGCGCTCGGCGTGCCGATCGCCTTCGCGCTGGGCTTCGTCTCCATCGCGGCCCTCATTCTCGCCGATGGCTGGGGCAGTCTCAGCATTCTCGGGGAGACCTTCTTCGGCGGCCTGGCCTCCTTCGGCCTCGTCTCCATCCCCATGTTCATCCTCATGGGCGCGGCCGTGGCCTCCTCGCCCGCCGGCAAGGATCTCTACGAGGCCCTGGACCGCTGGCTGAACCGGGTGCCCGGCGGCCTCGTGCTGTCCAACCTAGGTGCCTGCTCGATCTTCGCCGCCCTGTCCGGGTCCTCGCCCGCCACCTGTGCCGCGATCGGCAAGATGGGCATCCCGGAGATGACCAAGCGCGGCTATCCCAACGAGATCGCGGCGGGCTCCATCGCCGCCGGCGGCACGCTCGGCATTCTCATTCCGCCGTCGATCACGCTGATCGTCTACGGCATCGCCACCGAAACCTCGATCGGGCGTCTGTTCCTCGCCGGTCTCGTGCCGGGCTTCATGCTCACCGCGCTGTTCATGATCTGGACGATCTACGACTGTCGCCGGCGCGGCGTCGGGCTGGACATGGTGACGCGGCGCTTTTCCTTCGCGGAGCGTTTCGAGGTCCTGCCGCGTGTGCTGCCGTTCCTGGCGATCATCGTCGCGATCCTCTTTGTGCTTTATGGCGGTGTGGCGACGCCTTCTGAAGCGGCGGGCGTGGGCGCGCTGCTCTGCCTCGTGCTGGTGGCGGT